>Ga0209373_10000394_pt1 | contig 74018 bp, 36 predicted proteins | sample Higcelweek5metaG_FD_187173 | JGI IMG/M metagenome (GOLD analysis project Ga0209373, IMG submission 187173) | Freshwater pond sediment microbial communities from the University of Edinburgh, under environmental carbon perturbations - High... | ecosystem: Environmental > Aquatic > Freshwater >...
GTTTTAGAAAATATTTCCGGAAAAGTTGTCCGTTCCCAGCTCGCACGCTCAGACAAACCGGAAACGAACCCGAAAACTGTCACCTAGGTCCCCGGTCAGAACTGTTACCCAGGTTGCCGCTTGCACACCCCAAACCCCCTTTCTTTTCAAAAAAAGGGGAGGTCTGGAGGCTCAGCCTCCAGGCGGGGACCGGGGCGGCAGCCCCGGATCAGACGGCTGACGCGACCGCGATGGGGCCAGAAACACGTCAAACACCGTGCGCCCCCCTCCTGGCCGCAAGGCAATACTGCCTCCCCAGGATTTCAAGATGGCGTTCACAATCGACAATCCCAACCCGGTGCCCTTGCCAACGTCCTTGGTGGTGAAAAAAGGATCAAAAATGCGGTGAACGATCCGGGGATCGACCCCCGCCCCCTGGTCCGCGACCGACAAGCGGAGATAACGCCCCGCCGCCAGACCAAGACGGGCGGCCTCGACACCGGACACATCATACGGCACCGCCGAAACCGTGACGGTTCCGCCCAGTCTCTCCATCGCATCGATCGCATTGTGAACCAGATTGCCCACCACCTGAGTCAGTTCGGTAGCATTGCCAAGAACCGTCTCATCGCCGCAGGCCTCAAGGTCTTCAACCAGCCGAAGTCCCGACGGTAACCAGCCCCGCAACGGCGCCAGAGCCTTGTGAACCGCCGCCGCCAGCGGCAGCGGTTGCAGAGTCGGGGGCGCCTGACGGGCGAAAATCAACACATCCCTCAGGATGTCCGCCGCCTTGCGCGCACTATCCAGCACCAGACCGAGATCGTGACAGAGATCCTCATTGGCGGCGTGATCCTCGATCGACAATTGGGCAATCGTCATGATCGGTTGCAGCAGATTGTTGATCTCATGGGCCACCCCTCCGGCGAACTGGCCGAGACTTTCCAGCTTGCGCCGCTGCACCTCAGCCGTCCGCGCCGCCAGCAGGGCGGTCACATCATGGATCGCCACCAGACCGGTCCCGTCGCGGAACGGGCAGATCACCGCGCGCAGGGTATTCTGTCCCGGAATCGAAGCCGGCATTTCAAAACTGGCCAGCCGGCATTGCTTAATCGCCGCTCTGATCTCCGCCAGACGACTGGCCCCCGACAAAGCCTCGGCCAGCGCAGACAGAGATGGCAGATCGGCCCAGGCCGGCAAGGCCCCGGCCTCCTCGTCGCTCTCCCCGTCGAGGGTAATCCGGGACAGGCGACCATCGATCGCAAACCGCAGAAACACCGGCGGCACCCCGTCGCGGGAGGAGACCAGCGGCGACTCGCCGGATTCGCCAATCCCTTCGGCCGCCACCCGCCAAGCGACCAGAACCGCCGCCAGACAAGTGACCGCGCCGACAATCTGGCTATCGTGTGACACCGACGGGGTTTGGGCGATTTCCTCGCAGAGAATCCGACTGTGCAGATCAAGCACGCTTTCGACCGGCAGGCCGGTGAGCGCGATCAACCGGCCGACATCGCCGGCTTCCTCCAGCACCGATTCATCGGCGCTGCGCATATAAGCCCGCTGCAAGGCGCCGAACCAGTCCAGCGGGTGCCCTTGGCGCGAGGAAAGTGTCATTTATCCGGCCTCAAGTCGGGCGACCAGAACGCAAGCGTCATCATCGCCCTTGCGATAGCGTTGCAACAGACTTTGCGCGAAAGCGTCAGGATTTTCGACCGGCGGCTGGCCGGGCGGAATCGACAGACGTTCTTCCACCCCATCCGTCCACAACACCAACCGGCTTCCCGGCCGAATTGGCTGCTCGATCACCGACAGGCGCCCCGGCCGGCGACCAACGATCCCCGGAGTGCTGTCGAGGCGCACCACCTGCCAGCCGAATACCGCCGCCCTGGTATTACCGAGCGCGGCATAGCTCAACCGGCCGAGCTGACGATCAATCCGCGCCACCCCGACCGCCGCGCCCCGGGTCTGAGCCAGCGCCGCCGCCAAACCGTCGAACAGGGACGTCAGATCCTGTTCACGATGCTGGCTGATATAAGTGATCGCCGCCCCCGCTGCTGCTGCCGCATCGCGGCCATGACCAAGACCATCGGCAATCGCCAGCAGATCGTTTCCGGCGTCATCGGTCCAGGCCCCGGCCAGATCACCGCAGACATCCGCCGCATTGGCCGAAGACCGGGCAATCCCGATTCTCATCGCCACAACCGGGCAGTGACCCGGGTTCCCTCACCGGGGGTGGAAATGATCTGGAACTCATCCATCAACCGCCGACTGCCGGGCAGACCACTGCCGAGACCATGATTGGTCGAATAACCATCCGACATCGCCAAAGCAAGATCGGGAATCCCCGGCCCATCATCCTCCGCCGCCAGTTCGATCCCGCACCGTCCCTCGCTTTGCAGCGAATGCAGGCGAATCATTCCGCCATGGGGCGTATGCAGCACCAGATTATAGCCCAGTTCGCTGACCGTAGTGGCCAGCCGATAGGCGGCCGCGCGGGGAAACCCCATCGCTCCGGCCAGATCCGTCGCCAGCCGGCGCGCCCGCGACACGTCGCATTCGCGCCGCACCGGGATCGCCAGCAAAGATTCGTTCAACATCATCGGACCCCCCGCCGTCGCATCGTCAGGGTGACGTTGGTCTGGCCCGGCACCGAATCGATGGTCATTTCATCGACCAGACGACGCGCCCCGGGCAGACCCAGCCCCAGACTGTTGCCGGTACTGAATCCCGGCGTCAACGCCTTGTCGAGGTCGGGAATCCCCGGCCCCTGATCGGTGACGCTAACCCGGATCTCATACAAAATCCGCTCGTGACGGCCGGTGATCTCGCAGGTTCCGCCGCCACCATAATGCAAAGCATTGCGGGCGATTTCCGAAATCGCGGTGGCCAGCCGGGTCTGATCCGCCAACCCGAACCCCAGCCGGGCCGCGAGCTGTCGTCCCCCTTGACGGGCGCGGACGATATCCTCCGGCCCCCGCAGATCGACGACGCTGTGTAGGTCGTCGTCACTCATCGAGTGCGGTCCTTCCCTCACATCCGTCGGTTCGGCCCGCCAGTGCTCGTTTCAGCTTCTCGACCCCCTGTTCTAGGGAGATCGCGGTCATCACATGCTTCAGTTCCCGCCCCATTTCGACCAGGGTGATCGCCACCATCGGATTCATCCCGGTAATGACGATTTCGCCCCCCATCAGCCGGGCCATCGTCGCCAGTTCAGCCAGAATCCGGGCCATGTAGGAATCGACCACGTCGAGGGCGGTGATATCGATCACCACCCCATTGGCGCGGGTCCGCTCCATCCGTTCGAGCAGGTCGGCCTGCAAGGTCATCGCCTGTTCGTCGGTGATGTCGGACTGGATCGAGGTGAGCAGGATGTCGCCCAATCGCAAAATGGGAATACGCATGATCCATGCCCTTCAGCTCGCCACAACAATCCGGCGGTTCAGCAAACGGAACGCTTCGGACAGGCCGGCACGCAACGTGCCCCGAGTCCGCAAACCGGCAAGATCAACATCGAGCTTGACCAGAGTCTGCGCCGCTTCCGGACTGAAACCGGTGATGATCACCTCGGCCCCGAGCATCTGCGCCGCCGCGACGACCTTGGTCAGATGCAACGCAACCCGGGTATCGATCACCGGCACCCCGGTCACATCGAGAATCGCAATCCGCGCTTCCTCCCGGGACACCGCCGTCAGCAACTGCTCCATGATGTGCTGGGCGCGGTTGGTATCGATCACCCCGACCAGCGGCATCATCACCACATCGTCCCAGATCCGCAGCGCCGGGGTGGAGATTTCCAGAATCGCGTCGCTCTGACTGAGAATGACCTCCTCACGGGCGAGGATGTAGGCTTCAAACGTCAGGAAACAGAGCTGATCGATCAGGGCACACAGCTCCCGGTAGGGTGGGCTCGCCTCATCCAGCACCGGGGCACAAGCGGCTTTCAGCGCCATCACGAACCGACCGGTGGCCAGCGGCGAGAACCCGTCACGGGCCCGGGCGGCACTCAGATCGCGCATGAAGGCGATCACCTCAGCAAAAGCGGGATCATCGAGTCCGCCCCCGCCGGCCCGGCCCACCGCCGTCGTCAGCAGATCGAGCAGCCGGCTGGCCGCCGCCTCCCCGCCGAGAGCGCCGTCGGCCGAAGCCCGCAGCAGATCGACCCAGCCGGCAATGATCCGACTGCGGTTGGTAACAAGACTTTCGGACAGAACCGACATATCAACCTCTCTTCCTTGGCAGGACGTCATCTGACCTCGGCCAGGGCCTGATTGACCGCGTCAACCAGATCATCCTTATCAACCGGCTTCATCACCGCGACCGTCGCCCCGGCCGAGACGGCGGTTTCCAGAGAATCGACCATCGTCGCCTGTGGCGATCCGCCGCTGACCGCGACCCGGGCGACCTTGGGGAACCGCGCCTTGAGCAGACGCAACAGCGAAACCCCGTCCTGACCCGGCATCCATAGATCGGTCACCACCACGTCAATCGGCTGACTGGCGACGAGCGACAACGCCTCGGCGCCATCGCCGGCTTCAATCACGCTATAGCCAGCGCGTTGCAGGATTTTGGCGATCACCATCCGGACCACCGGCACGTCATCAACCACGACGATACGGGTCATCACCCTCTCCTTACTTGAACAGTTCGACGCGTGGCCCGGCGGGTTCCGAGGGCTCGAGACCGGCCGCGACCTGATGGTCGTGGCGTTGCGACCGCATCACGGTTTCGTCGAGAGCCTGATCGAACATTTCCTTGAAACGGATGGTCCGGTCGAGCGAACGGCGGTCACCGAGGAGACGGGTCAGTTCGGTGAGATGAGCGTCGAACATCTCGGACAGACGGCTAAGAAACATCAATTGCTGCCGGGTCACGTCCTGGAACTGCAACGCGGCGAGCAGACCGGGAATCGGCGCCGCCATCGCTTCGAGTTCAGCCTGGATCTGATCCGGATGGGAGTCGGCTCCAGTTGGATCGGCCAACCGGGCGGTCAGACCGACCAGACGACGATCAATCTCGACCAGTCCGGTGGCGAGTTGGGTGACCGATTGCTCAGACAGATCGACAATCCGCTGTCCCTGATCGCGCATCAGCTGGGTAAAGGCGCGATATTGAATCAATTCGTCGGCGACCCGGTATTGCTTGCGCTGCACCTCCACCTCGATTTCGGCCTGTCCCTGCCGTTTTCCCCACAGAAAGGCGCCGGCCAGCCCCCCCCCGACACACAATCCCCCGATCCCGCCCCAGAGCCAGCCAAAACCGGCAACAAGTCCGGCCAGGACCAGCAACGGGACAATCAGCGGAGGGGGAGGCTTGACCTCAGTCATTGTGCCGGTCCTCATCCGTTGGGGAGAATTTGTTTCACGACCTTGAGCAAATCGTCAGGCTGAACCGGCTTGACCAACCAGCCGGTGGCTTTGGCGGCGCGGGCCTCATCGCGTTTGGCCTGTTGGGATTCGGTCGTCACCACCAGGATCGGCAAAAACTGGAACCCGGCCATCGCGCGAATTTTGCGGATCAACTCAATGCCATTCATCCCCGGCATGTAAACATCGGTGATGATCAGATTGGGCTTCAGCCCTTTGGTCAATTGGGCAAGAGCATCCTCGGCGCTGCTCGCCTTGGCGATGGTATAGCCGGCCCGGTTGAGAATCGCCTCCATGCTCATCAGGATGGTGGCGGAATCATCGATCAGAAAAATCGTGCTGGTCATGCGGGAACCTCTTGAGCAGCAGAGGGAGAAAGCGGCCGCCACACCTGGGCCAGATCCCCGGCGAGCAGAAAATAATCCAATGCTCCGCGCGAACGGGGCGCATAGACCCGGGCGGGCTGGCCGGCGGCGAAGGATTCAGCCAGAGCGATATCGCTCCGGATTCCGCGCATCATCCGCTCGGCCCCGAACTGACGGGTGACGGCGGCCAGACTGTCCTGGTGATGATTGATGCGCGGATTGACCATCACCGGCAGAATTCCGAGCAGGCGCAGATCTGGATTGCTGGTCCGGGCCACCCGGAAGAACAGCCGGGACAATTGGCTGACGCCTTCGGCCGAGAGCGCATGCGGCAACATCGGGATCAACACCCCATCGGCAGCAGTGAGGGCGTTGATCAGCAGAAAATCGAGCGAGGGCGGGGTATCGAGCAGGATCAGATCGAACATCGCCGCCAGTTCGGGCCGGCGCAACTGGCGGGACAGCAGATCCGGATCGCGGCAGCCCTCCCCCTCGAACAGGGGATCCGCCGGCACACAGGACAGACCGGGCCAAGCACTGGGCCGGGCGGCGGCCAGCAGATCGACCTCCGGACGGCGAAACAGATCATGGGCGGTGGGTTGCCCCCGGGCGACGGTAAGTCCTAGGCCGAGACCGGCATGGCCCTGGGTGTCGAGATCGACCACCAACACCCGCCGGCCGGACGCGGCCCATTCGGCGGCGAGATTGACCACCGTGGTGCTTTTGCCGCTGCCGCCCTTCCGGTTGGACACCGAAAGAACGAAAGGCGCGGCCCTCATCCTCCCGCCCCCCCGTCCAGCAAGGGCCCGACCCAATGGGCCAGAAACGGCTCTTCGAACCGGCTGGCAAGCGGCGGACGCAACGCCAGCAGCACCTGAAGCGGCGCGGTGTGGAGGTGCGTGCAGCCAGCGAGCGCCACCGGCAGCAGGGGCTCGCTTTGCAACGCCTCGACCAACGCCAAGGCATCTTCGACCGTGCAGGCGCCATCGAGACGGATCGCGGTCGGATCGCGCAGCACCGGCATCTACAGCAACTCCTTCAGATTGAGGACCAGCAACACCCGCCCGTCCCCGAGCAAAGCGGTCCCGGCATAGGACCGGATTCCAGCCAGAATACCTTCAAACGGCTTGAGGATAATGTCCATCCCCTCGCGGAAATGATCGACCACCAGTCCGGTCAGAGCGCCACCGATCCGCACCACCAGCACCGCTTCCTCCTCGCGCGCAGCGGAGCGGGTCGGGCACATCAAACCGAGCAAATGATCGAGCCGCAGCAAGGGCACGATGGTATCGCGCAACACAAAGGTTTCGACCTGTTTGATCTGGTGCATCGCCCGACGGGGCACCCGGACGGTCTCGGCGATATGATCCATCGGAATCCCGAACAGCAGACCGCCGCCGGCTTCGACCATCATCACCCGGGTGACGGCCATACTAAGCGGCAGCGACAGCCGTACCGTGGTGCCGACCCCGAAGGTCGAGGCCAGCGACACCGTGCCATTGACCTTATCGACGGTGGTCGCCACCACATCCATCCCGACCCCGCGTCCGGACAGATCGGAGACCTGATCGGCCGTCGAAAAGCCGGGCAGGAAGACCAGATTGACCGCTTCCTGATCGGTCAGACGCGCCGCCCGTTCGGGATCGATCACTCCCTTGGCTACCGCCGAGGCGCGAATCCGGACCGGATCAATCCCGCGCCCGTCATCGACCACTTCGATCACCACCTGATCGCTTTCCTGGAACGCCCGGACCAGCAGCCGGGCCTGAGCCGGCTTGCCGGCGGCCATCCGCTCGTCCGGGGGTTCGATCCCGTGATCCAGGGCATTGCGCAGGATATGCAGCAGCGGATCGCCCAACAATTCGACCATCGTCTTGTCGGCGGCGGTGTCTTCGCCCTCGATCACCAGTTCGACCTGCTTGTCGAGACGACGGGCGACATCGCGCACCAGCCGGGGGAAGCGTTCGAACACCTCCGACACCGGCAGCATCCGCACCGCCATGATCGCGCCCTGCATCTCCTGGGCCAGACGGTCGACCACCGTATACAGATCCTTGATCTCGCGGGCCATCTCGCGCGAGCCATGCACCGTCTCGGCCCGGCGGGCCAGGAACGGCAAACTGTTCTTCGACACCACCAGTTCGCCGATCAGATTCATCAGAGCATCGACCTTGGCCTGATCGACCTTGAGAATCCGGCTGGCCGCCCGGCTGTCATGGGCGGCACTGACGAGCGCCTCCACCGCTTCGCCACCACCACCGGCCGCCCCCCGTCCCGGATCGCCAGCCGGATCGAGCAGCGGCGCCAGCGCGGCCAGCATCGCCGGGGCGCTCCCGCTGGCGCAGGCGGCATCCGCTGCCAGAGTCCAGCCGGCCCAATCGCCCCCGCTGGCGCGCAAAACATTGCTGACGGTTCGCTCAACCGCCGCGAGTCGGCCGGGCAGCGTCTCCGGTTCATTGAGCCGCAACAGGGTTTGCTGGGCGTCGAGAATGGCCCGCCCGCCCGCAGACAGACCGCCGGCCGGGGAGGCCGCCGCCTGAGGCGGTTCCGGAACCCCTTCCGTCCCCCCCGGGGCCGGCAGGGGCACCGGTTGGCCGGTGTCGATCGCCTCCAGCAAGGCCGCCACCCAACCGGGTTCCGGCACCGGCAGGGCAAGAACCGCTTGCAGCCAGCGCAGCGCCGACGCGATGAACAGATCGCCGCTGGTCAGACGCAGCAGAGCCTCGACCGCCCGGCGCAGCGCCGGCCAATCGCCAGCGGCGCACAGCGGGAGGGCTTCCTCCAGGAAATCGCCATAAACCGGCCCGCCCCCCGCCGCCCCGACCGGGATCACCAGCGCCTGCGGCGCCACCGTGACCAGGGCCACCTGTTCGATCACATAGCGGAACAAAGGCTCGATTTCGAGGCGGGGCGTGGTGGTCAAGGCCCGGAATCGCAGGTGACAGGCATAGGGATCGAAGCCGTCCCCCTCCGGCCAGGGGGTGGTGGGCTCGATCAGCAGGGCACACAGGCCCGACATCTGGCGGAACAGATTGAGGGGATCCTCGCCACTGAAGAAACAATCCTCCAGCGGCTGATAATCCAGGGCGAGCAGGCTGTCTCCGGCCACGGCGGCGGCAAAAGCGGCCCGTCGGTCGGCTTCGCTGATCGCCCCGAGCCAATCGAGACAGGCCAAAGCGGCGATGGTTGGCGCCGCCGCCGCTGCCGCCGGATGGGCCAGATCCTCGGGCAGCACCGCGCGGAGGCTGAGGGTCATCTCGCGGGAGATCCCATCCGCGCCGGCCGGCAGGGCGCCTTCCGCCTCGATCGCATCAATCCAGCCACCGACCTGATCGAGCGCATCGAGCAGCAGATCGACCAGAGCCGAAGTCAGGCTGACCCGACCCTCGCGCACGGCACTCAGCAGATCTTCGCCGGCATGAACCAATTTGGCGAAAGCAGGAAAATCGAACAGCCCGACCGAGCCTTTGAGGGTGTGGACGGCCCGAAACACTTCATTGATGGTGGCAGCATCGCCCGGCGACCGTTCGAGCTGCAACAGCCCCTTGGCGGCGAGCTGGAGCAGATCCCGGGCCTCAGACACAAAGCGGAGCAGCAAGGGCGTCGTCATGCTGACCCTCCCGTCATCAGCCGCGCCACTTCGACCAGACGATCGGGCGCGACCGGTTTGACCAGATAATAATTGGCGCCGGCAGCATAAGCGCGGGCGGCATCCGCCGACTCGGCTTCAGTGCTGATCATCACCGCCGGCACCCCATGCACGCTCGAATCACGTCGAACCAGACGCAACATACTATAGCCGTCCATCTTCGGCATGTTGACATCGACGATCAGCAGGTCAAACGGCTCCGCCAGAGTCTTTTCATACCCTTCCGCGCCATTCGCCGCCTCCTCGACCCGGAATCCGGCCGCTTCCAGAACATTGCGGTAAAACAGCCGCATGGTGAGACCATCGTCGATCACCAGGACCCGGGGAACAGCGGCAGACGGGGCAGCAGAGAGCATCGCATTCAGTCCCTTGGCTTCTGATAGACGAGAGTCTCGCCGAACCGGCGCGGGACGAAAATCGACGACATCCGGCTCATGCTCTCCGAATGGCCCAGACAGACGAACCCACCTGGACTTAAAGCCTCGTAAAACATCTCGACCGTTTCACGCCGGGAGACATCGTCGAAGTAAATCAGCAGATTACGGCAGAAAATGATGTCGATCTCGCGAAAGCGGGCGGTCTGGTCGCGATCGGTGATATTGACCAGGGAAAAATCGATCGATTGGCATAATTCATCACAGATCTTGTAATTGCCTTCACCGCGCGGGGTGAAATAGCGTTGCAGGATCTGCGGCGGCACCCGCGACAGAGAGCGGGCCCCAAAAATCCCGGCTTTGGCGGAGGCGAGGATCTGGCTATCGATGTCCGAAGCCCGGATTTCGATATCCCACGCATCGGCCTGGGGCCATTTTTCCAGGATCACCAGCGCGATCGAATAAGGCTCCTCGCCGGAGGAACAGGGCACCGACCAGATCCGCAATCTCTTGTCCCGAGTCTTGCTCTGGGCCAGCGCCGGCAGCATCCCGTTGATCAGCGCCTCGAACTGATAATCCTCGCGAAAAAAATAGGTCTCATTGACGGTCATCACATTGACCAGGGATTGCAGTTCCTCGCCTGAAGCTTGAAACCGCAACAGCATGAAATAATCGCGAAAATTTTCCGACCCGGTTTTGACGATCCGATCGACCAGCCGACGCTCGACATAATATTTTTTATTTTCGACGAAACACATCCCGGTCTTGCGATAGAGAAATTCGCAAAACTTGGCGTATTCGACATCGGTGATCGGCGGAATGGAGCCCGGGCGCGGCAGGGAACTCATCCTCACGTCCCCCGAATACGGCGAATAGCGGTCTCGACGGCAAAAGCCATAAAGGGATAGCCGGAAAACCGCTCCCGCAATCGCTCCAGATCGGCAATCATCTCCGGTGTGCCGCATTCGGCCAGCCCGTCGACCGCAGCGGCGCAGACATTGACATGGGTGTCCTCGCGGATCACCCGGAGCAGCCAGTCCGGGGCCGGGGCATAATGCAGTTCCGCCAGGATATTGACCGCAAACAGCCGGACATCGGGGTCAGGATCGGCCAGCAAGGCATCAAGATGCGGGGCAACCGCCTTGGGCATCCCCTGCAACGCCTCGATCGCGGCGTTGCGCAAAGCGGCATCGTCGCTGCGTAGCAATCCGGCGAGCCGGGCGCCGATCGCCGGACTCTGCAACCGGATCAGGCTGGTGAGAATCACCGCCCGGACACTAAGCGCGGTCTCGATTTCCAGTTGGTCGCACAAAGCGGCGGCGGCGGTCGGATGGTCAGCGAGAGCCCGGGCGGCGGCGCGGCGGCGTGAGGCCTCCGGCGCGGCCAGATCGGCCAGCAAAGTCTCAAGCTGGTGGGGCGGCGCCAAGCCAGCCCCGTTGTCCGCATTCTGGTCAGGTCTGACGAGCCCCACGGCGTCCCTCCTCCTTCACGGCCAACCAGCTGGTGAGCTGGAGCGCGATCCGGTCGGCCGGCAGCACCAGATTGGCGCCCCCCCGCCGGACCAGTTCGCCCGGCATGCCAAAAATCACACAACTCGCCTCATCCTGAGCGATGGTCCGACCGCCCCGGCGCTTCACTTCGGTCATCGCGGCGGCGCCGTCGTCGCCCATTCCGGTCAAAAGAACCCCGATCAGACGATCCGGGGCAAAGGTGTGGAGGGCACTTTCGACCAGCCGGGCCACGCTGGGATGCCACAGGAACTGCGGACCGGACGGCATCGGATTGACCACGTAACGGGTGGCGCGGCGCCCAACCACCATATCGGCATCGCCTTTGGCGATATAAACCACCCCAGGTTCCAGCGGCATCTGCCCGGAGGCTTCCACCACCCGAACCTGACACATCGCATCGAGGCGGCGGGCAAAGACGGCGGTAAAACTACCCGGCATATGCTGGGCCACCACCACCGGCCAGGGAAAATTGGCCGGCAGAGCGGGCAGGATTTCCTCCAGCGTGCCGGGCCCGCCGGTCGAAACCCCAATGATCACCAGCCCACATTCGCCCGGCGGCGGCGGGGCGACGGCGGGAGTCGGCGCCGCCGCCCGGGCGGCCGAACGCACTCGGCCGGCCAGCCCGCGCGCCCGGCGGAGACGCGCCTGGGTGGCGGCGGCAACCTTATCGATAATCTCCTGCTCGATGCGGTCGACATTGAGCGAGATCGTCCCTTCCGGCTTGTGGATGTAATCGACTGCGCCGAGCGCCAGGGCCTGAAAGGTCGCTTCGGCCCCGTTCTCGGTCAGCGAGGAGACCATCACCACCGGTTTCGGGCGGAGGGTCATGATCCGCGACAGACAGGTCAGTCCGTCCATCTCCGGCATATTGATGTCGAGGGTGATCACGTCCGGATCGAAACTTTCCAACGCGGCCAGCCCTTCGACCCCATTGCGGGCCAGCATCACTTCGCAACCGCAGCGCCGTTCCAGAATATCCTTCAGATGACGGCGCATCAGGGCCGAATCATCGACGATCAGAACCCGGGTCATGGTCGTTCTCCTCGCGCGAACCGGGTCAACCGGCCGCCTGACCGACCGCCGCCAGTTCACCGCCATCGAGCAATTGATCGACGTCGAGCAGGAGGATCATTCGGTTCTGTTGTTCGATATTGGCCACCCGACGGATCAGACGCCGTTGTTCCACCGACAGCGACGGGGCCGGCCCGATCGCCGAGGCCGGAATCCGCAACACCTCCGAGACGGAATCGACGATGAAGCCGGTGCGGATGCCGCGAATGGTGTAGACCATGATCCGCTGCCGGTCGTTGCGAGTCATCGTCGCCAAACCGAAGCGGCGGCGCTGATCGACCACCGGCAACACCACCCCGCGCAGATTGACCACCCCCTCGATAAAATCAGGGGTTTTCGGCACCCGGGTCAGGGTTTCGGGAATCCGCACGATCTCCTGAACCGCCTCGATCGGCACCCCGAATTCCTCATTCATCAGCCGGAAGGCGACAAACTGTTCCTCATCATCGGCGGTACCGACCCGGGCGCCTCTGTCATCCTGCGCCATGGCCTCACTCTCCCCCTCCGTCCCGGCCGCCACCCGCCGCAGATCGGCACTGTTGAACATCTTCGCCACCGACAGGATCGAAACCAGCCGCCGCCCGTCCTGGAGTCGGCAGATCGCCTCAATCTCGGCCAGACTGCCGGAGCGGGCCAGCAGCGCCGGCAACGGATCGATCACCGACCGGCCGACCCGCAGCACTTCGCGGACACTATCCATCACCACCCCGACGGCCGCCCCCGCCGCCCCGTCGCCGGTCGAGACGACGACGATCTTGTTGGCCTCGCCCAGCGGCTGAGGCGGCAGACCGAACATCTCGCGCAGTGACACCAGCGGCAATAAACGGCTGCGCAGAGTCATCACCCCGAGAACATGGGGCGGGGTGTTGGGCACTTCGGTCATCTGTTCGGGGATCTGGACAATCTCCTGCACCCGTTCGATCGGCAGAGCATATTCCTGACCGGCGACCTCGAAACTGACCAATTGCCGTTCATCATCGGCGGATTCGCTGCGGGCCAGGCCGGAGCGTGCCTCCAGCGCCTCGCTCTTATCCGCGAGACCCCGGGTCGAGGCCCCCGCACCGATCGCGCCGAACTCGCGTCCGACCACTTTGGCGGCATTGAGGATCATCACCATCGAGCGGCCTTCGTCGCCCTTGATCATCCCGGTGAGCAATTCGGTATCGACCGTGCCCTCGACCGTGCCGGAAGGCTCGATCCGGTCGGGCTCGATGGTGGTGACATTGGCGACCCGATCGACCACCAGCCCGACCGGAGGTTCCTGATCGAGCACCACCACCCGGGTGGAATCGTCATGAACGACCGAGTCCATCCCGAAGACGTGGCGCAACCGAACCACCGGCAGCACCGAGCCCCGGAGATTGGCCAGCCCTTCCAGCGCGGCCGGACTCAGCGGCACGCCGACCAGGTCGGGCATGCGGATGATCTCCTGCACCTCGGCGAGGGGAATGGCGAACATCTCCCGCTCGACATGGAAGATCACAAATTGGCGACCGTCCCCGGCCAGGGCGGTCCCCGCGTCCCACTCCGGCCTTTCTGCTGGCACGGGACCACCGCTGCCGCCTATTTCCGCGATTTCAGACATCCTGAACCTCCTCGCGCAGGAGCGAGACCGGGGGTTAGATCCCGGCCTGCAACTCATCGGCCAGCGAGGCGATTTCCTCGATTGCCGCGGCCAGTTCCTCGGCGCCTTTCGATTGCTCCCGCGCCGCACTGGTCGCCTCACCGCTGGCGCGGGTGGTCTGCTGCGCGGCGGCGGCGATCTGTTCGACCCCGGTCTGCACTTCCTTGACGACGCCAACGATTTCCTCAACCCCGGCCAGGATTTCGGCGTTGCCGGTCAGCACCAGTTCCATTTCCCGGGTGGTGGCATCGAGATCGGCGGTAATCGACCGGTTCTTTTCGACCTCGGTGGCGGCGGCATTGGCGATATCCTCCAGGTCGCGCCGAACCACCGCGATCTGATCCTGAATCGCCTTGACCGTATCCTTGATCCGTTCGGCATTCTCGGCGGAATCCCGGGCGAGATTGCGGATATCGGTCGAGACCACGGCAAAGCCCTTGCCGAACTCGCCGGCCCGCGCCGCTTCGATCGACCCATTGACCGCCAGCATGTTGGTCTGAATCGAGACGGTGGTGATCGCGTCAACAATCTTGTCGATCCGCCGGCTGATCTGCTCCAGCGAGCCCATCTGCTCGCTGCTCTGCCGCCCGGCTTCGACCGACTGGATCACTCCACCGATCAGATCATTCATCGCCTTGGTATTGTTTTCGAGCAGAGCCCGAATTGCGGCGCCTTTTTCCACCGTGGTCCGGGCGCGGGTCGCCGAAACCTGGGCGCCCTTCTCGATCTGAACGATCGCGGCCGAAGATTGATGGGTGGCCGCCGCCTGCTGCTGGGCGCCCTTCTGAATCTGGTCGAGGGCGACCATGATCTGAGCCGCCGCACGGTTGATTTCTTCGACGGCGGAAGAGAGTTCCTCGGCCGCCGAAGCGACTTCCTCACTACTCTTGCCAATATCGGTCGAATTCTTCAACTCATCGGCCAATTCCGACAATTCCTGGGCCGCCTGCTCGGACTGGGCCAGGGCGGTGGTCTGCTGATCGATTGTCTTGAGCGCCTCCTGGCAAGCCGCGCTCTGCTCTTCGGCGGCGGCGGCAATCACTTCGGAGCCTTTCTGCGCCTCGCGCGAGGCGGTGTCAGATTCAATGTTGGCCCGGGCGATCTCGCGACATCCGGTCCCGATCTCAACCATGTCGCTGCGAATCTGGTCAAGCTGAGAGGTGATCTGGTTGCCCTTCTCCACTTCCTGTCGGGCGGTGCTGGCGGAGGCATTGATCCCCTCGGCGATCACCGTGACATCCTTTTGAATCTGGGCGACCAGATCCTGAATGTCGCGAGCGCTTTTCTCCGAGGTCTCGGCCAGAGTGCGGACTTCATCGGCCACTACGGCAAAGCCCTTGCCATGCTGCCCGGCGCGCGCCGCTTCGATCGCAGCATTCAGCGCCAGCAGATTGGTCTGATCGGCGATCCGGGCCACCGCTTTGACCACTTCGGAAATCGCCGCCGCCTGACGTTCCAGTTCCTCGACCATCTTCACCGAGGTCATCTGGCGTTCCGCCGCCCGGCCGATCGCCTGAATCGAATTGCCGACCTGGGTCGAGACATTGAGGATCAGCCCCTGCAACGCCTCGGTTTTCAGCAGCGAGGATTCGGCGTTCTGGCGGGCCTTGGCAATCAGGCCGGAGCCATGACTGACGGCGCGCATCGATTGCTGGGCGGCCCCGGCCGCCTCTTCGGCACCAGAGGCGATCTGCTCGGAGGCCTTGCGCAATTCCTCGGCGGCCGAGGCCGCTTCGGCGATCCCGCTGGCCAATTGCGAGGTCGCGGCGGCGATCCGTTCGGCCGCTTTTTGCTGACGAGCGAAGGTCCGGGCCTTGCGTTTCTGGGCTTCAGCCAGCAGCCGGCTGCCCCCGCCGCTTCCGATCTCCTCGGGGGCAGCCGGTTTGGCCCCCACCGTCGTTCCGACCTGATTCTTTTTCACCAGGGCCATGGTTCATCCCTTCCGTTTGCTGAGGCGTCTTCACCCTCGATCAGCGAACAACGAGCCCAAACGCCGGTCATTATCAAAGCCATCCCCAGAGGGATGGCCCCAGAAAGTTGGATAACAGAAACCCATCCGCGCCAAAAGGAGCGGCCTTACGATCTTTCGACATTATTTCAAAATAAAAACTAAAAAAGAATGACAATTTTCCGAAGCTATCTCAAAGAAACATCCATCGGATTTTGATTTTTAAAATTTAAGGCCGAGATACTTTTTGCGAACCGGCCACCGAGCCGCCAGATCCTGGTCCAGCCGATTCTTCCCTCCGGCGACAGCCCAATCCAAACAGCAGGCCTCGTCCCGGAAAAAAGCCCCCTAACACCCAAGACCTTAGGTTAGGATAACACGACTTTAGTTTAAAAGACCGCGCGAAGAAAGCGGCGTTTTTCACCCCCCTGGGCTGAAAGTTTCGCAACGGATTAAGCAAGCGGCAGAGTCGGCGCTTCAACCAGGGGACGACGAACCTTGGGCGACAGCAGGGGGGAGACCGCCGGCACCACGAACAGCGAGACGAAGGTGCCGTAGAGTAGGCCACCGATCAGCACCCAGCCCCGTTGGCTGCGGCTGACCGCCCCTCCCTCCCCAGGAGGCGACGGCCTCCCCGGCGTTGCGTCCCCTAAAATTTGCCCTAACCGACAGAAGCGCGAAACAGGGCCTGTAGCCGCCGTGTCACCGGTCCCGGCCGGCCCGCCCCGATCGGAAGACCGTCCAGCGCCACCACCGGCATGACTTCCGTGGTGGTGCCAAGCAGGATGAGCTCCTCAGCCTGCTCCGCCACCTCGCGGTAAGACAGATCACGTTCGCTCACCGGCACCCCCTCAGCCCGACATAGGCCGAGCACCACCCGGCGGGTGACACCATCGAGGATGTGGTCGTTGAGAACCGGCGAGACAATCCCCCCGTCCCGCACCACCAGAACATTGGTATGAGAGCCCTCGGTCAACACCCCGTCCCGAAAGAACAGGGCTTCTTCAACCCCGGCCGCTTTGGCGCGCTGGTTGGCCATCACATTCCAGGTCAAAGCGGTGGTCTTGATGGCACAGAGGCTCCAACGCTGATCTGGCACGGACAGCACTGCAACCCCGGCTTCGGCCTTGGCGGGAACCGGCTGAAAGGATTTGACCGATGCATACAGAGTCAGCGGGGTGCCGGCCGGCGGAAAAGCGTGACTGCGTGGGGCCACCCCCCGGGTGACCTGAAGATAAAAGGTGGCATCCCCCTCGGTCAGCCCGTTCTGCCGCAATAAGGTATAGGCAACCTCTTCCAACTCGGAAAAATCAGAGACTTCGAATTCCAGCGCCCGCGCACCCTTTTCCAGCCGGGCCAAATGATCGGCAAAGCGGAAAAAACGCCCCCGATAAGACCGGACGACCTCATATAATCCGTCAGCGAAGAGAAACCCGCGATCATCGGGCGAAATCGAAACCGATTCGTGCGGAACAAACGCACCGTTCCAGTAACACAGCATCCCCCCCCCTTTCCCCCCTCCCCCCTAAAAAAAGGGGGTCTGGGGCATCGCCCCAGGCGGGTTTGGGCGGCAGCCCAATAATGACGAGTAAAACAGAAGACTCCCCCTAGAACAACTCAACAAACAAACGTCGCACATTTCACAACCCGTGCGGCAGCCGGCACGGCAAAGGCCGCCACATAACCCGGCGCCGGATCGAGATCGCCAAGGGTCCAACAGGCCGCCGTAACCCCCCCGACCGCAGACAGCACCCTCGGAGAGCCGACAGACACCTGAAACTGATCAAGCGGTAAGGCCAGACCAAGCCCCAACGCCTTGACCAGTGCTTCCTTGCGGGTCCAAAGCCGGAAAAACCCCAGCCGGGCCCGATCCTCCGCATAGGATTGCAACGCCGCCACCTCGGCCGGATGAAAGGCATGGGCCGCCAACTGACGGAAATCGTCGAGCGGACGCGCCTCCTCGACATCAATGCCAACCGAAGCCCCGGACGAGAGCGCAACCAGCACCACCCGCCCACTATGGGAAAGATTGAAATGCAACGGGAAATCCCGCAGCACCGGCCGCCCACCGGGCTCACGCCCGATCACCAGCCGCGCCGGATCCTCCCCCAGCGCCGCCCCGGCCAACTGCCGCAGCGCCCCATAAGCCGCAACCGAACGGAGCCGGTCCTCCTCACGACGATAAGCGGCGGCCCGCTCCCGCTCGACCGGCGAGAGCAACGCCGACAAAACCGCCCGCCCGGCCGCCGAGATCCGGTCAATCAAAAGACGATAACAGCGAACCTCCCCCGGCGGCGGGAGTCCGACCGGAGGGGAACACACCGGCCAGCCCGGCGCCGACTCAACCATCCATGGCGCGGCGGAGACTGAGCGGCCGCATATCGGTCCAAACTGATTCGATATACTCAAGACAAAGCTGCCGCGCGCCGGTTGGCCCAACCTGAGTCCAACCGGCTGGACTCTCCAGATCTTCCGGCCAGAGCGAATATTGTTCTTCTTGATTGATCAGGACCTTGAACCGTTCTCCGTCCAGGGTCAGTCCGTCAGATTTGACGCTCATCAGCTTTCCCGCTCTGATTGATATCGCTAGGCACTCTTCTTCCAAACTGCTTTACCGGATATTGCAAAGCTGATAGAAACAATCAACCCGTTTCTCAGTCTGATTTCATCCTCGCCAGGCAAACCAACGAATGGGGTTCCCGACCATGACCGAAGTTACTGCGACGACCGGAGCCACCCCGGCGGCCAGCCGTCTGGATGCCGCCTCCAAAATCATCTCGTCCAGCATCGGCTGGTCGGCCGCCACCAGCGTGATCCCGGTCCCCCTGCTTGATCTGGCGGCCCTGGCGGCCGTCCAAACCAACATGATTTCGCGCCTTGCCACATTGTATGGCGAGAGCCTCAGTTCGGAAAGCGCCCGGGCGATCGTCTCGGTGATGCTGGGCACCCTGCTGCCAGCCGGCGCAGCGACCTCACTGATGCGGGCGGGGATCAAGGTGTTCCCTGGTGCGGGCTATCTGATCGGCACTGCCTCGATGATGGCCCTGAGTGCCGCCGGCACCTACGCGGTCGGCAAAGTCTTCGTCTCCCATTTCGAGAAGGGCGGCACTCTGGCCAATTTCAGCCCGGAAGCGATCAAGAACGATCTGAAGAAGGAATTCGAAGCGGCCAAGGCGCGGGATGACAAGACGGCCAATCAGGCGGCCTGACCGTGTGAGCGGTTCCGGGCGGAAGAGGCGTCAGCGATGGTGATCCTTGTCTATATGGTCGCGGCGCTGCTGGTCGGCTGGTTCGGCCGGCGGCGAATCATCGGCTTCACCGGGTGGTTCCTAGCGTCGCTGGTGATCACCCCGCCGATCGCCTCAATGATCCTGTTGTTCACCCAGTCCAAACGCGATCTGTAAGCGCGCGGTGACGGATCAGATCGGCGCGGATGGGCACTCTTCATCGGGCGAAGCGTCGGCCCTGACGCCTCGCCCGTTTCCTTACGGGCGGGCGGGATATGACGGACGAGACCAAGGCTGACGGCACGACCCCCTTGGGAGAGCGGATGCTCCAGAGCATCGCCTCGATTTCCCTGCCCAAATTCAAGAAAACCGCCAGCGGCGACGGCGGATTCTTCGTGTTGCGGAGCCCGCTCGGGGTCGCCGTGATGGCCGGACTGGCCGGACTGGCCGGCGCGGGCGTGCTGGTCACTCTGACCTCCGGCCTGAAGGAGAACGCCCATCCGCTGGCCGGCGGACTGGCCTTCGTCGCCCTGATCGTGGCCTATCGCTGGCTCCAGAAGCGCCTGTTGAAATCGACCAGCGCTGCGGTTGAAGCGGCCCTCAGCCGGATGCGGGTCCGACTCGCCAATAAGGTGGTCCGGCTTGATCTACGCGATTTCGAGGAAACCCCGCGCGAGGAACTCCAGGCCAAGATGGTCCGCCATTACGAGGTGATCTCGGAATCGGTGGTGGGGATCCTCGGCGGGCTGCAATCCTGCGTCCTGCTCGGCCTGACCCTGATCTATCTAACCACCCTGTCATTGCCGGCGGCGGGCTTAAGCGTGCTGGTGCTGGGAATGGCGGTTTACGCCTATTTCGCCTCACGCGAGGAAATGCAGAAGCGGATGCGGGCGGCCCATGAAGCGGAAACCCAGTTGCTCGGAGCGCTGGGCGAGATCATCGACGGCTTCAAGGAACTGCGACTCGCTTTCGCCAAACGAACCGAGGTGCTGGAGGAGGTGCGGAGCCATTCCGCCCGCTCGGCCAGCGAACGGACGATCACCCAGGGGATGTTTGCCGATCTGTTCGTGTTCTCCAACACCATTGCCTTCCTGTTGGGCGGGGCGGTGGTGTTCCTGGTGCCGCTGATCATGGGCGACTCGGGATCGGAAGACACCGCCCGGGTGGTGACGGTGGTGCTGTTCTTCATCGGCCCGTTAAGCGCGATCGTCGCCGCCACCCAGCATTTCCATACCGCCCGCTTTGCCATTCTCAGCCTGCGCGAGTTCGAAGACCGCCTCGACCGGATCCTGCGTGATGAACCGCCCCGTCAGGCGGTGCCGGAGTTCCAGTCGCTGCGACTGGAAGGGGCGGGGTTCAGTCACCGGAACGGTGCGGCCGAGAGCGGTTTCACGGTGGGACCGATCGATTTCACGATCCGCCGGGGCGAAATGGTGTTCATCACCGGCGGCAATGGCTCGGGCAAAACCACCGCGATGCGGATGATGGTCGGGCTGTATCCAGCGGAACGGGGCCAGATCTTCCTCAATGACAAGCCCTTGGAGAGTGATCCGGCGGTGCTGGAGGCCTATCGTCACCTGTTCGGCACCGTCTTCGCCGATGCCCATGTCTTCCGCCGTCCCTATGCCCTGCCCGAGGAGCGCCGTGAGATCCTGAAGACGCTGCTGGAGCGGTTCCGGATTGCGGCCAAACTGCCCGAGGACGTGATGGCGGGCTATAATCCCAATGCTTTGTCCACCGGACAGCGCAAGCGACTGGCGATGGCGTTGACTTTGGCCGAGGATCGTCAGGTGCTGGTGTTTGATGAATGGGCCGCCGACCAGGATCCCGAGTTCCGTCATTATTTCTACCAGACCCTGCTGCCGGAATTGAAGGCGGCGGGGAAGGCGATCATCGCGATCACCCATGATGACCGCTATTTCGATGCCGCCGACCGTCGGTACCATATGGAGGAGGGACGGATGAGTTTGGTGGCTGAGAAATGACCAGCGAAGCCGCCGCCCCTTTGTCCCGACGGGAAAAGCTGGTCCGTCTGCTCCGGCAAACCGCCCATTCGATCGTGTTTTTTCTTCTGGTGCTGGTGATCCTGGCGGCGGTGTTGTGGAAGCAGGTGGTCTACACCATTCCCGCCGGCTCGGTCGGGGTCCCCTGGTACCGCTTTTTCGGCGGCACCGTCACCGACGGCTACCGGGGCGAGGGGATGACCCTGATGTTCCCGTGGGACAAGATCTATATCTATGACGCCCGACCGCAGCGGGTTGATTTGGTCATTCCCGCTCTGACCGTGCAGGGGCTAACCATCAAGGTGAGTGTTACGGTCACTCTGGTGATCCACCCGTCCACGGTGGGATCGCTGCATAAGGCGCTGGGGCCGAATTACCTCAATCTGGTGGTGGAGCCGACGGTGGCCTCGGCCATCCGCACCATGGTGGCCGGCTATAAGATTGACGATATTTACGACATGGCCCGCCATGAGATCGAATCGCAATTGATGCGGCAGATCAACGAGCGGATCAGCGCCAAGCATCTTAATTTCGATACTGATGAAGATCTGCTGGATTTGACCCAGGTCAGTCTGCGCGTGGTTGAATTGCCGCCGGAGATTGCCAAGGCGATCGAGGACAAATTATCGGCTGAACAAGCGGCGTTGCGCTATCAGTACATTTTGCGGCGGGAGCAGTTGGAAACCCAGCGGAAGGAAATTGAGGCGCAGGGCATCAAGCGTTTCCAGGAAATCGTCACCCCGACCATTTCCGAGGCTTATCTGCGCTGGCGTGGGATCGATGCCACGCTGCAACTGGCGCTTTCGCCCAATGCCAAGGTGGTGGTGATTGGCAATGGTGGGAATAGCGCGACCGGGTCCGGTCTGCCGCTGATCCTCGACACCCGGGGTGAGATGAGTCCGCTGCCGGCGGCGCCCCGGTCGGCAGCGCCGCCCCAGCCGGTTCTCCCCCCTCGGATGCCCTGAAAGCATTCCGGGGCTGCCGCCCCGACCCCCGCTCGGGGAGACCCCGAACCCCCTCTTTTTTTGAAAAAAAGGGGGGTCTGGGGCTTCGCCCCAGGCGGGTTTGGGCGGCAGCCCAACACTGTTACCCGGCGGTCAAACTCACCAGCAGGTAGTGAGAAACCCACGGCTCGATTCGTTCGGCGGTTTCGGCGCGGCCGCTCGCCCGCAGATGGGCACAGAACCCCGACCAGCTTGAGGCGGTGATGTCGCGAATCTCCGCCACCCGGAACCCAAAACGGGCGCACAAGGCCGGATAATCCTCCCACCGAAGCGAACGGTTGACCTCGGGAACCCACCAGTCCCAGGGGCTGCTGTCCGGGGTGAACAGCACATCAGACAACACCACTCGCCCTCCCGGACGCAGGACGCGCCGCGCATGGGCCAGAAAATCAGTCCGCCGATTGAAATGAAACACCGCCTCAACCGAGACAATCCGGTCTACCGATTCGTCAGCAAAGGTCAGACGGGTGGCGTCCATCACCTCAAAATCAAGCGCGGGATGGCGACGACGCGCCTCGGCGATCTGGGCCTCGGACAGATTGATCCCCGTGACCTTCGCGCCCGCAGCACAGGCTGCGGCAAGACGCGCCGTGCTGTCGCCCAAGCCGCATCCGACATCCAGCACCCTCAGATCAGGCGGACCCAGATCCGCCAGGGCGCTATGGGCATCAACCAAAGCGGTACAAGCGCGATCGGCAGACGCCGGTTCTCCCGACCATTCGCCGACATTGTAAAAACCGCTGCCGCCATATTGCTCCCGGGTCAGGGGATGCAGAATCACCTGATCATAACGCCCGACAAAGTCAGCGGCCTCGGAGGACATGATGTTTTTCTCCTAATCGGCGGTATCGGCTTGACCGGTGGGGATGGATATAGTTTGATTTGCTGTAAAGCATATCACACAAAGCGGACAGCGATAACAATCATCGGATGTATTATCTCTCCGGCTGTTCCATACAATCGATGCAAAATGGTCAGCCAGCGCAAGGAAAGGCATCAAAGTCAGCAATCGCGAAAGTGGAATCCCGTTCCGGCCCTTCCGCCCGAACCAACCGGAAAGCTCTGTGACGCCGCCGATCCCCCTTTCAGACGCCTCCGGGCACATCTTTATGTTTCCTTTCGCCGGAGACGGGGGAAATGGCTATGCCCCGTTGCTGCCGCCCCGCGATCATCCGGCCCGCCGCCGCTTCCGCCCGCTCAGCCTGCCCGGCCATGGTGAACGGCTGACGGAGCCGCTGCTGTCCGACCTGGAGGCGATGGCCGCCGATCTGTTCCAGCGCATCGCCGCCGACCTCCGGCCCAATGACATCTTCTATGGTCACAGCATGGGGGCGCTGCTGGTGCTGGCGGTGGTCCGCCGGGCGCGGGCGCTGCATTTCCCGCTGCCCCGAGCGATCGTGGTCTCGGGGATGCGCGGCCCGGCCCTGCCCACCCGCAAAGGCCGTCATTTGCTCGACCGCGAGGGATTGCGCGCCGAACTGCGCCGGCTCGGCGGGTCGCCGGATGAGGTGCTCAACAACGACGAATTGTTCGATTTCTTCGCCCCGATGGTCCAGGCCGATTTCACCGCCGTGGAGACCCGGCGCTATCACCCCGAACCGCCACTGCCGGTGCCGATCACCCTGCTGCTTGGCGAGGAAGATGAGATTTCGCTCAGCGAGGGCGAGGTCTGGCAACAGGAAACCACCCATCCCTTACGGATCGGCAGCTTTCCCGGCGGGCATTTCTTCATCTTTCCCCATGCCGCCGCCCTGCGCGACCTGCTGCTCGACACTCTGACCGCTCCGCCCCCGCGCCTCGTCTCTGGAGGCTGACCGATGCCCGTCGCCGCCCCGATCGCCGTCATCGGCATGGCCTGCCGCTTCCCCGGTGGGGCGGACTCTCCGGCCGCCCTCTGGCAGAAGCTGGACCGGGGAGAGGATGTCACCAGCCGAATTCCCGTCGAGCGATTCGATATCGCTGCCTGGCACGACGATGGCTCGGGACGTGGGATCATCCCGGAGCGGGGCGGCTTTCTGAGCAGCGACATCCGCGCCTTTGATGCCGGTTTCTTCGGCATCCCCCCGGCCGAAGCCGAGATCACCGATCCGCAGTTCCGCCTGTTGCTCGAACTGGGCTATGAGGCCCTGGAAGATGCCGGCCAACCCCTGCCCCGCCTCAGCGGCGGCGACCATGGCGTCTATGTCGGGATCTGCTTTGCCGAATATCGGGAACGCCTGCTGGCCGAACCGGGCGGGCGGGCGCTCGATTCCTTCCTGATCTGCGGCACCACCGCCTGCTCGGCCTCGGGCCGGCTGTCTTATCATTTCGGTCTGGAAGGCCCCAGTCTCAGCCTGGATGCCGCTTGCTCCTCATCGCTGCTGGCGGTCCATCTCGCCTGCCGCGATCTGGCGAGTGGCGAAATCGACAGCGCCCTGGCCGGGGGGGTCAATCTGATGCTGTCGCCTCAGACCTTCGTCGCTTTCTCCCGTCTGAAAGTGCTGTCGCCGGATGGGCGCTGCAAAGGATTCGACGGCCGCGCCGACGGCTATGGCCGGGCGGAAGGGGCCGGGCTGGTCTGCCTGAAACGGCTGGCCGACGCCCAGCGCGACCAGGATCATATTCTGGCGGTGATCGAAGGCAGCGGTCTGACCAATGACGGCGCCGCCAAGGGCTATACCGCGCCGCGTCCCCAGGCCCAGAGCAAAGCGATCCGCAAAGCCCTGGACGCCGCCGGCCTCACCGTCGATGCGATCGACATGGTGGAGGCCCATGGCACCGGCACCCAGCTCGGCGACCGGGTTGAACTGGAAGGATTGAGCGCCCTTTATCGCGACCGTGACCCGAGCCTGCCCCCGGCGGTGCTGGGAGCGATCAAAGGCAATATCGGCCATGCCGAAGCCGCTGCCGGGGTAGCCTCGCTGATCAAGGTAGTGCTGGCGCTGCAAGCCGAGCGTTTTCCGGCCCATCGGTGGGGCAGCGTTCCCAATCCAGCTTTGACGTGGCCGCCGGGCCTGCGGCTGGGCACCGATTCCGTGCCCTGGCCAAAGGGAGCGCGCCGCCGCCGCGCCGGGATCAATTCCTTCGGGATGAGTGGGGTCAATCTCCATCTGATCGTGGCCGAAGCCCCCGATCCGCCCGCGCCTTTTGGCCCCGCCGACACTCGCCCGCTCTTGCTGGCGCTGTCGGCCCGCTCGCCCCGGGCGCTCGGGGCCTTGGTCCGGGCCTGGATCGCCCGCCTGCAAGACGCCTCCCCGGCGGAAACCGCTCGTCTGGTCGCCTCACAGGCCTATCGCCGCAGTGTCTTTCCCTATCGCCTGACAGCGGTCGGGCCGGACAGTGCCACCCTGCGGGCCGCTCTGGCGGTCCATCTCGCCGATTGCGAAACCGTCGGCATGAGCGAGGCGCTGGAGGCCCCCCGGCTGGGGATTCTGCCCGGCACCGCCTCACCCGAGCAGACCGAGGCGATCCTGACCGCCTTCCGGACCTGGGGCCTGCCCGCTGCGGTGACCGTGACCCGGGCTCCGGGCGAAAATGACCAGGCTCTGGCGGCGCGTCTGACTTCGGAGCCGATTGATCTGCTGATTGAAATCAGCGCCACCCCGTTCCGCCCCCGCCGCTTCCAGCTCGGCAGCGAAGACGAACCCCACCCTCTGACCTGGATCTCCGCTCTGGCTCCGGACACCCCGCCCGCTCTGGCCACTCTGGCCGGATGGGGACGGCTGCATGAAGCGGGGGTGAGGCTGGATCCCGCCCGGCACCATCCCGACCCCGGAGCCGGCTGGGTTGAGACCCCGCGTTATCCGTGGGACCGACAGATCTATTGGGTCGAAGCCGAGACTGCCCCCCGTTCCAGCCCGACGCCGCCCCGCCCCCCACCCGCCGGTCCCCGTCCCGCCGCCGTCTCCGCCCCGCCGCCCGCCGCCCGGCCCAGTCCGCCGCCACCGTCGGCCGTCGCGGCTGATCCTCTGACCCTGGTGCGCGAGTCCCTCGCCGCTGTGCTGGGCCTCGCGGCCGAGACTCTCGATCTGGACGCGCCGATGGCCAAGCTCGGGCTGGATTCGCTGATGGCGCTCACCCTGGCCAGCCGCCTCAGTGTCGGCCGGGCGCCGCTCTCCCCCACCCTGTTCTGGAACCATCCGACGGCGCGGCGACTGGCCGGATATCTGGCAACCACCACCGCTCCGGCCGGGCTCGATGCGGTGGAAACGGAACTGGATGATTTGCTGGAGCGGTTGGGCGGATGAGCGGCGTGGCTCCGGACGATTTCATCCGCCTCCAGGACAAACTGACCCGGGCCGTGGCGCTGATCCGCCGGCTGGAGGCTGAACGCGACCGCCGCCCCGCCCCGGAGCAGGCGATTGCGGTGATCGGGATGGCCTGCCGCTTTCCCGGCGGGCCGAATCTGGAGTCCTTTGCCGCCCTGCTGGCCGAGGGACGCGACGGGGTCAGCGAAATCCCGCCGGAACGGTTTGACGCCCACGCGCTGCTTGGCCCTTCCGACCAGCCGGGGGCTTTGACCAGTTCCGCCGCTGGGATCATCGAGGGAATCGACCTCTTCGATTCCGCTTTTTTCGGCCTGACCCCGCGTGAGGCCGACGCGCTCGACCCACAACACCGGCTGTTGCTGGAACTGAGCCACGAGGCGTTGGAGCGGGCCGGACTGGCGCCGTCGCGGCTGGCCGGGGCCAAAGTCGGGGTTCATCTCGGCCTGTCGAACAGCGATTACGCCCAGTTGCGGCTGCGCTGTGGCGATCTGGCAGCGATTCAGGCCTATGATTTCACTGGCACGATCCTGGCCACCGCCGCCGGGGCGATCAGTTACGCCTTTGATTTCACTGGCCCTTGCACGGTGGTTGATACCGCCTGCTCCTCCTCGCTGGTGGCCCTCCATCAGGCGGTGGTCGGGCTGCGCAGCGGGGCAGCGGATCTGGCCCTGGCCGGCGGCAGCAATCTGATCCTCACCCCGGAGATGTCGGTGGCGCTGTCCCGATTGGGCGCCTTGAGCCCCAGCGGCCGCTGCCGGACCTTCGATGCCGAGGCCGATGGTTATGTCCGGTCCGAGGGCTGCGGGCTGGTGGTGCTGAAACGGCTGGACGAGGCCGAACGCGACGGCAATCCGGTGCTGGCGGTGATCCGGGGCCTTGGGCTTAATCATGACGGCCGCTCGAACGGGATGTTCGCTCCCAATGGCGCGGCCCAGCGTCAGGTGCTGCGCGCCGCTCTGGCCGAGGCCGGACTCGGCCCCGAGGACATCGCCTGCCTTGAGGCTCATGGCACCGGCACCCGGCTGGGCGATCCGGTTGAGGTCGATGCGGTGCGGGCGATCTTCGGCGAAACGGGTCCGCCTCTGCCGCTGACGGCGGTCAAAAGCGCGATCGGCCATCTCGAAGCCGCCGCCGGGATTGCCGGGCTGATCGCGCTGATTCTGACCCTGCGCCGGGGAATCACCCCGGTCAATCCGCTGTTCCAACGGGCCAATCCGCATATTTCCTGGGGAGAACGGCTAGTCCCTGCCTCCCGGCCGACCGCCCTGACGCCCAACCGCGCCGGCCGTCTGTTCGGCGGGGTCAGCTCCTTCGGGATCAGTGGCACCAATGTTCATGTCGTGGTCGAAGTCCTCACCCCCGCCCCACCCGCCGCCGCCGAACCGGCAGAAGAGACCCTGTATCTGCTCACCGCCGGCAGCGAGGCGGGACTGGCCCAGGCCGCCCGCCAGCATGCCGCCGCCCTGCGCGATCCGGGACTGTCCTGGAATGATGCCGCCTGGACCAGCCTGACCGGACGCGACCGGGGATCGTGGCGGCTGGCCCTGAGCGCCGGAAATGGTCCTGCGGCGGCCGAGGCTCTGGAAAATTGGGCAGAACACCGGACGATCGCCCCCGGTCTGGCGGTCGGACGCGGCCGCTCCACCCCTGGGGTGGCGTTCCTGTTCAGCGGCCAGGGGTCGCATTGTGCCGGAATGGGCCGGACACTTTATCACGCCGAACCGGTCTTCCGCGCGGTGATCGACCGGGCCGATGCCGCTCTGCGCGCCGTCAATGGGGTGTCGCTGATCGACGATCTGCTGATGCCGCCGCCGGGGGCGCCCGACCGACTGAGCGACACCCGACAGGCCCAGCCGGCCCTGTTCGCGATCGGCTTGGCTCTGGCCGCGCTGTGGCGGTCGTGGGGAGTGGTCCCCGCTGCGGTGATCGGTCACAGCCTGGGCGAATATATCGCCGCCGCCGTCGCTGGAGTGTTCGATCTGGAAGACGGAGTCCGGCTGGTGGCCGCCCGTGCCCAGGCGATGGCCGAAGCGCCGGGCCAGGGAGCGATGATGGCTTGCCTCGCCCCTCGCGCTGCGGTCGAAGCCGTCGTCGCGGCGGTCGGGGCCGGGCTGGAGATCGCCGCTTTCAACAGCCCACGCTCGCTCACCTTGACCGGGGCTCCCGCCGTTTTGGCCGAGGCCGCCACCCGCCTGCATGCCGACGGCTTCCGCACCGCCCCGTTACCGGTGTCGCACGCCTTCCATAGCGCCCTGATGGAGCCGGCCGCCGCGACCCTGCGCGAGGTGCTGCGGGGGATAAATCTAACGCCGCCGACCCTGCCGATCCTGTCCAATCTGACCGGGGAATGGATCGGTGAGGAACTGTGCCAGCCGGACTATTGGGCGGCCCAGTTGCGCCGGCCGGTGCGCTTTGCCGAGGGAATCGCCACCCTGGCCCGGCAGGGGCTGCCGCTGTGGATCGAAATCGGCGCCCGGCCGGTGCTGAGTGCCCCAGCCCGGGAAAGCCTCGGCGACGATCCGACCGCGCCGCAGGTTCGGCCGAGCCTCCGGCCGGGATGGGGCGAACGATCCTCAATGCTGGCGACCCTGGCGGACTGGACCGCGCTGGGCGGCGAGCCGGATCCGCGCGCCCTGGCCCGGGGCGCCGCCCGGCGGAATGTGCCGATTCCGACTTATCCGTTTGAACGGCGGCGCCACTGGCTGCCAGCCCCGCCCGCCGTGACGCGGCCCACCGCCGCCGCTCTGCCCGGAGTCCGGCTCGATCTGCCCGATGGATCGGTGCTGTTCAAGGCCCTGCTGTCAGCCCAGAGCCCCGCCTGGGCCGCCGATCATCGGGTGTTCGGCACGGTGCTGTTTCCCGGCGCCGGCTTCCTCGATCTGGTGCTGCGGGCCGGATGCGAGGCGCTCGGGGTGGTCCCCTGGGTGCGGGAGGCGCGGATTCTCCGCCCGTTGCGGCTCGACTTGCCCCGCCCGGCGGAGCTTCAGACCCGGATCATCCGCGCGCCCGGGGAATGGTGTCGCGTCACCCTTCAGAGCCGGAGCGAGGACGGACGGTTCGAAACCCATGCCGAGGCCCGTCTGTCGCTGGCCCCGCCGCCGGCCGTCGCGCCGGTTCCGGTCCCGGCCGCAGGCGAGACCGAAGCCGCCGCTGCCTTCCTGGCCCGGGCCAAAGCGATCGGGATCACCTATGGCCCGGCGTTCCAGGGGCTGGGATCGGTCACTCTGGCCCCGGACCTGGAAGGTGCGCGCGGCACGGTGCGGACCCGGCCGGAGATGAGCGAGCCGGGAGCCCTGCTGCCGCCGGCATGGCTGGATTGCTGCGTCCAGGTTGCCGGGGCGGCGCTGACCCGGAGCCGGCCCGGCATTGCGTTCGTGCCGGTCGCGGTGGAGACGCTGGTCTGGCTGCACCCGCCTGCGGCGGAAACCCTGGTGACCGTCGCTTTGAGCCCCGGTCCGGGCCAGAGTGTGACGGCGGATCTCGACGCCACCGATCCCGAGGGGCAGTTGGTGTTCTGCCTGCGCGGACTGCGGCTGGAAGCGGTCACCGCCGGAACGGTGCAGGCCGCCTTGCCCGGACGGTGGCGGGATTGGCTGTGTCAGGTGACATGGCGCCGATCAGAGGAGCAGCGTCCGGCGGTGCGCCTGTCCCTGGCCGAGGTCGCGGCCGGTCTGACCTTGCCGGCCCCGCCCGAACTAATCGCGGCGCGTCAGCGGATTGCGCCGCTGGAAGCCTCTTGCCTGCATTGGATTGAACGCAGCCTGCACGTCCTGATCCCGGCCGAAGGGGGCACGCTGGCGGCCCTGAGCGACGCCGTGGTTCCCGCCCAGGCGGCATTGTTCCGCCGCCTGCTCACTCTGGCCAGCGCCAGCGGCCTGCTGGAACTGGGCGGCGACGGCACGGTAATCTGGCGCCGCCGCCGGCGCTTGGCCGAAATCGAGCAGGATCTGGCCGCCGCCGATCCGACGACGATGGATCAGGCGAAAGCGGCCCTGGTGGCGCAATGCGGTGCCCAGTTAACCGCCGTGTTGCGGGGAGAGGCGCATCCGGTCGAGGTGCTGTTCCCGGCCGGCGAGGATCATCTGGTCCGGGCCGTCTATGCCGGTTCCCCCCTGTTCGTGGCGATGCAACAGGCCGCCGGGCAACTCGTCAAGGCTCTGCTGAGGCCGGAGGAACTCCGCCGGCTGCGGGTGCTGGAAGTCGGCGCCGGCACCGGCTCGACCACCGCCGCCGTCCTGCCCGGACTGGCGCCCTTCTGCCAGGAGTATCTGTTCACCGATGTGTCGCGGCTGCTGCTGGAGCGGGCGCGGGAGCGTTTCGCCGCTTATCCCTGCCTGTGCACCGGTCTGTTCGACGCCGAGCGCGACGGACCCGACCAGGGACTGGACCCGGCCGGCTTCGATCTGATCCTGGCCGCCAATGTGGTGCATGCCACCACCGATTTGGTCGCCACCCTCGGCCGTCTGCGTCGTCTGCTGGCTCCGGGCGGCCGGCTGGTGCTGGTCGAAGGGATCGAGCCCTGGCGCTGGGCCGATCTAACCTTCGGCCTGACCGAGGGGTGGTGGCGGTTCCGCGATCACGATCTGCGCCCGGCTCACCCGCTGTTGTCCGAGGCCCAATGGCCGCCAGCGCTGGCTGCCGCCGGCTTCGCCAGCGCGGTGACTCTGGCCCCGCGCGACGCCGATGGCCACAGCCTGACCGGACAAGTGCTGGTGGTGGCCGGGCTCGATTCTGAGGAGGCAGTCTCTCGCGGGACTGTCGCAGTTTTGGGCGATGGAGGCCTGAGCCGGGCGACCCAGCGGGCTTTCGCCATCGCCGGCTGGCAAGTGAGCGGAGAGACCGCCGAGGCCGATCTGGTGATTGATCCGCGTCCGGCCGAGGCTGACGTCTCGCCGGAGACCGCCCTGGCCGGAGCTTTGGCCCTGCTCCAGGCCCGGGCCGGGGCCGGCCGCACCCGGGACGGACTCTGCTTCGTCACCCGGGGCGCCTGGGCGATCGAGGATTCTGGAAACGAAGATGGCGCCCGCAAGGCCGGACTGTGGGGGGTGGTCCGTGCCGCCAACCGGGAACAACCGGAGCTTCAGGCCCGCTGCCTCGATCTGCCGAGCGAGGGAGAACCCGAGACCCTGGCGGGATGGATTCTGGCTCATGCCGGGTCAGGCCGCGATCTCGAACTGATCCGGGCCGGCTTCCGGCTCCACCCGATTCTGTCGGCCGTCCCGAGCCTGCCGCTGCCACTGCCGCCCGGCCGACTGGGACAGGGAACCGTGTTGCTGACCGGGGCTTTTGGGGGCCTGGGATGTCTGCTGCTGCGCTGGCTGGCCGAACGCGGGGTCCGGCGGATCCTTGCCATCGCCCGCCGCCCGGCCGAGGGGGCCGCCGCCACGGCCCTCGCCGCCGCCCGCGCCCTGGGCACCGAGGTCGAAACGGAAATCGGCGATCTGACCGACCCGTCGGTTGTAACGCGGGCGGTGGAACGGGCCGATCGCGCCGACGCCCCCTTGATCGGCCTGATCCATGCCGCCGGACGGGTTGAGGATGCGATCCTCGCCGCCCAGAGCCCGGCCACCCTGGCGGCGGCGATGCGACCGAAGGCCGAGGCCGCCTGGGCCTTGCATCACGCGGTGGGGGACCGGCCGCTGGCCTTCTTCCTGCTGTTTTCCTCGGCAACCAGCCTGCTGGCGGTGGCGTCCCAGGCCAACCATGCCGCCGCCAATGTCAGCCTCGACGCCCTCGCCCTCTATCGCCGGAGTCGGGGTCTGACCGCCAGTGCGATCGATTGGGGTCCCTGGGCGGAAACTGGCGCGGCAACCCGCTCCGGGCTGGAACGGCGGATCGGGGCGATGGGCGTTGGGGCGTTGCGGCCGGAAGAGGGGCTGGCGATGACCGCCGCCCTGACCCAGGGGGCGGAGGCGCCGGGCTGGCTGGGGGTGCTGCCGGTCGATTGGCCGAGTTTCACCGCCCGTTATGGCGAAGATCCCCTGCTGGCCACTCTGGCCAACCGGGGGGAACACCCGCCCGAGTCCCGCCCGGCCCGTCCTGTTGCTGCCGAACTGGGGCCTCGCCTCGCCGCCCTGCCGGCGACAGAACGGTCGGGGCGGACGACCGAACTCTTAACCGATCTGGTTTGTGGCCTGCTGGGACGGAGCGCAGAGGACGCCCCCTCCCCCGAACAAGGGCTGTTCGAGGCCGGACTGGATTCGCTCACCGCGATGGAATTACGCAACGCTCTGGCCAGAATGCTCGGCAAACCACTGCCGGCGACCCTGGTGTTCACCGCCCCAACTGTTGCGGCTTTGGCCCGGCTGGTTCTGGCTGAACTGGGACTGGAGCCGATGGAAACCCTCCCCCCGCCTCCCGTTGTCCCCCCGGTCGCGGCAGAAACTGTGCCGGATGAGGCGGCGGCTCTGGCACTGATCGAACAGGAAATGGCCCGGCTGGGATTGAACGGATGAGCGACATCGCGTCCCCTTTGCAGAAAGCCGCCCTGGTGATCGCCGCCCAGCGGGCCCGAATCGAGGCGCTGGAACAGCAACAATCCGGGCCGATCGCGGTGATTGGGATTGGCTGCCGATTTCCCGGCGGCGCCGACACGCCCGAGGCCTTGTGGCACTTGTTTGCCAGCGGCGCCCAACCTTTGCGCGATCTGCCGCCGGAACGGCAGGCGGCGATGGGATCCGGGCTGGACCGGCTGACGGTGCGGCGCGGCTGCTTTCTCGATTCGATCGACCGGTTCGACGCTGATTTCTTCGGAATTTCCCCGCGCGAAGCCCGCTTGATGGATCCCCAGCAACGGCTGCTGCTGGAAGTGACCGAGGAGACCCTGGAGCAGGCCGGCCTGAGCGCCGCAGCGGGGCGCGGGGGCAAGACCGGGGTGTTCATCGGGGTGATGACGGTCGATTACGCCACCCTGGCCCAGCGCCCGGAGCAGATCGATCCTTATACCGGCACCGGCACCTCGGCCAGCCTGCTCGCCGGCCGGCTGGCCCACCATTATGACTGGCGCGGCCCGGCCCTGACCATCACCACCGCCTGCTCCTCCTCACTGGTCGCGGTTCATCAGGCAATGGTCGCGCTGCGGCGGGGCGAATGCGATCTGGCCTTGGCCGGCGGGGCCAATCTGATGCTGACCCCCGAGGTCTGGCAGATCGAAGCCGCCAGCGGGATGCTCGCCCCGGATGGCTGCTGCAAACCGTTCGATCAGACAGCCGACGGCTTTGGCCGGGGGGAAGGCTGCGCCCTGGTGGCCCTCAAGCGACTGGATCAGGCGCTGGCCGAGGGGAATCCGATCTGGGGGGTTCTGCTCGGCGCGGCGGTCAATCACGATGGACAATCGGCCGGGCTGATGGTGCCCAATCCCGCCGCCCAGGAAGCGGTGATCCGCGCCGCTTTGGCCGAGGCCGGACTCGCCCCGGAGGCGGTCGGTTATGTCGAGGCTCATGGCACCGGCACCCCTCTCGGCGACCCGATCGAGGCCGAGGCCCTGGCCCGCGCCTATCAGAGTTCGACCCGCTCCGCCCCCCTCATCCTCGGCTCGGCCAAAGCCAATCTCGGCCATACCGAAGGTGCCGCCGGCAGTCTCGGCCTGTTGCGGCTGATTCTGTCGCTGCATTTCCGCCGCCTCGCCCCGTTGCCGCTACCGACCAGCCCGAGTGCGCGCATCGATTGGAGCAGGTTGGGACTGCGCCCGGCCACGGCCGAAGCCTATCCCGGCCCGGGACGGCCGGTCGGGGGAGTCAGCTCCTTCGGCTTTTCCGGCACCAATGTTCATCTGATCGCCGCCGCCGCTCCCGAAAGCGCCGCCCGGCCGGTGCCCCGGCCGCGCCGAATCTGGGGCGGTGATCGTTATTGGGTGCCCCTGCCGCCCTCCACAACCGCCCCGTCCCCGGCCGCCGCCGCCCCCCGCCCGGGTGCCCTCTATGGCGAAGCGTGGGAGGCGGTGCCTCTGGCGGAAATGCCCTGGCCGGACGGCGAGACTCTGCTGGTCCACGATGGGGCGGCCCTCGCCCTGACCCTGGCCGAAACCCTGGGGGCCCGGGGCAACCGCTGCCGCCAGATCCCCTCCGCCGCAGCGCCGCTTCCGCCGGCGGAAGGAGGGGTGATCCTGTTCCCCAGCGGCCCGGCGGAAGACCGAATCGCCCTCGCCCGACGCTGGAGCGAGGCGGCGCGGACGGCGGACGGCCCGTGCCGGCTGAGTCTGATCAACGCCGAATCCTCGCCCGAAGCCGGGGCGGTGACCGCGTTCCTCCGCTCCGCCTTCGTCGAACATCCCGCCCTGGCCGGCCGGCTGATCACCGCCGCACCCGCCACCCCAGCGGCGCGTCTTGCTGCCGCTCTGGCCCAAACCGCCGAAGCCCGCCTCTGCCTCGATGCCGATGGCACCGCCAGGGCGCCGCGTCTGGTCCCTCTCGATGGCCAGACGAGCCGCCGGTTCCAGCCCCGGCCCGATCGCACTTATCTGATTACCGGCGGCTTCGGCACCCTCGGCCGGGCTTTGGCCGGATGGCTGGTCGAACGCGGCGCCCGGTCGCTGCTGCTGGTCGGACGACACATCCCGGCGGAAACCCTGTCCTTGACCGAGGCGGCGGCCGATCCGGCGACCGCCGCGATCTGGGCCGACCTGCTGAGGTGGCGCGCCCGAGGGGTCACGGTGAGCTGGGCTGCGCTCGATTGTGCCGAGGAAGAGGCGCTGGCCGCGTTGGTGGCCCGCACCGTCCCCCCGATCGGCGGGGTGATTCACGCCGCCGGACTCAGCAGCCAGGGCCAGAGCGGGGTTGCGGTGCTGCGGCCGAAAATCGCCGGCAGCCGGGCCTTGGTCGCCGCCTGCGCCGGGCTGGATCTCGATCTGATGCTGTTCTGCTCCTCCGCCTCGGTCTGGGGCGGCGCTCATCTGGCCGACTATGCCGCCGCTAACGCCTTCATGGATCATCTCGCCGCCGCGCGGGCTGAACAGGGGCTGCCGGCGCTGTCGGTCCAGTTCGGCGGCTGGCAGGGGTCGGCGATGTTGGCCGATCCGATCCTGGCCCGCTATCAGGAGAGCAAAGGCTTTGCCACTTTGCCCCCGGCGCGGATGCTGGAGTTGCTCGACCCATTATGGGGCAGCGGGGTGGCGGTCGGGGCGGCGGTGGCGTTTGAGGCCGAACGCTACCGCGCGGTGCTGACTCCCTCGGGACAGGCCAGCCTGCTCGACCGGCTGGCGCCGCTGCCCCAGACCTCCGCCGCCCCGGCAGCCCGGACCGCTTTGCTGCGAGCGCATCCCGGCCGCCGCCCGGCCCTGATTCTGCGCGAGGCAAGCCGGATTGCCGCCCGATTGCTCGGCTATGATCCTGCCGCCACTGTGCCGCCCGATGTTCCGCTGCTGGATCTGGGCTTCAATTCGCTGATCGCGGTTGAATTCCGCGATGCTCTGGCCGAGGCCTTCGCCCTCGATCTGCCCAGCACCCTGATTTACCAGACTCCGACCCTGCGCGCGGTGGCCGACCAGATCGCCGCCGACCTGCGGACAACGGAGGCGTAAGGATGCCCGAAATGTCGCCGCCACCTGATCTCCCCCCCGACCGCCCTCTCCCCGTTGCGGTGATCGGTGCCGCGCTGCGTTTTCCCGGCGCCAACGATCTGGACTCCTACTGGCAATTGCTGACCAGTGGTCAGGATGCGATCCGCCCCCCGCCAGCCGGGCGGTTCGACGGGATGGAAACCACTGCGCCGCACCTGCTTGCCGGTTATCTCGACGAGATCGCCCGCTTTGACAACCGCTTCTTCGGCATCCCCACCGACGAAGCCCGCCACATGGACCCGCAGCAACGGCTGCTGCTGGAAGTGGCGTTTGACGCGATGCTGCATGCCGGGCTGGATGTCACCGCCTGGGCCGGGCGCCGGGTCGGACTCTTCCTCGGGCTGGCCAAAAATGCCTATGGCGAGATTCCCGGCGATCCCTCCCCCTTCACCGCCACCGGGGGACAGGTCAGTTGTGCCGCCGGCCGGATCGCCTATCATTTCGGCTTCCGGGGACCGGCGATCACCCTCGACACCGCCTGCTCCTCAGCTCTGACCGCCGCCCATCTCGCCCTCCGCTCGCTCCGCGCCGGGGAATGCGAACTGGCTTTGATCGGCGGCAGCAATCTGATTCTCTCCCCCGATGGCCATGCTGTATTTGCCGCGCTGGGACTGCTCGCCCCCGATGGGCGGAGCCGGCCGTTCGAGGAGGGCGCCGCCGGCTTCGGACGGGGCGAAGGCTGCGCCATCGCAGTGTTGCGCCGGGCCGATCTGGCCCAGGGCGACCGGAGTCTCGGCCTGATCGAAGGCAGCGCGATCAACCATGATGGCTTTTCCGCCGGCCTGACCGCCCCCAACCAGACCGCCCAGGTCGAGGTGATCCGCGCCGCTCTGGCCGAAGCCGGAGTCAGCCCCGACCAGATCGGTCTGGTCGAAACCCATGGTACCGGCACGGCATTGGGCGATGCGATCGAGGCCCGCGCCTTGACCCAAGTGTTTGCCCCCGGTCGCTCTGCGGCGAACCGGCTGGTGATCGGCTCGGCCAAAGCGGTGGTCGGTCATCTTGAACATGCGGCCGGCATGGCCGGATTGTTGAAGGCCTTGCTGTGCCTGGAGCATGGCCACATTCCGGGCCAGCCCGGCTTCGGCAGCCCGACCCGTCATCTCCCCTGGGAGCGGATGGCGATCGAACCGGCGGCCCAGCCGCGCGACTGGCCCGCCCTGCCCGGCCCCCGGCGCGCCGGGCTCAGCGCCTTCGGCATTTCCGGGACCAATGTCCATCTGGTGCTGCGGGCAGCCGATCCGCAGCCTGACCCCGGCCCGGTCACGCTCGATTCGCCCTGCCTGCTGCCGCTGTCGGCCCGTTCAGACCAAGCGTTGCGCCGCTCCGCCGCCGCCCTCCACACCCAACTGAGCGGCGGCAGTCCGCTCGCTGCGGTGGCCCGCGCCCTGGCCACCCGCCGGCCGGCTCTGGCCCACCGCGCCGCGCCGCTGGTCAGCGATACCGCCAGCGCAGTTGAGGCTCTGGCCGCGCTGGCCGCCGGGACCGAGGGAAAATCGATGCCGCGCGGTCGCGCCGACGCCCCGGCCCGTGCCGTGTTCGTCTTCGCCGGCCAGGGGGCGCAATGGCCGGGGATGGGCCGGGCTCTGCTCGACCACAGCCCGGTGTTTGCCCGCACCATCGCCCGGATCGAAGCGGCGCTGGCTCCTCATGTCGATTGGTCACTGACCGAAATATTGCGGGCGAAGGACGCGCCGCTCGACCGGGTCGAAGTGGTCCAGCCGGCCCTGTTCGCCATGCAGGTCGGGCTGGCCCAGCTCTGGCGCCATCTCGGCCTCGAACCGGTCGCGGTGATCGGCCACAGCATGGGAGAAATTGCTGCCGCCGCTGTCGCCGGGGCGCTGTCGCTGGAGGAGGCCACCCGCGCCGTCGCAATCCGCGCCACTCTGATTGCCCAAATGGCCCGGGGCAGCGGGGCCATGGCCTCGGTTGAACTGACCGCCGCCGAAGCCGCCGACCTGCTGCCCCGGGTCTCTCCGGATCTGAGCATCGCCGCCTTCAATGCCCCGCGCGCCCTGGTCATTTCCGGCCGCCCGGAGGGAATCGACAAACTGATCGATGTGGTCCAGGCGATGGACCGCTTTGCCCGCCGGATCGAGGTCGATTACGCCTCGCATTCCCCGCTGATGGCTCCGCTGGCCGCTCCATTGGCCGAGGCCCTGGCCGATCTGGCCCCCCGCGTCCCGGAGATCCCGCTGTTCTCCACCGTGACCGGCGATTTCCTCGACGAAGCCGAGTTTGACGGCGCCTATCTCGCCCGCAATCTGTGCCGCCCGGTGCGTTTCGCCCAGGGGATTGCCGCTTTGCTCGACGAGGGCGCCACCGTGCTGATCGAGGTTGGCGCCCATCCGGTCCTGTTGCATGACCTGACTCAGGCTGCCGCTTCGGCCCGGCTGCCGGCGGTGGCGCTGGGCACCCTCGGCCGCGACCGGGGCGGCTGGGAGGAGATCCTGGCCAATGCCGGCCGGGCCTGGGCCGCCGGCTGCCCCCTGCGCTGGGAATTGCTCGCCCCGGCCGCACCCTGGATCGATCTGCCGCTCTATCCCTGGGAGGGAGAGCCGCTGTGGCTTGCCCCGCCCCGTCCTCCCGCTGCCCGACTCGAGTCCGAGCCGGGGGTGCCGTTCTGGACCCTCGATTGGGAAGACGCCCCGCCCGATCCGGCCGACCTGCTGGCCGCGGCCGAGCAGAAGCCGCGCCCGATCGCCTTGCTCGGGTTCGAGCCGGCGGAACAGGCCCGGCTCGAAGCGGCGTTTCAGGCCGAGGGGGACGGGCTGGTCGCCCCGGAGGCGGCAACCATGCTGGTGTTGGCCCTCGCCGCTGCGCCAGATCCGTTGGAGAGCGGGCTGTATGCCCTCGACGCCTGGCTCCGTGCCGAGCGAACCCCGCCGCAGCTGCGGATTGTCACCCGGCAGGCGCCGGGCGCGCCGCTGCTCACCCCGGAGCAGGCCGCCCTGGTCGCTTTCGCCCGCAGCGCCGCCGCCGAACGGCCGGATGTATCGATCCGCTGCTTCCACCTCGATCGCCTGACCGCAGACACCGCCCGCCTCCTCGCCCGGGAGGCGCGCCAGGAGCACGGACCGGCCCTGGTCGCCCTGACCGGCGGACGGCGGCGGGTCGAACGCTTCGGCCCGATTCCCCCGGCCGCGCCCGAACCGCTCGATTTCAGCCGGCCGGGAGTCCATCTCGTCACCGGGGGAACCTCCGGGATCGGCCGGGAAAGCGCCCTGGTGCTGGCCCGGCGCGGGGCGCGGGAGATTGCCCTGCTGTCCCGCACCCCGCTGGCCGAGGCGGACCCGCTGCTGTCGGCTCTGGCCGAAGCCGGCAGCCACCCGTGCCATTATTGCTGCGATGTCGCCGATCCGGTCGCCCTGGCCGCCATCCTGGACCAGATCCGCGCCGCGCAAGGCCCGATCCGGGGCCTGATCCATGCCGCCGGCACCTCCGGTCAGGCGCTGCTGGCCGACAGCGACCGGGCTGCCCTGGAGGCGGTGCTGGGACCGAAGCTGCGCGGCGCCCTCGCCCTGGTCCGCCTGACCGAAGCCGATGCCCCGGAGTATCGGCTGTTCCATTCCTCCACCGCCGGCTTGTTCCGCTCGCCGGGACAAGCCTCTTATGCCGCCGCCAATGCCGGCCTCGATGCCCTGGCGCGCGGGCTGGCGGCGCAGGGACAGCGGGCGGTGTCGCTGCTCTGGCCGATCTGGAAGGATACCGGCCGCGCCGCCCGCGAAGGCTTCACCCCGGATACCGCCTTCCTGGCCCTGAGTCGCGAGGAGGGACGGGCCGCTTTGGCCCGGGCGCTCGACCAGACCCTGCCCCAGATCATCGCGGCCCAGCCCAACCGGCGCGATCCGGCGCTGGCCCGGGGGCTGCTCGACGCGCCGTTCCGGTTGGAAAGCAGCCTGCGCCGCCAGTTGGAGGCGGTCGCCCTCGTCCCCGTCGCCCCCCGGCCGAGCGATCAGACCGACCCGATCCTCAGCGGCCGGGGCGATGGCGGCTACAGCCCGACCGAGCGGCTGTTGGGCGCGGTTTATGCCGAACTGCTCGGCTTCGCCCCGATCGGGGTGCAGGAGAATTTCTTCGCCCTCGGCGGCAATTCGATTCTGGCGGCCCGGATCGTCAACCGGCTGAAACGCGACCATCCGGATCTGGCGGTGACGGTGGTCGATGTGCTGGGCCGGCCGACCCTGGCCGAACTGGCCGCCACCGTGGCCGAGCGCCGCCGCCCGAACCAGACGGTTCCGCTGCCGCCCGCTCCGATGGCGGACTCCTACCCGGCCTCGGCTGAACAGCGCCGATTCTGGATGCAGCACCAGATGGAGCGTCAGGCCAGCCTGTTCAATCTGACCGGGGCTTATTGGGTCGAACCAGAGATCGAAACCGCCCGGCTCGACCGCACCCTGCGGCAGTTGGTCGAACGGCACGAGCCGTTACGAACCCGCTTCCGGCTCGAACAGGGCGCGTTGCGCCAGTGCCCCGGCCCGGTGCCGGACTCTCTGCTGATCTGCACCGATCTGTCGGCCGCGCCCGATCCGGAAGAGGCCGCCCGCCGACTGGTGCAGAGCGAAGCCGCCCGCCCGTTCGATCTGGAACAGGATCTGCCCCTGCGCGCCGGGCTGCTGACCCTCGGCGACCGGCGGATTCTGTGGCTGTGCCTGCATCATATCGCCGGGGATGGATGGGGACTGGGGGTCTTCACCGCCGAAATGGCCCAGATCCTCGCGGCGGCGCGGGCCGGAACCGAACCGGCTCTGGCCCCGCTGCCGGTGCGTTATGCCGATTATGCGGTGTGGCAGGCGGCCCGGCTGACCAGCCCCGAAGCCACGCAGCAGCGCGCCGCGTGGCGGCAACGGCTAGCCGGGCGGCTGCCGGTGCTGGCGCTGGACACCGATTTCCCCCGCCCGCCCCGGCGCCGGGGCGAAGGCCGCAAAGTCTCCTTCCAGTTGGAGCCGGACCTCAGCGCCGTTCTGACCGCCCTGAGCCGGCAGCAGGGGGTGACCCCCTCCATGCTGTTCCTGGCCCTGATCGCCACCCTGCTGCATCGGCTGACCGGGCAAAGTGATCTGATCATCGGCCTGCCGACCGCCGGGCGTGATCATCCTGCCCTGGAAGGGATGGTTGGTAATTTCCTCAATCTGCTGCCGATCCGGCTCTCCCTGACTCCCGGCGACCGCTTCGAGGCCCTGTTGACCCAGGGGCGGGAGCGGATGGTCGAGGCCTTCGCCAATGCTTTGATCCCATTCGATGTGATGATCGAGGGACTGGACGTGCCGCGTCTGCCCGGGCGCACCCCGGTGTTCGACGTGATGCTGCTGTTCCAGAATCACCGCGAGGCCGATCTGGCCCCCTGCGGCCTGTCGCCCTTTCTGCGGGTCCAGGAGCACAGCAAGGTCGATCTCGCTTTTGAAGTGCGGGAGAACGCAGACGGCTTTGAGGTGGCGGTGGAATATGACACCGCTCTGTTCCGCCCGGAGCGGATCGACTCCCTGTGGGCCGATTTCCGCGCCCTGGCCGCTTCGGCAGCGGCGCGGCCGGAGGATTCGCTGTGGGAGCTGGCCCTGGCCCCCTCGGCCGAGGCTGAGGCTCGCGCCGTTGCCTTCAATGCCCCGCTCTGCCCCGAACCGGAACAGAGTCCGCTGGCCCGCTTCCTGGCCCAGGTCGAACGCCAGCCCGAAGCGATCGCCCTGGAAGTCGGGGAGCGCCGCTGGACCTACCGCGCCTTGGCCGATCTGGCCGAGGCCTGGGCCGCGCTGTTGCCCGAGGCCAACGGAAAAATTGTCGCCGCCAGCTTCGGCAATGATCCGCGCCAGTTGCTCGCCCTGCTCGGCAGCTGGATCGCCGGGGGGATCTATCTGCCACTCGATCCGGCGGCTCCGCCCGCCCGCCGCGCCGGGCTGTTGGCCCTGACCCGCCCCGTCGTCTGCGCGGTCCCCGACGCGGATCAGGCCGAAGCTCTGGCCCTGCCGCCGGACTGCGCGCTGCTGGTGGCCGGGGCGGATCTGGTCCCCCACCGTCTCGACGGGACGGTCGCGTTGGCCCGGCCCGACCGACCTTTGCCGGGTCCGGCGGACGACAGTTATGTGTTCGCCACCTCCGGCTCATCGGGGGAACCCAAAGCGGTGCTGGGACGGCATGGCAGCCTCGACCGCTTTCTGCGCTGGCAGGGCGAGGAATTCGGCCTGAATGCTCCCCGTCTCGGCTTCCTGATCGGCTTCACCTTCGACGCCTCGCTGCGCGATCTGCTGCTGCCGCTGATTCTAGGCGGAACCTTGGTGGTTCCCGTCGCCGGGGAGCGGGAGGATCTGGGGCAGATGGCCCGGTTCATCGCCCGCGCCCGGCTGACGGTGCTGCACAGCGTCCCTTCGGTGCTGCGGCCGCTGACCGCCGAACTGGGACGGCTCGGCCCCGATCCGGTGCCGGCGCTAACGCATCTGTTCCTCTCCGGCGAGCCGCTCTATGCCGAGGATCTGCGGCGCTGGCGGGCAGCCTGCGGCCCGGCGGCAGAGTGCGTCAATTTCTATGGCTCGACCGAAACCACCCTGATTTCCTGCTTCCACCGGATCGAGGCCGATCCGCCAGCGGTGATTCCGGCCGGGCGGCCGCGCGCCGAAACCCGGGTGGCGGTGGTGGCCGGCCGCCACCCCTGCCGGCTGGGACAGATCGGCGAGATTCTGATCAAGACCCCCCATGCCACCAAAGGCTATCTGGGGCGTCCCGATCTGACGGCGGCGGCCTTTGTGCAAAATCCGTTGCAGGAGGCGCCGGATCTAGTGTTCCGCAGCGGCGATTTAGGCCGGATCGACACCAACGGCCGGCTGGAGGTGCTGGGACGGGCGGATTCGATGATCAAACTGGCCGGAATCCGGGTCGAACTGGGCGAGATCGAACAAGCCCTGCTGTGCCTGCCGGAAATCGTCGAAGCCGCGGTGAGTCTGACTCCGGGCGATCCGCCGGTGCTGACCGCTCATCTGGTCCGCGCCGCCCGGGCGGCATGGCCCGATCTGCGAACCGCCCTGGCCGCCACCCTGCCCGCCAGCCTGATTCCAACCCGGCTGCTGGAGCTGCCCAGCCTGCCCCGCCTGCCCAGCGGCAAGGTCAACCGGGCTGCGCTTGGCGATGGTTCTCCCATCGTCGCTCCGACGGCCCCGGCGGCGGCGGAATCGGACCGCCGGCCCGGGTCGGACATCGAACAGACCCTGGCCCTGCTCTGGGGCGAGGTGCTGGGACGGCAGGATTTCGGCCCCGAGGATCATTTCCTCGATCTGGGCGGCAGTTCGCTCAATGCGATGACCCTGTTGCCGCGTCTGGCCCGGGCGTTCGGGATCGAGGTGCGCTTCTCCGATTTCATGGCCCATGCCACCCTCGCCGGACTGGCCCGGCTGATCGGCCGGCAGGGCGGGACCAAAGCCCGGCCGCGCCTGCTCCGTCAGCCCGACGCCCCGTCCTATCCGGTGTCCCATGCCCAGCAGCGGATGTGGCTGTTGCAAAGCATGGATGGCGCGCGCGGCACCTTCACCATCAAGCGGGCCTGGGATCTGACCGGGACGCTCGACCCGGGGGCGTTGCAACAGGCGCTGACCGGGCTGATCCGGCGGCACGAGAGCCTGCGGACCCGCTTCGCCATGGCAGCGGGCGGCTTGAGCCAGCAGATTGACCCGGCGGCGACCGCCCAGGCCGATTTCGCCCAGACCGATCTGTCCGAGCGGGGCGCCGAGGCCGAAACCGAGGCACGAGACAAGATCGAATCCTGGTTTGAGCGCCCGTTCGACCTGGAAACCGGACCGCTGCTGCGTGGCCATCTGCTGAAACTGGCGGCGGATCGCTGGGTGTTCGCCCTGGCCATCCATCATATCGTCGCCGATGGCTGGTCGATGGTCCGGCTCGAACAGGATCTGATCCGTCTTTATAACGCCCGGGTCCGTCAGGATTCGGAGCGGGAGGAGTCGGGACTGCCGCCGTTGCCGGTACACTATCGCGATTTCGCAATGTGGCAGAATGCCCTGCTGGCCGGGGAGGCGCTCGCCCCTGACCGGGCCTATTGGCAGCGCCAGTTGGCCGGGAACCTGCCGGTGCTGGAACTGCCGCTGGATGCGCCGCGCCCGGCGGTGCGGCGGTCGCACGGCGGCCATGAAACCGACCGTCTGCCGCTGGCGTTGGTCGAACGGCTGCGGGCGCTGGGGCGGAGTCGGGACGCCAGCCTGTTCATGGTCGCGGCGGCCGCTCTGTCGGTTCTGCTCAGTCGCCTGTCGGGGCAAAGCGAAATCATGCTCGGCACCGCCGTCGCCGGGCGCGACGATCCCGACATCGAGGCGCAGATCGGCTTTTACGTCAACGCCCTGGCCCTGCGGATCCCGGTCCCGGCCGAAGCCGGATTCGCCGCTCTGCTCGATCAGGTCCGCACCACCACGATCGAGGCCTACGAGCATCAGGCCTATCCGTTCGACCAATTGGTGGATGATCTCGACCTGCGCCGCGATCTCGCCCGCATCCCGGTGTTTGAAGCGGCGATTCAACTGCTGCACCGTGATTTTGGCGGCGATGCCGGAGCGGAAACCCCGGACGGACTAACCGCGCGACGCTTCAAGATCCGTTCGCGGACCGCCCAGTTCGATCTGAGCCTGTTCCTGCGGGAGGAAGAGCAGGGACTGTTCCTGATCGCCGAATATAACCGCGATCTGTTCCGCCCGGAGACGATCCGCCGCTGGCTCGGCGCCTACCGCCGCCTGCTGGAAGCGGTAGCGGAGGATCCGGCCTGCCCGGTGGGGGATCTCGATCTGCTGGCGGCGGAAGAACAGGCGGCGGTGATCGCCGCCGAATCCGGGCCATTGATGGCGCTGCCGGTGCGGACGATCCACGGCCTGTTCGAAGCCTCGGCTGCCGCTTATCCCGATCTGCCGGCGGTGATCCTCGGCGATCATGCCGTCAGCTATGGCGCGCTTGACCGCAGCGCCAATCAGATCGCCCAGGCCCTGCGCCAGGCCGGGGTGAATTGGGATGGGGTGGTGGGGCTGTTGCTCGACCGCTCCCCCGATTTCTTCGCCGGGCTGGTCGGCAGTCTGAAGGCCGGCGCCGCCTTCCTGCCGCTCGATCCGCAGAGTCCGCCGGACCGGCTGCGCTACATGCTGCGCGATGCCGGGGCCACCGCTTTGATCACCAGCGCCGCCGCCCTCGGGCTGGCCCGCCGGCTGCAATGGGACTGCCCCGGACTGGATCTGCTGATCGTCCCCGATTGCGACCACCCGGACCTCCAGAAGGAAGCAGCCGGCGAAGTGATGAGCCGCGATCTGTGGGAAGAGGTCGGCCAGCGCGCCGAAGATGACATCCAGGCCGGCGGCTGGCGGTCGAGTTATACCGGCCAGCCCTTCTCCCGGGCGGAGATGGACGAATATGCCGACAATGCCCTCGCCAAAATAGCCCCGTTGCTGACCCCGGCCAGCCGGGTATTGGAAATCGGCTGCTCCTCCGGCCTGACCCTGAAGCGGGTTGCCCCGCTCTGCGCCGAAATCGTCGGGATCGATCTGTCCGGGGCAATCCTGGCGCGGACCCGGGCCGATTGTGACGCCCTGGGCCTGACCAATGTCACCCTGCGGCGGATGGCGGCGGATGAAATCGACACGCTGGCCGCGCTGGCCCCGTTCGATCTGGTGGTGATCAACAGCGTGATCCAGGCCTTCCCCGGCCATGGCTATCTGCGTGCGGTGCTGGGCAAAGCCCTCGCGCTGATGGGAGAACGCAGCCATCTGTTCCTCGGCGACCTCCAGGATCTGGACCGCCGCGAGGCGCTGGTCGCCGATCTGCTCGCCTTCCGCCGGGCGCACCCCGAAGCCGGCAAGCGGGCCAAAACCGATGTCTCGGCCGAATTGTTCCTGTCGCGCGCCTTCTTCCAGGATCTGCTCCACGAGCTACCCGGCCTGACGGCGGTGGAGTGCAGCGACAAAACCGGCAGCATCGCCAATGAACTGACCCGGTTCCGCTTCGATGCGGTGCTGCGCTTCGACCGCGCCGCCCCCGCCCCGGCCGGAGCCCCGGTCAAACGGCGGATCGGCCGGGCCGCTTTGGCGGCTCTGTCGGCAGAGCGGCCGGAACCGGTGACCCGGCCACGCGATCTGGCCTACATCCTGTACACCTCAGGCAGTACCGGCCGACCGAAAGGGGTGATGGTCGAGCATGAGGGCGTGGCCCTGGTCGGCACCTATCTGCGTCAGATCTACCATTTGACCCCGGGTGAACGGATCGGCCAGTTCTTCTCCCAAGGGTTCGATGGCTCGGTCTATGAATATGTTCAGGCCTTCGCCGCCGCCGCCACCCTGGTGGTGATCGACCCCGACACCCGGCTTGATGCGGAACGTTTCCTCGCTGTGATGCAGGCGGCGCAGGTAACGGTCTTGACTGTCGCTCCGGCCTTTCTGCGCGAAATCGGTGCCGAACGCTTCGACTTCCTGCGGGTGCTGGCGTCGGGGGGCGAAGCTCCCGTCCCCGCAATGGCCCGGCTGGCCGACCAGGCACTGGTGGCCAATTGCTATGGCCCGACCGAAGCCTCGATTCTGGCGGTGCATCATTTTGCCCGCCCCGAAGAAGCCGAGGAACCCGCATTGCCGATGGGGCGGCCGATTCCCTTGATGCAGGCGCTGGTGCTGGATGGGCGGGGGCACCGGGTGCCGTTCGGCGTGACCGGGGAATTGTGGCTGGCCGGGCCTGGACTGGCGCGCGGCTATTGCAACCTGCCGGAAGAGACCGAGCGCCGCTTCCGGCCGTTGCCGGTCGATCCCCGCCGCCGTGCCTATCGGACCGGCGATCTGGTGCGCCGTCGGCCGGATGGCACGCTTGAGTTCCGGGGCCGCAACGACACCCAATTGTCGATCCGGGGGATTCGGATCGAGGCCGAAGAGGTTGAATCCGCCCTGCGCGCAGTGCCGGGGGTACAGGATGCATTGGTGATGGGGGTCGGGCCGCGTCCGGCCGAGGCAGCGCTGGTGGCCTGGCTGGCCGGGCCGGACCCCATCGCCCCCAGCGAAATAGCGACACGGCTGGCCGAGACCCTGCCGGCTTTCATGATTCCGAGCGCCTGGGTCTGGATGGAGCGGTTCCCACGGCTGCCGAGTGGCAAAATCGACCGCCGCGCCCTGCCGGCTCCGGCGAGCAGCCCGAGCGGTCCCGGCCCGGCGCCGCGCGACCGGCTGGAGCGCGATCTGGCCGCCGCAATGGCGGAAAGCCTGGGGCTGGAGACGTTCAGCCGGGAGAAGGATTTCTTCGAAGCGGGCGGGCACAGTCTGAAAGCGATGCGCTTCGTCAGTCTGATCCGCAGCCGCCACGGTCATGGCCTCAGTCTGCGCGATGTGTTCGAAGCCCCCACCGTGGCCGGGCTGGCGGCGGTGCTGCGTGCCCGCCAATCGCCGCCGGAGCCAGCAGCAGAAACGGGGATTCCCCGCCTGCCGGACGCACCCTCCTTCCCGCTCTCGCCGCAACAGCGCCGGCTGTGGGTGCTGGACCGCCTCGACGGAGCGGACTCGGCCGGACTTTATACCAATCCGGTGACCTTCCGCCTGCCTCCCGGCTTCGATAGTGCCGCCCTGGAACAGGCGTTGACCCAGTTGGCGGCCCGCCATGAAAGCCTGCGCACCGCGATCTTCGATAGTCCGGACGGGCCGCGCCAGCGCATCCTGGAGCGGATCGAGGTTCGGGTCGGGCGCTACCGGGTCGCCACCGAGGCCGAACAGGAACGGGTGCTGGCCGCCGAAAGTGCCCGGGGCTTTGCCCTCGACACGCCGCCGCTGTTCCGGGCTGTGCTGGTCGAAGGGGCGCCCGCCGGAGCGGTGCTGCTGTTCGATATCCATCACATCATTTCGGACGGCTGGTCGCTGGAGGTGATCGCCCGCGAGCTGAATGCCTTCCTCGCCGCCCACCGCCGTGGAATCCCGGCCCGCCTGCCCCCCTTGCCGATCCACTATCGCGATTATGCCGTCTGGCAGGCCGGGCGGGCCGAACAGGGCCTCGCGTTCTGGCAGACGATGCTGGGCGAGGGCTCGCCCCCGCTTGATCTGCCGACCGATTTCCCCCGGCCCGCCGTCAAGAGCTACGCCGGAGCCACTCTGCGCCACGATCTGCCGGCACCGCTGACCGAGGCTTTGCGGGCCTACGCCCGTGCCCGAGGGACCGGTCTGTTTGCGGTCCTGCTGGCCATTTTTACCCTGCTGCTAGCCCGCCGCTCCGGTCAGAACGACCTGACCATCGGCACCCCAGCCGCCGGGCGCGACCATCCCGCTTTGGCCGGACAGATTGGCTTTTTCGTCAATACCTTGGCCCTGCGGCGCCAGTTGGTCCCGGGGGACAGCTTCGATTCGCTGGTCGCGGCGATCCGGCACGATTTGATGGCGGCCCTGGAGCATCAGGACACCCCGTTTGATCTGCTGGTGGAACGGTTGGCGCCGCCCCGGGATCTGTCGCGCGCGCCGTTCTTCGACGTGCTGATGGCCCTCCATGATGCGGTCCCGCAGGACACCGCCCTCGCCGGCGTGGGGGCACCGCAGTCGCGCGAGACCGGCACCGCCAAATTCGATCTCAGCTTCCGTTTCATCGATCATGGCGACCGGCTGAGTCTGGCGGCAGAATATCGAACCGATCTGTTCGCCGAACCCCGGATTCGCGGCCTGATCGCCGCTTTCGAACGTCTTGCCGCCGCCTTGCTGGCGCAACCGGCCCGGCCGGTGGCCCTGGCCGGCGATCTGGCCCCGGAAGAGGAGGCCCGCCTGCTCGCCCCGGGCCGGTCCCGTCCCCGGCCGTTGCCGGCGCAAACTCTGAGTGCCCTGTTTGCCGCCAGCGTTGCCGCTTACCCCAACCATCCCGCCGTGACCGACGCGGACGAGACCCTGACCTATCAGGCCCTGGATCGTCGGGCCGCCGGGCTAGCGAATCTGCTGCGCCAGCGCGGAATCGGGCCGGAAACGGTGATCGGGGTTGCCGCCCCGCGCCGGATCGCCCGGATTGTCGCGTTGCTGGCGGTGGCCAAGGCCGGGGCGGCCTATCTGCCGCTTGAAGCCGATCAGCCCGCCGCCCGGATTGCGTTTCTGATCCGCGATGCCGGCGCCCGGCTGGTCCTGACCGATGGCTCCCTGCCGCTGCCGGCCGGACTCGAGACTCTGCCGATCCCGACCGAAGCGGAAGAGGAGAGCGTCGCAATCCCACCGCCACCGGCCGAGGCGCTGGCGTATGTTCTCTACACCTCCGGTTCAAGCGGACCCCCGAAGGGGGTGACCACCACCCAGGCGAATGTCTGCGCTCTGGCCTGGGCGCCGGATTACGCCCCGCTGGGACCGGGGGATTCGGTTCTCCATTTCGCTCCGTTCGGCTTCGACGCCGCCACCTTCGAGATCTGCGGCGCCCTGCTCAACGGGGCCAGACTGGTGCTGGCCCCGGAAGGGGAACCCGATCTGGCCCGGCTCGCGACGTTTGTCCGACAGGAACAGATCAGCGTGCTGTGGCTGACCGCCGGTCTGTTCGCCACTGCGGTGAGCAGCCAGCCCGATCTGTTTGACGGGCTCCGCTGCCTGCTGGCTGGGGGCGACCGCGTTCCGCCGGCCACGGTGCGCGCCCTGTTGCAGCGCCGGCCCGATCTGGCCCTGGTCAATGGCTATGGCCCGACGGAAACCACCACCTTCGCCTGCACCCATCCGATCAGCGCCGCCGATGCCGACAGTTCCTCGATTCCGATTGGAACCGCTCTGGCGGAGAGCCGGGTCGTGCTGCTCGATCCGCTGTTGCGGCCAGTGGCCGAAGGCACCCCCGGGGAGATCTGGATCGTCGGTCCAGGACTGGCCCGGGGCTATTTACGGGCTCCTGCCCTGACCGCTGAACGGTTTATCGCCTGCCCGTTTGGCACTCCGGGCGAGCGGATGTACCGCAGCGGCGATCTGGGCCGCCGCCGTCCCGATGGCCGGATCGAGTTCCTTGGCCGAATCGACCAGCAACTCAAACTGAACGGCTTCCGGGTCGAACCGGGCGAGGTCGAAGCCGCCTTGCAGCGACGACCACAGGTTGCCCGCGCCTGTGCCGGCGGGTTGGAACTGGCGGCCGAACGGCGGCTGGTGGCCTGGGTGGTGCCAGCGGTGGCCCCGACCGACCGGGCCGCTTTTGCCCGCCAGCTCCGTGCCGAACTGGCGGCGGAGGTCCCGGCGCCGCTGGTGCCGGCGGTGATCGGCATTGTCGATTCCCTGCCGCTGACCGCCAATGGCAAGGTGGACCGGTCCCGCCTGCCCCGGCCGGTGTTCGCCAGTGCCCAGACTGGCGCCCGGCCGCCCGCCTCCGAGGCGGAACGGCTGTTGTGCCGGCTGTTCGCCGACCTGACCGGGGCGGACTCGGTCTCGGTTGAAGATAATTTCTTCGCCCTGGGTGGGCATTCGCTGCTGGCGATGCGGCTGGTGGCCCAGATCCGCGCCGCCCTGGGACTCGAACTGCCACTGCGGGCGGTGTTCGAAGCGCCGACCCCGGCCGCTCTGGCCGCCCGGCTCGGACGGGACCGGATCGCCGGCCCGGCCCGCCCGCCGCTGCTCGCTTCCCCCCGTTCCGGACGGGTGCCGGCCTCGCATGCCCAACGCCGACTCTGGTTTATCGATCAGTTGCAGGGCACCAGCGTCGAATACAACATGCCCGAAGCCCTGCGACTGACCGGGCCGCTCAATCGGGCGGCGTTGGAACAGGCGCTGGCCCGGCTGGTGGCGCGGCATGAGACCCTACGCACCCGTTTTGTCGTCGAGGCCGGGCAGCCGTTGCAGGAGATTCTGCCGTCCCTCGCCCTGCCGCTGCCGCTGACCGACTGGTCGGACCGGTCCGAAGCCGAACAACAGGCCAAGCTGGACGAGGCGATGGCCTCCGAATGGCAGAGTCCGTTCGATCTCGCCACCGGCCCCTTGCTGCGCGCCCGCCTGTTGCGGCTGGGAGGGGAGTCTCATGTCCTGCTCCGCACCTGCCATCACATCATTTCCGACGGCTGGTCGGGCGGGGTGATCAACCACGAACTGGCGGTTTTGTACGAAGCCTTCGCCGCCGGTCTGGAGGATCCGCTGCCGCCGCTGCCGGTGCATTACGCCGATTTTGCCGCGTGGCAAAGCGCCTGGCTGGAGTCCGGCGCTCTTGATCAGGGGCTGGTCTGGTGGCGTGAGGCCCTGGCCGGGCGCCCCGAACGGCTGACCCTGCCGACCGACCGGCCCCGCCCGCCGCTTCAGACCTATGCCGCCGAACGGACGCACGGCCGGATCGCGGCCGATACCGCTACCGCCGCCCGGGCTCTGGCCGCCGCCCAGGGGGCCACTTTGTTTCAGGTGATGCTGGCGGCCTTCGCCTTGGTGTTGGGCCGTGATGCCCGCCAGGACGATATCGTGATCGGCACGGCGGTGGCCAACCGTCAGGATCCGCAACTGGACGGACTGATCGGCTTCTTCGTCAATGCCCTGGCGATGCGGGTGCGGATCGAACCGGGCGACGATTTCACCGCTTTGGTGCGGCGGACCCGCGATTATGCCCTGGCGGCCTATCAGCATCAGGACGTGCCGTTCGAAAAACTGGTCGAGGATCTCGCCCCGGACCGCAGCCTCGCTTACACCCCAATCTTCCAGGTGTCGTTCAATCTCCAGAATGCGGCAACGGGACGGCAGGATCTGCACGGGCTGGCAATCACCCCGCTGCCGAGCCGGACTCCCCAGGTCCGGTTCGATCTGGAAATCCATGCGATCGAACAGGAGGACGGCCTTGAGCTGATCTGGCTGTACAACCGCGATCTGTTCGACGCGGCGCGGATTGAGTCGCTGCTGGCCCGCTTCCTCGCCGTGCTGAGCGAAGGCGTCACCGCGCCGGCCACCCCGCTGCCCCGGCTGGCCCGGGCGCAGGCTCTGCCGGTCAGCGAGTTCCGTCCCGCCCCCTGCCCTCCAACCACCCTGCTGTCCCTTCACGAGCGCGCGCCCTGGAGCGGGCAGCCGGCGGTGATCAGTGGCGCCGAGTCTCTCAGCCGGGCCGCATTGGCCACGGACTCAAACCGGCTGGCGCATTGGCTGATCGCCCAGGGCGCCGGGCCGGAACAGGTGATTGGCCTCGCTTTGCCTCGGGGCTGCCGTTTGGTGGTGGCGATTCTGGCGGTGCTGAAAGCCGGGGCGGCGTGGCTGCCGCTCGATCCGTCATTGCCAGAGGCGCGCCGCGCGGCGATGGAAGCCGAGGCCCGGCCGCACCTGATCCTGGAGGCGGCCGGATTGGAGGCCCTGGATTTGTCCGGCTTCCCGGCTGATCCGCCCGAGAGCCGGGCCACTCCGGACAACCCGGCCTATGTCATTTTCACCTCGGGGTCCACCGGACGGCCGAAAGGGGTGATGGTCCCGCATCGGGCTCTCGCCGCTCTGGCCCTCGACCAGAGGACCGCCCTCGGCCTGGGGCCGGATGACCGGATCTTGCAGTTCGCCTCGTCCCAGTTCGATGCTTCGGTGTGGGAAATCGCTCTGTCCTTCGCCTCCGGGGCAACTCTGGTGATCGCCGCCGAGGAGCAGCGGTCAGGGCCGGCGCTGCTCGCTCTGCTCCGCGACCAGAATGTCACCCATGCCTTGTTGCCGCCGGCCCTGCTGGCCAGCCTGGAACCGCCGGAACAGGCTTTGCCGCTCCGCATCCTGGTCAGCGGCGGCGAAACCCTGCCGGCCGAAGTGGCGGAACGCTGGGGTCAGGGGCGGACTCTGCTCAACGCTTACGGCCCCACCGAAATCACCGTCCTGGCAACCCAGACCCAGCCCGAACAGGGGGAGTCTCCGCTCAGCCTCGGCCGGCCGATCGCGGGCGCCCGGGTTTATGTGCTCGATCCGTCACTGGCCCCGGTTCCGGTCGGAATGCCGGGCGAACTCTGGATCGGCGGCGAAGGACTGGCGCGCGGTTATGTCGGCCGTCCCGGTCTGACCGCTGAACGCTTCGTGGCCGATCCCTATGGCCAGCCCGGGGCGCGGATGTACCGAACCGGCGATCTCGCCGCTTGGCGCCGGGATGGGACGCTCGATTTCCTCGGCCGGGTTGATCATCAGATCAAGGTGCGCGGCTTCCGGATCGAACCGGGCGAAATCGAAGCCGCCCTGCGCCGCCATCCCCGGGTCAGCGATGCCCTGGTGCTCAAACGGGGCGAGGGGGCCGAGGCCGGTCTGATCGGCTATATCGTCCCTGATGTGGCTCCCGCCGTCTGCCGCGAAGCCGACCGCGCCGCTTATGTTGCTTATTGGCAAAGCCTGTATGAAAGCACCTATGGCGAGTCCCCCGGCGGCGATTTCGACATCAGTGGCTGGAATGCCAGCGATGACGGCGCCCCGATCCCCGCCGCCGAGATGATGAGCTGGGTCTGCCAGACCGTATCCAGGATCGCTGCTTTGCCCGGGGCTGACGTGCTGGAAATCGGCTGCGGCTCCGGTCTGCTGCTGACCCGGATCGCTCCCGACCGCCGGTCCTATCTCGGTCTCGATTTCTCTGCCGAGGCGCTGGAGCGGCTGCGCGCCACCGTCTCTGCCCGCCCCGATCTGGCCGGCAAAGTCACCCTGCGCCAGGGCGAAGCCTGCGATTTGTCGGCTCTGGCCGATGCTTCGGTTGATCTGGTGGTGATCAATTCGGTGGTCCAATATTTCCCCGATCTCGATTATCTGCTGGCGGTGATCCGGGAAAGCCTGCGGGTCTGCCGCCCCGGCGGTCATCTGTTCCTCGGCGATCTGCGTAGTCTGGTGCTGCTGCCAGCCCTGCACAGTTGGGTAACCCTTCAGCGCGCTGACCCGACCGCCCCGGCGGCGCCGCTGGCGGCCCAGATCGCCCAGGCGGTGGCCGATGAGGAGGAACTGACCCTCGATCCGGCCCTATTCGAGGCCCTGGCCGATCTTTATCCCGGCCTCAGCCGGGTCGAACTGGCCCCCAAGCTCGGCGGCTATGACAATGAACTGAGCCGTTACCGCTATGACGTGACCCTGGCCCTCGGCCCGGTGCGGCAGAGTCTGGTCGAGCCAGAGATCCGGATCGCGGCCACGCCCGACTGGCCGCAGCGTCTGGCGGCAGCGGGTACGGCGGCCCCGGTGGGGGTCGAGGGCGGTCCCGACCCACGGGGCGCCTGGACCCGGATCGCCGCCGATCTCTGCCCCGGCTTCCCCGGCAGCGTCGCCGCCCTGCGCGCCGAAGCCGAGGCCCGGGCCGCCGCCGAAGCCGGGCTGACGGCCGATCTGCTGGCCGCCGCCGGCGGGCCGATCGTCTGGCGCGGCGTGGGGACCGGCCGGCTGGAAGCGATTTATCATCCGCGCTGGGTCGAACGCGAACCCCCGGCGGAAATGCCTGATCTGACTCTTTATGCCAATCAGCCGGCGCGGCGGATGGGGCAGGCCGATCTCGGCCGTGAGGTGCAGGACCATCTCCGCACCCTGCTGCCGGAGCCGATGATTCCGGCGCCGATTTTGGTGGTGCCGCACTGGCCGCTGACCCCTTCCGGCAAAATCGACCGCAAGGCCCTGCCCGCCCCCGAAGCCCGGGCCGCCTCAAACCCGCCTGTCACCGCGACCGAGCAGCGACTCGCGCGGCTGTGGGAAGAGTTGCTGCAAGGGACGCCCCCCAGCCGCGAAGACAATTTCTTCGCCCTGGGCGGCCATTCCCTGCTGGCAACCCGGCTGGTTAGCCGGATCCGGCAGGAATTCGGCCTCGATCTGCCGTTACGCCGGGTGTTCGATCAGCCCCGGCTCGATGGACTGGCCGCCGCGATCGAAGCCGCCACTCTGAGTCCGGCCGCCGCCCCCGCCCGGCCGCCGCTGATCGCCCGCCCCCGCTCGGGACCGGTGCCGGCGTCACACGCCCAGCGCCGTCTGTGGTTCCTCGACCAGTTGCAGGGGGCCAGCGTCGAATACAACATGCCCGAGGCCCTGCGGCTGACCGGGCCGCTTGACCTGCCCGCCCTGGACCGCGCCGTGGCCCGGCTGGTGGCGCGGCATGAGAGCCTGCGGACCCGCTTCATCGTCGAGAACGGGATGCCGATGCAGGAGATCCTGCCCCAGCTCGACCTTCCCCTCCCGATCAGTGACTGGTCGGCGCTCGATGAGGCCGAACAACAAAGCCGGATCGAGGCCGCCCGCGCCGAGGAAGGGCAGCACCGGTTCGATCTGGCCCACGGCCCGTTGCTGCGGCTGCGCCTGCTGCGGCTGGGCGCGGAGAGCCATATCCTGCTCCGCACCTGCCACCACATCATTTCCGATGGCTGGTCGGCCGGGGTGATCAATCGCGAACTGACCGCGCTCTATGCGGCTTTCGCCGCCGGTGACGATGATCCCCTGCCGCCCTTGCCGGTGCATTACGCCGATTTCACCGCTTGGCAAAATGACTGGCTGGAGTCCGGGGCGCTGGATCGGGGGCTGTCCTGGTGGCGCTCGGCCCTGGCCGACCGTCCCGACCGGCTGGCCCTGCCGACCGACCGCCCCCGCCCGCCGGTTCAAACCTATCAGGCCGAAGTCGTGCGCGGCCGGCTGGATGCCGAAACCACCGAGGCGGCCCGTACCCTGGCCCATCAGCATGGGGCAACCCTGTTTCAGGTGATGCTGGCGGCTTTCGCTCTGGTGCTGAGTCGGGATGCCCGCCAGAACGATCTGGTGATCGGCACCGTGGTCGCCAACCGCCAGGAGACCCAGCTGGAAGGGCTGATCGGCTTCTTCGTCAATGCCCTGGCCCTGCGGCTCCGGATCGCCCCGGAGGCGGATTTTGCCGCTCTGGTGAGGCAGGCCCGCGATTATACCCTGGCCGCTTATCAGCATCAGGACGTGCCGTTCGAAAAGCTGGTCGAGGATCTCGCCCCGGACCGCAGCCTCGCCCATCCGCCGATCTTCCAGGTCGCTTTTACCCTGCTCAACACCGACTTCGAACCGCAGACGCTGGCCGGACTGGAGATCTCGGCTTTGCCCGGCGGCCCCCGGCGGGTGCGGTTCGATCTGGAAGCGCATGCGATCGAGCAGCAGGACGGCATCGAGCTAATTTGGCTGTACAACCGCGATCTGTTTGAGGCGGCCCGGATCGAGGCGATGCTCGGCCGTTTCCTGGCGGTCCTGGCCGCCGGGGTTCGCGCTCCGGCCACCCCGCTGCCGCTGTTGGCCCAGCCCGCCGCCGCGCAGCGGCGTCAGTTGGCCCTGGCCTTCAACCCGCCCCGTCATCCCGATCCCTTCACCCCCCTGGCAGCCTTGCAGAGCGAGATTGCCCGTCACCATCCCGACCAGCCGGCGGTGATCTTCGGTTCGGTGGTGCTGTCTCATGCCGAACTGGAAGCGCGGTCCAGCCGTCTCGCCCACTGGCTGCTCAGCCAAGGCGCCGGGCCGGAGCAGGTGGTCGGGATCGCTCTGCCGCGCGGGCTGGATCTGACGGTGGCGGTGCTGGCGGTGCTGCAAGCCGGGGCGGCGTGGCTGCCGCTGGATCCCGATCTGCCCGAAGCCCGCCGCGCGGCGATGATCGAAGATGCCCGGCCGCTCCTGGTGCTGACCCCGGCCCTGCTGGCGGACCTGGATTGGTCGGCGCTGCCGGAAACCCCCCCGCCGCTGGTCCCGGCCCCGGCCCATCCGGCCTATGTACTGTTCACCTCGGGCTCGACCGGCCGTCCCAAGGGGGTGGTGATCCCGCAGGCCGCCTTGCTTAACCGGATTTTATGGATGCAGCGGGCGTGGCCGATCGGTCCCGGCGAGCGGGTGATGCAGAAAACCCCGTTCGGCTTCGATGTTTCGGTGTGGGAATTCGTCTGGCCGTTGATCACCGGGGCGGCCCAGGTGATGGCCCCGCCCGGCCTGCATCGCGATCCCGACGCTTTGGCCAGCGCAATCCAGGCGCAGGAAGTGACGATCGTTCATTTCGTGCCGTCGATGCTCGCCGCCTTCCTGGAGAGTCCGGCGGCGGCCGGCTGCACCTCGCTGCGCCGGGTGCTGGCCAGCGGCGAGGCTTTGACCGCCCCCCAGGTCGCCCGCTTCCGCACCATTTTCCCCGGGGTCGCGCTGCATAATCTCTATGGTCCGACCGAAGCGGCGATCGATGTCACCGCATGGCGCTGCGGACTCGCCGATACCCACACGGCGCCGCCGATTGGCCGGCCAATCGATAATCTGCGCCTCTATGTGCTGGATCCGGTGCTGACCCCGCTGTCGCCCGGCCTGCCGGGCGAACTGTGGATTGCCGGAGCGGGACTGGCGCGCGGCTATAGCCGCCAGCCCGGCCTGACCGCCGAGCGCTTCCTCGCCGATCCGTTTGGCCCGCCGGGCGAGCGGATGTACCGAACCGGCGATCTCGGTATGTGGCGGGCCGATGGCAGTCTCGATTACCTCGGCCGGGTTGATCAGCAGGTCAAGATTCGCGGCGTGCGGATCGAACCGGGCGAGATTGAAGCGGCCTTGTCGAGCCATCTGGCGGTGGCCGAGGCGGCGGTGGTGGTCCGTTCCGGCCCGGACGGGGCGCCGATGCTGGCGGCCTATCTGGTGCCCGACCCGGTAATCGCCCCCGAACTGCACCGGCTGGCCGAACTGGACGCCTGGGGCGACCTGCCGGCCGACGGTCTGGGGCTGTTGCCGAATGGGATGGTGGTCTGCCGTCAGAATGCGGCGGAAACCGACTTCCTCTATCGCGAATTGTTCGAGGAGGGCGCCTATCTCGACGTCGCCGCCGCTTTGCCCGAAGATGCCTGCCTGTTCGATGTCGGCGCCAACATCGGCCTGTTCACCCTTCAAGCCGCCCGTCTGGTGCCCAACGCCCGAATCTTCGCCTTCGAACCGATTCCGGCGGTGTTCGAGAGCCTGCGCCGCAATGTCGCGATTCATTGCCCCCAGGCCCGGATCTTCAACTGCGCCCTCGGCGCGGCCCGCGGAGAGGCCTCTTTCACTTGGTATCCGGGCAATTCGATTCTGTCCGGCCGCTATGCCGATGCCGGGGAAGAAGCGGCCGTGGTAGCCGCCTCTCTGCGCCACCACGCCCTCGCCTCAGATGATGATGAATCGCTACGCGCGGTGATCGATCAGCGTCTGCACGGTCAGACAGTGGTTTGCCCGATCCGCACCTTGTCCGAAATCATCGCCGCCGAGCAGATCACCCGCCTGGACCTGCTGAAAATCGATGTCGAGAAAGCGGAACAGGATGTCCTGGACGGGCTGAACGCGGAGGATTGGCCCAAGGTACAGCGGATCGTGGTTGAAGTGCATGACCGCGACGGCCGGCTCGATCAGATTTGCACCTTGCTGCACCAGCACGGCTTCCAGGTCCGAGTCAGCCAGGATTCCGATCTGGTGGGCACCGCGATCTCCTCGGTGGAGGGCTGGCGGGACGGAGTCGGGACCGGGACGCGGCCCGTGGTGTCAATCCCCTCCTGGCCAGGACCAGAGTCTCTCCGCGCCGCGCTGCGCCAGCATCTGGCCGGGCGGGTACCGGATTATATGATTCCCCCCTCCATGACCCTGCTGCCGGCGCTGCCCCTCTCGGCCAATGGCAAGCTCGACCGCGCCGCTTTGCCCGCGCCGGATCGCCCCAGCCAGTGTTACAGCCCGCCGCGCACCCCGCAGGAAGTCGCGGTCTGCACCATCGTCGCCGACCTACTCGGGCTGGAACGGGTCGGGCGTGATGAATCCTTCTTCGCCCTGGGCGGGCATTCCCTGCTGGCGACCCGGCTGGTCAGTCGTCTGCGCGACCGTCTCGGGATTGAACTGGCTCTGCAAGACATCTTTGCCAGTCCGATCCTGGCTGATCTGGCGATGCTGCTGGCGGCAGCGGGGGGCGGCGCCGCTGCGACGGACACGACCGATGTGTTGGAGAGCTTCGATCTATGAGCGTCACCGAACTGATCGTGCGTCTGACCCGTCTGGGCATCCGGTTGGAACTGGAGGGCGAGCGGCTGGTGGTCTCGGCCCCGCCCGGAATCGTCACGCCGGCCCTGGCCGCCGAAATGAAGGCCCAGCGGGCGGAGATTCACGCTTGGTTGGCCCAGCATCGCGACAGCCCGGCCCAGCCCCGGCTGGAGCGGAGTGAACGGCCGGCTCGGCTGCCTTTGTCTCCGGCCCAGCGTCGGCTGTGGTTCCTTGATCGGCTGCGCGAGGGCAAAACCCCGGAATTCAATCTGCCGGAAGCATTGCGTCTGCGCGGTCGGCTCGATGTGGCCGCGCTGGAACAGGCCCTGACCATCCAAAGCGCCCGCCATGAATCCCTCCGGACCCGTTTTCTGGAACAGGACGGCACCCCCTATCAGGTGATCGATCCGCCGCAGCCGCTGATTTTGCCGGTCGAGGATCTGTCGGACTACGCCGCTGAATTCCGCGAAACGGCGGTGCGGGAGGCGCTCGCCGCCGAGTGGCGCCAGCCCTTCGCCCTATCGACCGGGCCGCTGTCACGGGTCCGGCTGCTGCGGCTGGGGCCGGATCACCATGTTCTGCTCCGCACCTGCCACCACATCATCTCCGATGGCTGGTCCGCCGGAATCCTGCATCGCGAACTGGCCGCTTTATACCGTGCCTTCACCCGGGGCGAGGCCAATCCGCTGCCGGCTCTGTCGTTGGATTATGCCGATTACGCTGTGTGGCAAAACCGGCTGGAACAGGAGGGCGCCCTGGCCGCCGATCTGGCCTATTGGCAGCAGCATCTGGCGGGGAGCCCGGAGGCGCTGTCTCTGCCGACCGACCGGCCGCGTCCGCCAGTGCCCGATTTTACCGCCGGCTCTCTGCGCCTCAGACTGGAGCGCGCCCAGCTCGACCGTCTGACCACGATGGCCCGGGAACGCGGGGCGACCTTGCATATGGCTCTGCTGGCCGGGCTGGCCCTGGTGCTGGGCCGTCATGCCGGTCAAGAGGATCTGGTGATCGGCACCCCGGTCGCCGGGCGGACCGAGGCGGCGCTGGAGCCGCTGGTGGGATTTTTCGTCAATTCCCTGTGCCTGCGGCTGCGGCCCCGTGTCGGTTTGACCGGTGGGGAAATGCTCGCCCAGACCCGCACGGTGGCGCTGGAGGCCCAGGCCCACCAGAGAGTGCCGTTCGAACGGCTGGTTGAGGAACTGGCCCCCAACCGCGATCTGGCCCGCCCGCCGCTGTTTCAGGTTTCGCTGGCCCTGGCCAATACCCCCACCGAAGCGGTCGATCTCGACGGGTTGGAAATCGCCCCGCTGGCCGAGGGGGAGCCGCTGGCCCGCTATGATCTGTCGGTTCATGCCCAGGAACGGACGGACGGGCTGGAAATCCTCTGGCTCTATCCCCGCAGCCTGTTTGAGCCCGAGCGGATGGCGGCGATAGCGGCTGATTTTATCGCCGTCCTGGCGCAGATGGCAGAGCGCCCCGACACCCGCCCGGACCCGCTGTTCTCGGCGCCGGAACGGACCCTGGCCGGGATCTTTCACCGCCGTCCCCCCGAGCCCACCACCGCGACCGACCTGTTCCGCGCCGCATTTGCCCGCGATCCGGCCGCCCCGGCGCTGCTGACATCGGGCCGCCCTCCTCTGTCCTATGGCGCACTGGAGGCCTGGACCGATCGTCTGGCCCACGGCTTGGCCGCCGGCGGGGCGGAGCCGGAACAACGGGTGGCACTGTGCCTGTCCGATCCGTTCGAGATCGTTATCGGAATGATCGCGACCCTGAAGAGCGGGGCTGCTTTCACGGTGATCAGCCCGGATGATCCGCCCGAGACCCAGGCCCGGTTGCTGCGCCAATGCGCTCCGGTGATGGCGCTGGCCGATGCGGCAACGCCTCTCCCCGACGGATTCGCCCACAGCACCCTGACGAATCTGGCGGAAACCAGCCCGGCCGAGCCGTTTCGGCCAAACCGGCCGCTGCTGGCCGACCATCCCGCCTATCTGGTGTTCACCTCGGGCTCTTCCGGGGCACGCAAAGGGGTGGTGGTGTCACACCGGGCCTTGGTCTCCTATCTGCGCTGGTTTGCCGGGCTGGAAGGAGTCGGCCCCGGCCGCCGCTCGGCCCTGGTGACCTCCGCCGCTTATGATCTCGGCTATAGCACCCTGTTCGGGGCGTTGATGCTGGGCGGAGCCGTGCTGCTGCCGACCGAGACAGAACGGCGGTCTTCGCAAACCCTGTGGGAAATGCTGGCCCGGTTCGAGATTGACTGGCTGAAGGCAACCCCCTCCTGGCTGGCGATGATGATGGCCGATCCCGATGCCGGACGGCTGGGCCGGCGGGTCCGGCTGCGGATGGCGATGTTCGGCGGCGAACCGCAATCCTTCGCCGATGTCCGCCGCCTGCGTCGACTGATGCCCGGGATCACGGTGCTGTCCAGTTATGGCCCGACTGAAACCACGATCAGTTGCCATTCCGGCCGGATCGATCCTGCGGCCGATGCTGGGGCGCCGCAAAATCTCGGCCAGACCATCGACGGGGTGCAGGCCTTCGTGCTGGATTCGGCGCTACGACCGGTTCCCCTTGGCGCGGTGGGCGAAGTGTGGATCGCCGGCCCAGGACTGGCGCGGGGCTATCACAATGCTCCGGCCCTGACCGCCGAACGGTTTGTCGCCTGCCCATTCGGCGCCCCGGGCGAGCGGATGTACCGCAGTGGCGACCGGGTGCGGCGCAATCGCGACGGCAGCCTCGACTTTTTGGGCCGAATCGACGAGCAACTCAAACTGAACGGGTTCCGGGTTGAACCGGGCGAGGTCGAAGCGGCCTTGCAGCACTTGCCACAGGTTGCCCGCGCCTGTGCCGGGGGGCTGGAGTTCGGCGGCGGGCGGCGGCTGGTGGCCTGGGTGGTGCCGGTGACGGCCCCGGCAGACCCCGCCGCTTTCGCCGGTCAGCTCCGCGCCGAACTGGCCGCCGAATTGCCCGCGCCGCTGGTCCCGGCGGCAATTGAAATTGTTGAGTCTCTACCGCTGACCGCCAATGGCAAGGTGGACCGGTCCCGCCTGCCCCAGCCGGCTCTCGGCGGCAGCCCGACAACGGCCCGTCCGCCTGCCTCCGAGGCAGAACGGGTGCTCTGCCGGTTATTTGCAGAGCTAACCGGAGTGGCTTCGGTCTCGGTTGAAGACAATTTCTTTGCCCTGGGCGGGCATTCGCTGCTGGCGATGCGTCTAGTGGCCCAGATCCGCGCCGCCCTGGGACTCGAACCGCCGCTGCGGGCGGTGTTCGAAGCGCCGACCCCGGCTACTCTGGCCGCCCGGCTCGGCCTGGACCGGATCGCCGGCCCGGCCCGCCCACCGTTGACGGCTCAGCCCCATGGCCCCCGGGCGCCGACCTCGCACGCCCAACAGCGGCTGTGGGTGATCGACCAGATGGAGGGGTCGAGCGTCGAATACAACATGCCCGAGGCCCTGCTGCTGACCGGGCCACTGAATCAGCCGGCGCTGGAGCGGACTCTGGCCCGGATGGTGGAACGGCACGAAACCCTGCGGACCCGTTTTGTCGTCGAGAACGGCGTGCCGGTGCAGGAGATCCTGCCGCCCATCGCGGTGCCACTGCCGCTGACCGACTGGTCCGACCGGTCCGAGGTCGAGCGACAGGCCAAACTGGAAGAGGCGGTGGCCGCCGAATGGCACCATCCGTTCGATCTCGCCACCGGGCCGTTGTTCCGCGCCCGCCTGCTGCGGCTGGAGGCGGAGACTCATGTCCTGCTCCGCACCTGCCATCACATCATTTCCGATGGCTGGTCGGCCGGAGTGATCAATCGCGAACTGGCCGCCCTCTACGAGGCTTTCGCGGCCGGGCTGGACGACCCATTGCCGCCGCTGCCGGTGCATTATGCCGATTTCGCCGTCTGGCAAAGCGATTGGCTGGAGTCCGGCGCTCTTGATCAGGGGCTGGTCTGGTGGCGTGAGGCTCTGGCCGGGCGCCCCGAGCGGCTGACCCTGCCGACCGACCGGCCCCGGCCGCCGCTCCAGACCTATGGCGCCGAGGTGGCCCGTGGCCGGCTCGATGCCGAAACCACCGCCGCCGCCCGGGCCCTGGCCGCAAGCCACGGCGCCACTTTGTTTCAGGTAATGCTGGCGGCCTTTGCTCTGGTGCTGAGTCGGGATGCCCGCCAGGACGATATCGTGATCGGCACGGTGGTCGCCAATCGTCAGGATCCTCAGTTAGACGGGCTGATCGGCTTCTTCGTCAATGCCCTGGCGATGCGGGTCCGGATCGAACCGGGTGATGATTTCGCCGCCTTGGTGGCCCGAACCCGCGATCATGCTTTGGCGGCCTATCAGCATCAGGACGTGCCGTTCGAAAAACTGGTCGAGGATCTCGCCCCGGAACGCAGCCTCGCTTACACCCCAATCTTCCAGATCATGTTCAATCTCCAGAATGTGCGGCGGGGCCATCAGGTGCTGCGCGATCTGGAGATCGACAGCTTGCCCGGGCGCGATCTTCAGGTCCGGTTCGATTTGGAAAGCCATGCCGTCGAACGCGGCGCGGAGATTGATTTCTTCTGGCTGTATAACCGCGACCTGTTCGAAGCCGACCGGATCGATTCGATGTTGGCCCGCTTCCTGGCGGTGCTGACCGAAGGAGTCCGCGCCCCCTCCACCCCGCTTCCCCTGCTGGCCCGGGCGCGCACACTGCCGGTTGCGCCATCGAAAAATCATCCGGTGCCCCCCGGCACCCTGTCGGATTTTTTCGCTCCAATCGCTGCCGCTCATGCCGATCGCCCGGCCCTGATCCATGGTGACAGGGTGCTGACCTATCGCGAGGCCGATCTGCACTCGAACCGGCTGGCCCATTGGCTGATCACCCAGGGGGCCGGGCCGGAACGGGTGGTCGGGATCAACCTAAAGAGGGGAATCGAGGCGATTCTGGCGATTCTGGCCACCCTGAAGGCCGGAGCGGCCTATCTGCCGCTCGATCCCGATCTGCCGGCCGCCCGTCGCGCGGCAATGGAGGAGGATGCCCGGCCGGTGGTGGTGCTGACCGCCGAATGCCTCGCCGACATCGCGCTGGATTCCTTCCCCGCCACCCGTCCGGACAGCGGCGCCCAACCGGACAATCCCGCCTATTTGATTTTCACCTCCGGCTCGACCGGACGGCCGAAAGGGGTGATCACCCGCCATCCCGGAGTGATCGCTCTGGCCGAAGATCAGATTGCCGCCCTGAAGGTCGGTCCCGACAGCCGGGTGTTGCATTTCGCCGCCCTCAGCTTCGACGTCTCGGTGATGGAAATAATCATGGCGTTCGGCAGCGGGGCCGCGCTGGTGATTGCCGACGAGGATCACCGCGCCGGACCGGCGCTGCTCGATCTGCTCCGCGATCAAAGCGTGACCCATGCGGTGATTCCGCCGGCCCTGCTGGCGGTGCTGCCGGTCCCGGCCAATTTGCCGCTGCGGTGGCTGGTCAGCGGCGGTGAAGTGGTGCCGCTCGACGTGGCCGAACGCTGGGCCGAGGGGCGCAACATGCTGAATGGCTACGGCCCAACCGAAGTCAGCGTGATCGTGACCGAATCCCGCCCTCTGAGCCCCAGCGAGGCCTGGACCATCGGTCGGCCGATTGCCAGCGGGCGCATTTACCTGCTCGATCCGTCGCTGGCCCCGGTTCCGGTCGGAATGCCGGGCGAACTCTGGATCGGCGGCGAGGGACTGGCGCGCGGCTATGTCGGCCGCCCCGGTCTGACGGCGGAACGCTTCGTGGCCGATCCCTATGGCCCGCCGGGAGCGCGGATGTACCGAACCGGCGATCTCGCCGCTTGGCGCCGGGATGGGGCGCTCGATTTCCTCGGCCGGGTCGATCATCAGATCAAGGTGCGCGGCTTCCGCATCGAACCGGGCGAGATCGAAGCCGCCCTGCGCCGCCATCCCCGGGTCAAGGATGCCCTGGCCCTCAAATTGGGCGAGGGGGCCGAGGCCCACCTGGTCGGCTATATCGTCCCCGATGAGACTCCCTCGGCCGCGACTGAAGCCGACCGCGCGGCCCATGTAGCCCATTGGCAAAGCCTGTATGAAAGCACCTATGGCGAGTCCCCCGGCGGCGATTTCGACATCAGTGGCTGGAATGCCAGCGATGACGGCGCCCCGATCCCCGCCGCAGAGATGATGAGCTGGGTCCGCCACACCGTGGACCGGATCGCTGCTTTGCCCGGGGCTGACGTGCTGGAAATCGGCTGCGGCTCCGGCCTGCTGCTGACCCGGATCGCCCCCGATCGCCGGTCCTATCTCGGCCTCGATTTCTCCGCCGCCGCCCTGGAGCGGCTGCGTGCCACCGTCGCCGCCCGCCCCGATCTGGCCGGCAAAGTCACCCTCCGCCAGGGCGAAGCCTGCGATTTGTCGCCCCTGGCCGATGCTTCGGTTGATCTGGTGGTGATCAATTCGGTGGTCCAATATTTCCCCGATCTCGATTATCTGCTGGCGGTGATCCGGGAGGGGCTGCGGGTCTGCCGCCCCGGCGGTCATCTGTTCCTCGGCGACCTGCGCAGTCTGGTGCTGCTGCCGGCTCTGCACAGTTGGGTCACGCTCCAGCGGGCCGACCCGGCTGCCCCGGCGGCGCCGCTGGCGGGCCAGATCGCCCAGGCGGTGGCCGATGAGGAGGAACTGACCCTCGATCCGGCCCTGTTCGAGGCCCTGGCCGATCTTTATCCCGGCCTCAGCCGGGTCGAACTGGCCCCCAAGCTGGGCGGCTATGACAATGAACTGAGCCGCTACCGCTATGACGTGATTCTGGCCCTCGGCCCGGTGCGGCAGAGTCTGGTCGAGCCGGAGATCCGGATCGCGGCCAATCCCGATTGGCCGCAGCGTCTGGTAGCGGCCGGCCCGGCAGCCCCGGTGGCGGTCGAGGGCGGTCCCGACCCTCGGGGCGCCTGGACCCGGATCGCCGCCGATCTCTGCCCCGGCTTCCCCGGCAGCGTCGCCGCCCTGCGCGCCGAAGCCGAGGCCCGGGCCGCCGCCGAAGCCGGGCTGACGGCCGATCTGCTGGCCGCCGCCGGCGGGCCGATCGTCTGGCGCGGCGTGGGGACCGGCCGGCTGGAAGCGATTTATCATCCGCGCTGGGTCGAACGGGCGCGCCCGGCCGAAACACCCGATCTGACTCTTTATGCCAATCAGCCAGCACGGCGGATGGGGCAGAGCGATCTCGGCCGAGAGGTGCAGGACCATCTCCGCACCCTGCTGCCCGAGCATATGATTCCCGCTCCGATTCTGGTGGTGCCGCACTTTCCGCTGACCGCTTCGGGCAAGATCGACCGCAAGGCTCTGCCCACCCCCGATGCCTGTGCTGGCACCACCCCGCCCGCTAATGCCGACGAAGCGACGTTGTGCGCGTTGTTTGCCCGAACCCTCAACCGGCCGGACCTCGGCGCCGAGGATGATTTCTTTACCCTGGGAGGCCATTCCCTGTTGGCCCTGCGTCTGGTCTCGGAGATCCGCGACAGTACCGGGATCGATCTGCCCACCGGGGTGTTGTGGCAATTTCCCTCCCCCCGCGCTTTGGCCCCCTGGCTGACGGCGTTCCGCACCCTCTATCTTTCCCCCCGTCAGCGCCGCTGCACCCAGTTTGGAGCGGAAAAGCCGCTGAAACTGTTCCTGCTGCCGCCCGCGCTCGGCTTCAGCGTCGCCTATGCCGGACTGGCCAAGCTGCTGCCGGAGATGACGCTCTATTCGTTCGCCGCGCCGGATTCGTTACAGACCCTGCTGGGCGATGTCGATGTGATTTGCGAGATCCAGCCGGAAGGCCCGATTCATCTGATGGGCCATTCCTCCGGCAGCTATCTCGCCTTCCTGGCCGCCCGCGCACTGGAGGCGCGGGGCCGGGAGGTGGCCGAGATCATTGCCTTTGATTCCTACTGGTCGTCGCTGCCATCGGCCACGACCCCTGACCAGGAAATCCGTGATAACGTCGATCTCTTCGTCGCCCGCGCCGGCCGCGAGGGCATCCGCGCCATTTTTGACTCGTCACGCCATTTCCGCGAAAAGGCCTATAACCAGACCATCCGTTATTTCCGCTTCCTGATGTCGCCCGACCTGGATCAGGATCGTCCGGTCAAAACCAGAACCCATCTGGTGTTGGCCGAAGGGCATTACGACCGGCAGGAAGATTGGTCGGTGCGATGCCTGGGGGGCTGCATCGTTCATCGCGGTCAGGGCGAACATGCGTTCATGGTCGATCCCCCTTATGTTGTAGCCAATGCCGCGTTAATCCGGTCGATCCTCACCGGGCCGAACCAGGATTGAGCGGGCCAGCACAGGCGAGCGGGGGGAAACATGCGTCTCTGGACTCTGGCCGTCCTGGTGATCGTCGGCTTCCTCGCGAATCCCGCCGTTTCTGCTGCGGCGGATCCGCGCGAAAATCGGCCGATCCTGATCAAATTTAGCCATGTCGCCGCCCCCGACAGCCCGAAAGGACGGGCGATCGAAAAATTCCGCGACCTGGTCGAAGCCCGGGCCAAAGGCACAATCCGGGTTGAGGTCTATCCCGCTAGCCAGCTTTATCGCGACAAAGAGGAGATGGAGGCGCTGCAATTGGGAGCGGTGCAGATGATCGCCCCCTCTTTGAGCCGGGTCGGCCTGCTGCGGGCCTCCAGTTTCGAGATCTTCGATCTGCCCTTTCTGTTTCCCAACGAATCGGCGGTGCATGCCCTGATGCAAGGCCCGATCGGCCAACATCTGTTCCTGGAATTGCGCGAGGAGCAGTTGCTGGGGCTGGCCTTCTGGGAAAACGGCTTCAGGATGATCAGTGCCGATCGGCCGATTCGGAAGCCCAATGATCTGAAGGGGCTGAAAATGCTGGTTCAGACCTCGAAGATCGAAGAGGCCCAGATGAAACAGTTGGGAGCGATCCCGGTCGCGGTCACGGTGGCCGATATCACCCGCTTTTTGAGCCAGGGCAAAGCCAACGGGATCGAGGCGCCGCCGATCAATATCCTGACCCAGAGTCTGGTCGGGTCGCAGAAATTCGGCTTGCTGACCAACCATGGCTATCAGGGCTATGTGGTGATCGTGAATGCCAATTTCTGGGACAGTCTGCCGGGGAGCGTCCGCACCCTGCTGGAAGAGTCCCTGAAAGAGGCGACGGCTTATTTCAATCAGGTCGCGGCCGAGAGTAATCAGGCGGCCCTGGCCAGCCTGCAAACTGACGGGAAACTGGAGGTGTACCAGCCCTCTTCCACCGAGATGGCCGGGTGGCGCGAGGCGCTGCGGCCGCTGTACCGCGATGTGGAAAAGGAGGTTGGTCCCGAATTTCTCGGCTCCGTCGTCGCCGAGTTAAAAAGACTGGGATTCACCCCGCCCCGCGAGCATTGATGCTTCCTCTGGTACGGCAGATCACAGGTAGACCATGACCAATTATTCCCTCGCCGGAAAACGGATCTTCGTTGCGGGACATCGGGGGCTGGTAGGATCGGCTCTGGTCCGCCGTCTCAAGGCGGAGGGAGGAATCCTCCTTGCCGTCACGCGTGATGACCTCGATCTGCGGGATCAGGCCAAGGTCCGGGCCTGGATGGAGAAAACCCGGCCGGATGTGGTCTTTCTGGCGGCAGCAAAGGTCGGCGGGATTGCGGCCAATGCCGAATTCCCGGCCGATTTTCTGTATGACAATCTGATGATCGCGGCGAATGTCCTGGAGGCCGCCTTCCGGGTCGGGGTGGAGAAACTGCTGATCCTCGGTGCCTCCTGTCTCTATCCGAAATTCGCCGACCAGCCGATTCGCGAAGAGACTCTCCTGACCGGGGCGCTGGAGCCGACCAATGAAGCCTATGCGATTGCCAAGATCGCCGGCCTCAAACTGGCCCAGGCCTACCGCCAGCAGCATGGCTGCGATTATATTTCGGCGATGCCGACCAACCTTTATGGTCCGGGCGATACTTTCGATCTTTCCACCAGTCATGTGATGCCGGCCCTGATCCGCAAGGCGCATGAAGCGAAACAACGGGGCGATCAGACTTTGGTGATCTGGGGATCCGGCTCGCCGCGCCGGGAATTTCTCCATGTCGATGATTGCGCGGATGCCTGCGTCCATCTGATGAAGCATTATTCTGGCTCCGATCCGGTCAATATCGGTTCGGGCGAAGAGATCAGCATTCTTGATTTGACCCGTCTGGTCTGTGCGGTGGTCGGCTTCGAGGGCGAGATCCATCATGATCTCACCAAACCGGACGGCACCCCGCGCAAGCTACTGGATGTGGACAAGCTGCGCAGCCTGGGATGGTCGCCCCGGATCCCGCTCAAAGAGGGGCTGAAAACAACCTATGAATGGTTCCGGGATCGTGGATAGACCGGACAAAATCGGGGGAAGAGCTCTTTGGGGGCGGGCCAACAGGCCTGATGCGGCTTATTGCGTCGCCCTGACGGACGATTTAGGATCCCCCCGCACCATCGTCTCCTCCGGATAAAAGCAGAATTGGGAATGCCGACCAGCGCCAGCGGACTTATCTATCCCGTCATCCTCTCCGGGGGATCAGGATCACGCCTCTGGCCCATGTCGCGCCAGAATTTCCCCAAGCAACTGCTTCCCCTCGTCGGGGAAAAGACCATGATCCAGCAGACGCTGGAACGGGTGACGGCCAACGGCCTGTTTGGTCCGGCGATGATCGTGACGGGCGATGCCTTGCGCTTCAGCATTGCCGATCAGGTGGCCGAAGGCGGGATGGCCGCCCGGATCGTGCTGGAACCGGCTCAACGCAATACGGCTCCGGCGGTGGCCGCGGCGGCCCTGCTGGCGATGAAGCAGGATCCCGACGCGATTATCCTGGTGCTGCCTTCGGATCACCTGATCGCCAATACGGTGGCGTTCCATACCATGGTGCGTGAGGGTCTGGCCGCCGCCCGTGCGGGCTATCTGGTCACGTTCGCGATGCAGCCCAGCCGTGCGGAAACCGGCTATGGCTACATTCACCCCGGCGCCGAACTCCCAGAGCTTGGCCCCGCCCGGGTGGTGTCGCAGTTCATTGAAAAGCCTGATGCCGAGAAGGCCTGCCGCCTGCTAGAAGCCGGTCATTTTTATTGGAACAGCGGCATGTTCCTGCTGTCAGCCCGGCATTTCCTGGCGGAAGTGGAAAAATATGCTCCGGCGGTGCTGACGGCGGTCCAGGAGTCTGTTGCCAAGCAGGTTTCGGACCTTGATTTCGTCCGCCTCGACGCGGCGTCGTTCGAAACCAGCCCGAATATTTCGATCGATTATGCGGTCATCGAACGGTCCGACCGTGTTGCCACGGTGGTTGGCGAAATCGGCTGGAACGATGTCGGCAACTGGGGCGAATTGTGGAACGTCGGGGCCAAAGATGCCGACGGCAATGTGTTGGTGGGCGATGTTCTGACCTATGATAGCCGTAATTGCTATGTGCGCGGCGAAGAACGTCTGGTGACTCTGGTTGGCGTCGAGAATCTGGCGGTGGTGGAAACCGAGGACGCCATTCTGGTGGTGGCGCGGGACAAGGTACAGGACGTCAAGGCCATCGTCGACCAGCTGAAGGCGGGAAATCGTCCCGAACACAGTCTCCATCCCAAAGTTCATCGCCCCTGGGGGTTCTATCAGGCGCTGCACAATGGGGAACGCTTCCAGGTGAAGCAGTTAACCGTCAATCCTGGGGCCAAAATTTCGCTCCAGAAGCATTTTCACCGCGCTGAACATTGGGTGGTGGTCAATGGGACCGCTTTGGTGACCTGTGACAGCGTCGAGCATTTGGTGCGCGAGAACGAATCGATCTACATCCCGCTTGGGACGGTGCATCGGCTGGAGAATCCGGGCAAGGTGCCGCTCAATGTGATCGAAGTGCAATCCGGCGGATATCTCGGCGAAGATGACATCGTCCGCATCGCCGATACGTATGGCCGCCAGGGCGATAATTCCGGGAAATAGCCACTGGCGGGCTCCCGCCCGCACCCGGCCGGGGCGATGCCCCGGACCCCCTTTGAAATCAAGGGGGGTTTGGGGGTCACCCCCAAGCGGGGTGCGGGGCGGCAGCCCCGCCAGTGTCAGGATGCGACCAGCAAGAAATCGTTGGCCGACAGAGTGGTGACATTTCTCAGAGTGGCAATGGCAACCGCACCGCCGGCACTGGTGCCATTGGAATCATAGCTCAGCACCTTGCTCCGGGTGTTGAAGATGAACTGGGCCGCTGTCCCTGACGCGGCTCCCGTCGCATTCGAGACCAAACGCCCCGCCGTCAGCTGAGCGGCGGTGAGATTCCCAAAGGCTCCCCGCACAAATTGCAACTTGTCAGTGCCGGAGGCAAAGTCGGTGATCGTATCGCCGCCTTCGCTGGTGGCGGTGTAGCGGAAAATATCGGCCCCCGCACCGCCGGCAAGCGTGTCGCTTCCCGCCCCCCCGGTCAGAGTATCCGCCCCCGCCAATCCGCTCAGGTTGTTGCTCCCCCGGTTCCCGGTCAGGCGATTAGCCAATCCGTTGCCGGTGCCGGCCAGGGTCTGAGTGCCAGTCAGAACCAGATTTTCAACATTGGCCCCCAGGCTGTAGGAGACAGAACTATAGACCGTGTCAGTTCCGCCCTGGGCAGCCTCAACGATCGTATCTGACGTGCTATCAACATAATAGAGGTCGTCCGTACTAGCGCCCTGAATCGAGCCACGGCCCACAGTATTGTTGATCATCGCGGTGCAGAAATCATCCCACGGCACGATCCCGAGGAAACGGTAATTCGCCTCAGTGTAATCGCTCATCTGGCTGATGGTCTGAGGCAGAAAAATTGACAGACCAGAATAGTCACTCGGCAGAGTCGAGGCGATCAGAGCATTGTCCAGAGCTGAACTCAGGGCCGTCGCGGCCGCGCAGATGGCGGCACTGCTGACTCCGTTGGCAACCGCATCGGCAAAGCTGCCCAGGTCGCGGAAGGTGCCGCTGCTTTCGTCGTAAGAGGCATTGTTGCGGGCCGTGCGAATCACCGCCCAGTCGGCAGCGGTCGCATTGGCCAAAGCCGCAGTGGCAAAAGCCCGCAAGGCGGTGTTAAGGCTATTGAGCCCGGTCGTGCCGATCGCCGCCAACGTCTGGCTGTTGTGGTAATAAGTGCCGTAGGAAACGACCGCGGCCGAGGCCAGTTCGGTCGTGGTGATATTGCTGTCGGAGGTCAGGCTGTTCATCCAACTGGTATAATCCCAGCCCTCGCCCGGAATGGTGAGCTGTGATCCCACCACCACGTCGGCACAACTGGCCGCGTCGGTGGCCACCTCGGGCATCCCCATCAGGCAGGCGTCATAGCCCAGCAGATTCACCGAACCGATATTCGAATTGTCGATCGCCCGGGTGATACTGGCGATCGACAGATTGCTGTCATTACTCGTGTCATCCCAACACGCACCGTCGAGACCGCCGCCATGATCCCACAGGACCAGAGCGTAATTATCGGCACTGTAATTCTGACTCGACCAGTTGATAAAATCGGTCAGAGTACTGGCCTGACCCATATTCAATTCGCCGACTGACGTCAGAGTACTGGAAATCTGGCTGGTATTCGAATCGTGGGTCACAACCCCGCGCCGGGTATCGGTCCAATTGCCGTTGGAAGTGTCATATCCGCCGATCCGGTCGAGCATGACGCAGATCTTCACCCCCTGCGGCAGCAGGGCGGCCTCCATCTCATTGAGATCCTTGATCGCTTCCGGTTCCAGATTATTGTCGCCGTCGAGATAGACCATGATGGTCCATGAGCCGGAACTGGTCTCCGGCTCTCCCGTGGCCGATGTCTCCAACAGGAAGCTATTGGAGACAGTTTGTCCGGCGCTATCGCGCGCGGTAACGCGGATATTGACGTCGTCGCTGTTGGCCGGGGCGGTGCCGGAGAAGGTGCCGGTCGTGGCATTGAAGCTCAACCAGGACGGCAACGCCGCGCCGGTGGTGGTGGTCGCGCTGTAGGTCAAAGCCCGGTTTTCAGGATCGCGGAACGTGTCGTCCGGAAGAGAGAAGGAGAAGGCATCGCCCTCTTTGACGATCTCATCCTCCAGCGGGGTGACCACAACCGGCGGCAGATTGCTCTCGACCAGCCGGACCTGATAGCTGCCGGTCTCGCTGCCATAGGCGCCGGCAGCAATGTAATACGTTCCCGAGGTGGCGGCGGTGATGGTGACGCGGGACTCGCGGCTGTCACCGTAATCATCATTCTGGGTATTGGCGATCTGAGTGCCGGCGCTGTTATAGAGGCCGAACAGATAGGGATCGCTGAGCGTTCCAACCCCGCTAGGCGCGCCAGACAGGCTGATCGTGTAGGTCCGCCCCGCCACCAGGGTAGTGCGGAACCAGTCGCTGTCATTCGCAACCTCGATCCGTCCCGTACTGGTGCCCCCCACGGCGATTCGGCCCGTGGTCGCCGTCGTGGCGGTAAAATCATCCGCGCTGGCCGGAGTCGAGACCGAAAAAGTATCTGTAACCCGGGCGCCACTGCTATCGGTGGCGGTCACGGTGACACTGAAATTCGGCGTTCCCGCCGGAACGGTTCCGCTGAACATCCGCTGTGAGAAGGTCAACCAACTCGGCAGGGCGCTGCCATTGGCCAGCCGGGCCGTGACCGTCAGCGATCCTCCCTCCGGATCAACAAACGTCTGCCAGGGAAGCTGGTAACTGAAGGCACGCCCCTCAGTCCACACCTGATCGGGAACCGGATTGACCACCGTCGGCGCCTGATTGCCTTGGTTGGCCACACTCAGAGTGTAGCTGCCCACATTGGAAGCATAGCCGCGCACCGCGATATAATAAATACCGCTGCTGGTGGAGAGAAAGTTCACCCGGGAATCCAGACTGTCGCCGTCATCGTCATTACTGGTCCCACTCAGGTACGCGCCCGCAGCGGAGTAAATCCCCTGGAGATAAGTATCAGAGAGGGTGCCGCCACCGCTGCCCCGCCCGCTCAATCGGATGGTATAAGTCCTGCCGGCGGTCAGACTGACCCGGAACCAATCGAGATCTCCAGCTGATTCGATTGTCCCCGTGACACGTCCTCCGACGGAAATGCGACCGGTCGTTGAGGTCGATGCCGCATAATCGTCCGCCATGACCTTATCCTCTCTGACAATAAAGTGGGACAAACCGAATTAAGTCTGGAAAAGGCAGGAGAGATGGGCCTCCCCGTCACACTGCAACAGGTCCGCCGCCGAGTGTGAACCAACACGCAACGACATACAATCCGGTCCCGACATGAAAAGCGCGGCCTGTTTTCTCCCTCAGGAGGAAACCATCACCAGATCTGATACCGATAATGTCCGAATATTCAGAGTGGCAACTGTCACCG
>Ga0209373_10000396_pt1 | contig 73869 bp, 58 predicted proteins | sample Higcelweek5metaG_FD_187173 | JGI IMG/M metagenome (GOLD analysis project Ga0209373, IMG submission 187173) | Freshwater pond sediment microbial communities from the University of Edinburgh, under environmental carbon perturbations - High... | ecosystem: Environmental > Aquatic > Freshwater >...
ACGCTCAGCAGGGTGGAGAGCAACGCGCCGTTGAGCAGCGCCCCCCAATGGTGATCGACACCGTCCTCCAGCCCGGCATAGCCCTGCGGGTCGGCGCCGGGCTGGCGCTCCAGCATGATGGATTTGCCGTTTGGCAGAATGAGGCGGGTCCACACCAGCAGAATTCGGCTTTGGCCGACGTCCACGGAGCTGTCGTATTGGCCGATCAGCCGCGCGCCTTGGGGAATCAAAAGATGTCGACCGGTTGGGCTGTCATAGACCGCTTCGGTCACATGGGCGATGATCGGGCCGGGCAGATCGGAGCGGATGTTGGTGATCCGACCGGGGGCGGCGTAGACTTGGTAGAGGGCGCCGCTGGAATAGGGGTAGACCTGGATCGCGTTGATGAAACCGTCGCGGATCGGCTGAACACGGGCGGCGACAAAGACGCCGAGCGGATTCTTGCGCAGCCGGTCGGCGTCTTGCGGGGGGGGGCAGCACCGACAGGATCGCCGACCAGCGGATGGTGTCGGCCAACGCCCTGTCCTGATAGCGGCGCTGCGTCCAGGCGACGCGAAAGCTGGTGGGGAAGGCGCGGATGACGCTGGAGACGTCGACGGCGATCTGCTGGCGGCCAACCTTGGCGAAGGGATCCTCGGCGCGGGCGTAATCGTTCAAGGCGGCGGCGCCGACGGCGTTGGTGAAATCATAGGCGGGCAGCCAGTTCTGGCGGACGATCACGGGGGCCGCCGGGATGCGGGCTGCCAATGGCGCCATTTGCCCACGGATCTGCCGCCGCGCAGCACCTGCCATGACTACCTGGCTTTGTGGGGGTGGGACGGGACGCTGGGGCGCATCCATCACGCCCTGTATGTCCTCGCCCGCGAACAGGAAGGGCGCAAAACCAGCCCCACCGCCGCCATCGTTGACAGTCAAAGCGTCCGGGCGGCGCAAAAAGGAGGGCCTACTCGGACCCGGTCGGCTATGACGCGGGGAAAAAGATCAAGGGCGTCAAGCACCACATTGCCGTCGATACGCTTGGGTTGTTGTTGAATGTTACGGCTCATCACGTCGGCATTCAGGACCGTGATGGAGCCCCCTTGGTTCTCGACACGAAAATGCGCGCAACCTTTCCTTTCATCAAGGTCATCTTCGCCGATGGGGGATACCAAGGCCCCGTCTGCGAGGCCCACCTTGCCAAAACCGGCAATTGAGAACTGTCCATCGTCAAGCCAGGCAGCGGGCTTTGCCGTTCTACCCAAGCGCTGGATCGTCGAAAGGACACTCTCATGGCTGTCACGGCGCCGACGTCTCGTTCGCCATCATGGATTGTACTTCCAAACCTCAGTAGCCTTCATCCGCCTCGTCATGATCCGCCTTATGCTGCGCAGAGTGTTTCGGAAATAAAATTTCCTGACAGACTCTGAGACGGCAGGTTGTGCTGTCACCGTTTCCACCTATGAAACTTATCGGCATTTTTTTGGGGCTTGGAGGCAAGGCTCGTCCCAAGGCGCTTGCGCGGATGCGTCCGCATTGCCAGGGGATTTACGCGGATAGAGAGCTCTGAGGGCGAGGCGCTCAGCCGTCCTGCTCCGCCCGTTGGCTGGCGGTGGTCACTCCGACAAATTTCGTTGCCCTTTGTCATATGATGACTGATGAATTTCAGGGTGGGAGCCACTATGTAAATCGTGTTGGAGCCGTGTAGAAAACAACCACCTAAGGTTGTTTTCTGCGCAATGATCGACCCTTTTGTTGAATAAAAAACACGAATCACCGCCGTGCGACGTCACATCGAACAAGATAGTGGGTATGAATTTCTATGGGACAGTCCAATCTCAACGGCGCCGGCTTTACAACAGACGCCACCGTCACGGGGACGGGGGCTGCCGATTCTCTTGTCCTGACGGGTGGGGCGATCGTAACGGCCATCGGGATTGAAACGATCGCGGGTTCCGCCGGGTCGTCGGTCGTTGATTTTGTGACGCTTGGCAGCGGTGGGAACACAACGCTCGTTCGGTTGCTGGAAACCCTGAGCGGCGGCGATGGCATGGACGTCATCACCCTCAGTTCGGGCGCGACCATGCAGGTCTTGCTGGTGGAGACCCTGACCGGCGGCTCCGGAACTGACGTGGTGACGCTGGGCAGCGGCGGTTCGACCATGATGGTCTCGTTGCTGGAGACCCTGACGGGTGGAACTGGCGCGGACGTCGTCACCATCGGCACGTCCGGTTCGACCATGACGGTCTCGCGGCTGGAAACCCTGACGGGTGGAGCCGGCGCGGACGTCATCACCATCACCGCCAGTGGCGCGACCATGCAGGTCTCGCTGCTGGAGAGCTTGAACGGCGGTTCCGGCCTTGATGTGGTGACGCTTGACAGCAGCGGCTCGACCGTCACGGTTTCTTTGCTGGAAACCTTGACCGGCAGCGCGGGCACGGACGTCGTCACCATCAAATCGACCGGCGCGACGATGCGGGTTTCGCTGCTGGAGACATTGACCGGCGGCATTGGCGCCGAGGCGATCACCATCGGGTCGGCTGGCTCGACGATGTCGGTGTCGTTGCTGAGTTCGCTGACCGGCGGCGCGGGAACCGACATCGTCACCATCGGCTCCGCTGGCACGACGATGGCGGTCTCGCTGTTGGAGTCCCTGACCGGCGGCGTCGGCACGGATGTGATTACGATCGGCTCAGCCGGGTCAACGATGTCGGTGTCGTTGCTGAACACGCTGACCGGCGGCGCAGGGACGGACATTGTTACGCTGAACGACGTCAACAGCACGTTGACGGTAAAATCCATTGAAACATTGATTGGTGGATCCGGCAACAACGCCATCACCTATTCATTGACCACAACGGAATCAATAACGCTTTATAATGTCGAGTCTATTACCGCTTCCGGCAGCGGCACTTTGAGCGCTCAAATTGGAACATCTGGCGGAACGCTGTCCGTCGGCAATCTTGATACGGTTTTTGGATCATCCGCAACAGACATCGTCACCCTTTCAGGCACCTACATCGTTGGCGTTTCCAATATTGAAACGCTGATTGGCACAAATTCGGTCGATCACAGCGTCACCTTTGGTTCTGCTGGGAATACGACGCAAGTCGCCTTGCTGGAGACCTTGATTGGCGGCGCTGGCGTCGATGTGATTTCCGTCGGATCCGGCGGCTCGACCATGACCGTCCGGCTGCTGGAGACGCTGACCGGCGGCGGCGCCACCGACGTGGTGACGATTGGGACCGGGGGGGCGACGACGTTGGTGTCGGCGCTCGAAACGCTGATCGGCAGCGCCGCCACCGATGTGATTTCTGTCGGAACCGGCGGTTCGACCATGACGGTCCGGCTTCTGGAAACCCTGACGGGCGGCATCGGCGCCGATGTGGTGACGGTCGGAACCGGCGGCGTGACCCTGCTGGTGTCGGCGGTTGAAACGTTGATCGGCGGCTCCGGCGCCGACAACATCCTTTTGAGTTCAGCGGGTTCGACGCTGACCGTTTCCCTGATCGAGACGCTGACCGGCGGTGTTGGAACGGATGTGGCGAGCGTCGGGTCGAGCGGCTCGACGCTTCAAGTGTCGCTGTTGGAAACGCTGACCGGCGGAGCCGGTGCTGACGTTGTGACGCTGGGGTCGAGCGGCAACACGCTTCAGGTGTCGGCGATGGAGACGCTGACCGGCGGGGCTGGGGCCGACGTCGTGACGTTGGGGGCCACCGGCAACAGCTTGCGGGTGTCGCTGCTGGAAACGCTGATCGGCGGGGCTGGAACCGACGTCGCGACGCTGGGGTCGAGCGGCAACACGCTGACGACGTCGCTGGTCGAAAGCCTGATCGGCGGGGCCGGAACGGACGTCGTGACCTTCGCCCCGCCCGGCAATCAAGGAACCCTGTTCGTTTCCGGCATCGAGACCGTCTACACCCCGTATCAGACGCTGGCGCTCAACGGCGTCGACACCCTGGTCAGTTTTTCGGGACCGCCGGTTGTTCCGACGCCGACGCCGACAACGTCGGACGACGGCGGTGGGACTGTCACCACCGGGGGCGTCAACTCGGTGGACGGCGTCCAGGTGCAAACGGGAAGCACAACGAACAGCGATGGCAGCAGCACGCGCAGCCTGACCGTCCCGGTGGTCACATCGACGCGCCAGGAGGTCAGCGGCAACAACACCGTGGCCGACATCCCGCTCGTCGCCACCAACGCAGGCGTCAGCCTGCTGGTCGCCCAGGTGCCGACCGGCGTCGGGTTGCAGGTCAGCGGGTCCACCACGACGCAGACGGCTGGCAACTCCCGGGCCGATCTGATCCGCGAAATTCAGGAACACACCACGACTGGCACGACCGACCAGAACCAACTGACCGGGGGCGGCTCGGGGTTTCTGGAAAGCCTGCCGACCAACACACAGGTGCTGGTGCAAACGATCGTGCCGACGTCAACCCCCGGGGCTACGGCGTCGGCCCAACCGCTGGTCATCACGGGAACCCAAACAAACGCCGACAATCCGTACAGCGCGTTGATCATCGACACGCGCAGCATGCCGAGCGGATCCTCGATCGAGTTGCAGAACGTCGAATTCGCGGTGGTGATCGGCGCCGTCAGCGTGGGCGGCGGCGACGGGTCACAGGTTGTCTGGGGCGACAGCGCCAACCAGCACATCGTGCTTGGCGCCGACGACGACACCCTCCACGGCGGCGGCGGCGATGATTTCGTCGGTTCGCGAACCGGAAACGACGTTCTCTACGGCGATGACGGCAACGACACCGTTCAGGGCGGCGAGGAAAACGACCTGCTGTACGGCAACATTGGCACGGACACCCTCTATGGCAACACCGGGCAGGACTCGCTGTATGGCGGACAGGGGAACGACGCCCTCTATGGGGGCCGCGACAATGATCGGCTGTCTGGCGATCTTGGCGACGACAGCCTTTCGGGCGATCTTGGCGACGACACCATCGCGGGCGGCGTCGGAGCGGACTCCGTCGTTGGGGGCGACGGCCTGGACATGCTGTCTGGCAATCTGGGGGCGGACACCCTTTTTGGCAACAAGGGCCAAGACACGCTGTATGGCGGCCAGGGAAGCGACACGCTGTATGGCGGCAGGGATGACGACCAACTGTTTGGCGATCTCGGGGATGACTGGCTGATCGGCGGTCTGGGCAACGACACGCTGACCGGCGGCGGTGGGGCGGACCTGTATGTTTATGGCGCGCGCCTGAACGAAGGTCTCGGCGACGGGCATGATGTGATCGCCGGGTTCAACGCGGCGGAGGGCGACCGCATCCAACTGCGCAACGGATTGTCGAGCTACACGGTGCGCGCCAACGACGCGGGCGACGCGGTGATTGTTTTCTCCAACGACGATGACGTGACCCTCACCGGCGTGCAAAAAGACATGGTGAAAAACACTTGGTTTGAGGGCGATTGACCAACAAGCGGCTTGCATGGCGGTCGCTTGACAGGATGGCTTGAAAAGGGCGACGCCGTGGGGGAAACCATCGCCGGAAGGAACGAGGCCGACCGTCGGCGCGCCAACCGGAGTCCGCCGTGATCACCGTCGATGAAGCCCTGTCGCACGCGCTCGCCGATCATCGCGCCGGTCGTTTCGCCGAGGCTGGGGCGCTCTATCGCCGGATATTGGACGCCGATCCAACCAACATCAACGCCCTGCATCTGCTTGGCCTGATCGAGCGGCAGGCCGGGGGGCTGGCTGGGGCGCAGGATGGGTGGGCGAACCGGATCGGTCGCGCGCTTCAGTTCAACCCCGGCTTGGCGATGGCGTGGCATGGGCTTGGCGTCGTCTTCAACGCCCGTGGCGACGCTGGCCTGTCACGGGCGATGGACGCCTTTCGCCGCGCCGTCCGCCTTGATCCGACGCTGGCCGAGGCGCACCACGATCTGGGGGTGGCTTTTCGCCGCGCCGCCCGGCTTGACGAGGCGGTGGACAGCCAGATCCGGGCGGTGACGCTCAAGGCCGATTTCGTCTCCGCCCATATGAATCTGGGCAACGCCCTGCTTGAACGCGGCGACGCCGCCAGGGCGCAGGCCAGCCAGCGCCGCGCCTTGGCCCTCAGCCCGGCCAGCCCCGAATGCTGGTACAATCTTGGCAACGCCCTGCACGCCGACAACGACGCGGGCGGCGCGCTGACGGCCTACCGCCGTTCGGCAAGGCTGGGGTTGGCCCTCGCGGCGGCCCGTGTGGCGACGGCGCTGATTGATCTGGACCGATTGACCGAAGCCGAGACTGAATTGATCGACAGCCTGCCGCGCCCCGGCGTCGATGTGGCCAACAGCCTCGAACTGTTGACCGACATCTTTCGGCGCAGCGGTCGGTCGGGCGAGGGGCGTGCCTTGTTCACGCGGCTGGCCACGACGCCGCTGGCGGGCGTCCTGCGTCGGGGGGAATGCCTGACCGCTCTGGCCGCCCTTGATCTGCACGATGGCGCGCCGCAGGCCGCCGCCGCGCGTTTGGCTGCGGTGCGCGGCGACAATGGTTGGTTCTTCACCGTGAAGTCGCTGGCCGCCTTGCACAGCACCCTGGCGACGCATGGGCTTCGGCTGATCCGACCCGCCGCCATGGACGTCAGCAGCCAGCACTCTCCGCGCATCACCTCCTCCACCTTGGCGAGCAAGGGCCGCTTCGCCCACACCGTGTTGGAGTATGTGCTGCTTCGTCTTTACGCGGAGACGCACGGCTGCGTGTTGGAAACCCCCGATTGGGTGGGCGGCGCCTTCTTCGCGCTGAACGACCCGCCCCAAAGCGGACCGCTGCCGCCCCTGCTGTTCCCACGCCGCATCCTCAACGATCTGGTCAGCGGCGCCTCCGCTCGGGCGCCCATCGTCCAACGGGACATCCTGTCGCCTCTGTTCCTGTTCGAGCACAAGGAGGCGTACCGCGAACGGGTTCAATCCTGGCTGAAGCCGCGCCATGTCTGGGCGCCCCACCTCGATCCGATGATGGAGCGGTTGCGGGCCGCCGGGGCCACGGTGGTGGCGATCCACGTCCGGCGCGGCGATTTTCTCACCAGCAACTACCCGATCACCGAAACCGCTTGGTATGTCGATTGGCTGCGCGCGCTGTGGCCGCAGCTTGATCGTCCGGTGCTGTATTTGGCCAGCGACGACCTTCCGGCGATCCGCCACGCCTTCGCCGAATTCCACCCGCTGACGCGGGCCGACGTGGTGGAGGACTGGGTTGGGCTGGAGTTTCTCCAGGATTTCCATGCGCTGATGAACGCCGACGTGGTTGGGATCAGCGCCGCCAGCGGATTCAGCCTGCTCGCCGCCCGCCTCAACACCCGCGCCCGGCTGTTCGTCGAACCGGACATGGCGGCGCGGCGCATCCGGCCCTTCGCCCCCTGGACGCCCTGATCCATCACGCGCGGGCGAGGGCCTGAAGCGCGGTTCGCACGCGGGCCATGACCGACGTCCAATCGCCCCGCCGCTCCTGCCGGAACAGGCGCATGGTCGGGTACCAGGGGGTGCAGACGCCAGCCTCCAGCCAGCGCCAATCCGGGGCGAAGGGCAGCACCGTCCAGACGGGACGGTTCAACGCCCCGGCCAGATGGGCGGGCGCCGTGCAGGAACTGATGACAAGGTCGAGATTGTCCATGATCGCGGCGGTGTCGGCGAAGTCGGCGATCTCCGCCCCCAGATCGGTGAAGGAGGCGGGCAGCGGCCCGCAGCTTTCCAGATCCTGGCGTCCCGCCCCCTTCTGCAACCCGAACAGTTCCACCCCCGGCGTTTCCAACAACGGCAAGAACGCCTTCAGGCGCGGCGAACGGACGGCGTCGGCCTTGAAGCTGGGGTTTCCCGCCCACACCAACCCGACCCGCAAGCCACGCGGGCGGCCCATGCGCCGCGCCCAGGCCGCTGACAAGCCCGGTTCGGCCCGCAGATAGGGAACGGCGGCGGGGATGGTGTAGAGCGTGGAGCCGAGCCGGTGGGGCAGGCTCGCCAGCGCGACATGGGCGTCATGCGGCGGCGGCGCGTCGAACCGACCGACGACGCCCTCGACGCCCGGCATGCTGGCGAGCAGACGGACGAGTTGGGTGTTGCATTCGACAAAGACCCGAACCCCGCGCGTCTGGAGCAGCGGCGCGTAGCGGGCGAGCATGATCGTGTCCCCCACCCCCTGCTCGTCATGAATCAACAGGGTTTTGCCGGTGATGTCGCCGCCATCCCAGAGAGGGGAGGGAAAATGGCGTTTGGGCGACGGAAAATCGGCCATCCGCGCGCGCCATTCATACTCGGCGAACCCCTCGACCCACTCGCCCTTGAGCAGAAGGCCGAAACCAAGGGCGGTGTGGGCCTCGGCTAGCGTCGGATCGAGCGTGATCGCGGTTCGCGCCATCGCGATCGATTCGTCGATCCGCATCGCGTCCCGCGCCGCAAGGCCAAGATTGAGGTGCGCGTGCGCCGCGCCCGGCTGAACCGCGATGGATTGGCGGAAGCAGGCTACGGCCTCGTCGAGCCGCCCAAGCTCCTGAAACGCGACGCCCAGATTGTTCAACACGCCCGCGTCGCCCGGCGCGAAGCCCAACGCGCAGCGGTAATAGTCGATGGCCTCCTCCACCCGGCCAAGGCGGCGGCAGGCCATGCCCAGATTGGCGTAGGCGGCGACCGACAGCGGCGCCATGCCCAGCAGCGTCAACAGCTCCGCCGCCGCCTCTTCGGCGCGGTTGTCCGCAAGAAGCGCTTGGGCAAGCAGCAACCGCTGCTCGGTCAGCCTGGGCTTGAGGCGCAGCAGCCGACGCAGGGCGGTCGCGGCGTCGGCGTGCTTGCCCTGGTCCGTCAGGATGTTGGCGAGGTTGTTGAGGACGTCGCTGAAAGCCGGATCGAGAACCAAGGAGCGTTGGCAGCAGGCCAGCGCCTCGTCCCGTCGGCCAAGCCGCCGCAGCGCGCTGGCGAGGTTGGAGAAGCAGGCCGCGTTGCCGGGGTTGACGCGGATGGACTGGCCCATCCATTCCGCCGCCGCCGTGAAGCGCCCGTCCTGAAGCGCGACCACCCCCAGCAGATGCAGCGCGTCCGCGTGCTGGGGATGAGCGTCGAGGATCCGTTGATAGGCGCGCTCCGCCTCCGCCAGCCGCCCGGCCCCATGATGGGCGAGGCCCGCCGCGACGAGGGCCGCCGGATCGGGATGATTCTCAGGGGATGCGGCTGGTGTGGCCATGGGTCGGTTCTTTTCGCGGTCAGATCAACACCGGGGCGGACCACGGGTCGTAGGCGATCAAGGCCTGACGGGTCCGGTCCGGTCGGAAAAACGCCTCAGCCCTTTGATTGAGCATCGTCGCCACAAAGGAAAAGCTGCTGTTGGAAATGGCGACCCGGTCGGCGTGGCGCAGCGCGAGGAAATCGGTGAAGAATTCGGCCCCGTCGATGGGGTCGGCCAGATCGCGGCCGATCAGGGGGCGGTAGGCGGCGAAGGCCCGCAAGCAGCCGGGATCGTCGGTGGCGATGAACAGGGCGGGTTGGTCAAGAGTCGGCCAGACGCTTTCCAGCCAGCGCAGATACCAGGATTCCGGGGCGGTCCAGAAAGGCCCCCAACCGAAATCCCCACGCCGGATGTGCAGGGCGACGATGCTGCGGCCTGCGGCGCGCAGGCGGTCCAGCGCCGCGTCGGCCAAGGGGCGCAGATGGCGGCCCGGCGTGAACAGGGCGCGGAACTCCGCCTTGAACGGGGCCAGACCGCCGGTGTCGCCGCAGAAATAGCCCGCAACGTCCCGATCCGCCAGACGGTCGGCGCCGCCGCCGCGCAAGGCGGCGACGATGGCGGCCTCGCCCTCCGCTTCCGGCAGGCGCGGCAGCGCTGGGCCGGGCAGGGGATCGTCGTGATCGAACAGGTGACGGCCAATCCAATAGGGCGCCTCCAGGGTCAAACCGTGTCGGGCGGCGCACAGGCGCAAGGCCCCATATTGGAGAAGCTGGTTGCCGAACCGCCCGTTGCGGCCAAGGGCGGTCGAGGCCAGGCGCCGACCCGGCTGACCCGCCGCGACGGGGGCGGGCGGCGGCCCCCAGCGGCGGGTGAGCCGAAGCGCCGCGCGCCGGGTGAAAGGCTCGCCAAAGCCGGGGTTGCACAGGATCGCCCGCTCCCACGCCGCCAACGCGGCGTCCCGCTGGCCAAGCGATTCCAGGGCGCGGGCGAGCGCGGCGTGGCCGCCATGCAGGTCGGGGCTGAGTCGCAGCGCCCGACGGGCGTGCGCCGCCGCGTCGGCTCCGTCGCCGAGATCCAGGGCGGCCTCCGCGCTGGCCGCATGGGCGTCGGTTCGCGTCGGCTCCAGCCGCGACGCCCGCGCCAGATCCCGCCGACCCGCCTGCGCCGCCCCAAGCCGCCGCTTCGCGCGGCCCAGCAGCAGCAAGCTGCTGGCGTGGTCCGGTCGAAGCGCCAGCGCGTGGCGCAAATGGGGGAGGGCCTGCGCCGAGGCGTCGGCGTCGAGCAGGATGGAGCCGAGATTGAACCACGCCTCGGCGGTCTGCGGTTGGAGCCTCGCCACCGCGCGGAAGGCCGTCCGCGCGAGGGCGCCGCGCTGGAGTTGATGGCCGCAGACGCCCAACTCGAACCACCCGTCGGCGCGGTCGGGGGCCAGGGCCAGGGCGCGGGTCAGCGTGGCGACGGCGCGGTCGCGCTGACCAGCCTTCAGCCTGTCTTTTCCAACGGCGACGAGGCTGTCGGCGGTGACGGGCGGCGTGACGGGCGGCGCGGCGGGCGTGAGAAACGGCGGGCCGTTCCAGCCGCCGTCGCGGACAAGCGCGGATCGCTTGGCCTTCAGCGCCTGAAGACGGCGCTGGGTCAGGATCTCGATGGCCATGAAACGCGTGTCGGGCGGCGGCGCGGGGGCGGGTTGGACGGCGCCGGTCATCTCCAGGCGCTGCCGCGCCAAGGCGTTGCCCGCCCGCATGGTGTAGTGGACGGTTTTTTCCGCGATCTTGATTCCACCGAACAGGCTGTGGAGAGCGCGGCCATAGGCCACGTCGTCGGCGACGGCGGGATGGAACGGCGCCTCTTCGGGAAAGCCGCCGATCAGCTCGTGGCAGACGCGCCGGACGCAGAGGTTGCAGGGGTAGCTGCTTTCCGACGCCGCGCGCCAAGCGGGGGTGACGTGCTGGTCGATCACGTCAAACCGCATCCCGGTGCGGACGAACCCGGCGTCCGGGGTCAGGTCCAGCGCCCGCGCCGTCAGGAAGAGGTGCTGTTCGAGATAAAAATCATCGGCGTCCAGGAACCAGACGTAACGGCCAAGCCCGGCGGCGGCGCCAATGTTGCGCGAGCGTCCGGCCCCCTGATTCCGGTTGTTGACGATCAACGTCACCGTCTGTTCGGGATTTTCCCGCGCCCAGCGCAGAACCCGCGCCGCCGTGTCGTCGGGGGAGGCGTCATCGACGACGCAGATGTGAATCCGCGCCTGCGGATCCCCCGCCGCCGCCTGGTAAAAGCGGATCGCCGCCGCGACGCTGTCGAGCGCCCGCGCGACGCTGTCCTCCATGCGATGCGCGGGGATGACCACGCAGCCCAGAGCGTCCAGGTCGCTCCGATGGCGCGCGATGCCCCGCAAGGCCACGCCCAGGCCGGAATCCTCGTCGCGCAAGCCCGCGCGCCGTTGCGCCGCGTGCCACTGTTCAGCCTCGGCGTCGCGCCCCTGGATCAGGCGCAGGACGCCGAGAACGCGCGCCACGTCGCTGTGCGACGGCGCCAGACCCGCCAGGGGGGCCAGCAGCGCCTCGGCCTGTTCGACCGCCCCCTCCTGGATCAGGCGCAAGGCGTGGTTGAGCGTGAGGCTCAGCCTGTCGTCGGTCGATGGGGAATCGCTCACCGCCGCCCCCTAGGTCACAGCGGCGACGAAGGATTTGGCGAAGGCGCGCCACGTCCGCTCCCCGCGCAGGAAGGCGCGCGCCCTGTCGGCGCAGGCGCGGGCGGCGGCCCGATCCGTGTAGAGGGTTTCGAGCTGTTCGACCGCCTCCTCGACGGACGATTCACCCCAACCCCGGCGGCGGCCAGCGGGGTCGGCCACCGGGGTTTGATGGCGCAAAGGCAGGCTGTTTCCATTGCGGATCAGGTCAAGATGGCCGGTGTTGGCCGACAGGATGACCGGCACGCCGCAGGCCATCGCCTCCATGGCGACCAGATTGGTCGCCCCTTCGCAGCGGTTGGGAAAGAGGGCGGCGTGGCATTCCGCCAAAATTCCCGGAAGCTGCGACCGCGTGAGAAAGCCCATGTCGACGAAGCCCTCCGGCGGCAGGCCGTTGGCCATCGCCCATTCGACAAGGCGCAGCTTGCCGTTGTCGCCGATGGCGGGGGCGACCGGAGTCAGGGGGGACTCCGCGATGTCGGCGGATGTGTGCGGCCAGGGGTTGTGCCACGCCGTGACCAGCAGCGCGTCCGCATGACGCTCGTGGAAGCGCCGGAAGGCGGCGAGGGCGATGTCCTGCCCCTTGCGAAACTCCAGCTTTCCGCCCGCGAAGACGACGAAACGGTCGCCGAAGCGTTTGGCGGGCGGGACGAGCGGCAATTCGTCCGGGTCCACGCCTTGAAAGGCGCAGGCGACCTCGGCGACGCCCTGCTCGGCCAGCAGATTTTTGTTGTAGGTGGAATGCACGACGAGCGCGTCGTAGCTTCGCGCCTGTCGCCGGATTTCCTCGTCGAACCGGGTGTCCTCAAAGGCGATGACGCCAATGTTGCGGCTGCCGCGAAACTGCGCGGAGAGCGGCCCCGGAACGAAGCCGTTGCCAAGCGCGTGCAGAACCGTGCAGTCGTTGAGACGGAGCGCCCGGTTGTTGGAGCGGGCGGCGATGGCGGTGATTTGCTGGTGGGCGTCCAGCAGGACATGCAGCTTGTCCCGGTTTTCCGGTCGCAAGGTGCTCATCAGCGGCTTTTCCAACAAAAGCGGCGGTCGCCCCTGCTCAACCAGATGAAGCGCCGTGTGGACGCCGACCAGCCCCCAGCCGTGAATCTCCGAGAGCTGCCACGTCAACGCCAGATTCTGTTCCACGCACGGCCTTTCGTCGTCACCCCGCTCCCAGCCTCGTCCCACGCCGCCGGTGGGTTTGATGATAGCACGGCGCTCCCCAATCCGGCAGGTCGGACGCTCCCCGCAATTCGGTGACAAGGGCGGCGGCGAACGGTTAAAAGAGGGAGCCGTCCGTCTCCTCAAAGCGTCTTCGCCATGATGACGGACCTCACCGGGAGGGCTGTCGTGGAACGGCTTGAAACCATCACGGACGACTTCGCCGCCGCCCTGGCCGCGCATCAGGCCGGTCGCCTCGATTTGGCCGAGGATGGCTATCTTGCGGTCCTGCGCGCCGACCCCCGGCATCCCCACGCCAACAACAATTTGGCGATCCTCTTGCGCGCCAAGGGGCGCTTGCCGGAGGCCGTCGCCTGCGGTCGTCGGGCCATCGAACGGTTGCCGGAGGACGCCCAACTCCGCAACAATCTGGCCTGCGCGCTGTCGGACATGGATCGGATCGCCGAGGCGACGGCGACGACGCGGCGGGCGCTGGCCCTGTCCCCGGACTATGCCGACGCCTGGTTCAACGTCGCCAATCTGCTGGGGACCGCTCAGAACCTCGCGGGCGCGAAAGCCGCCTATCGTCGGGCGCTGCGGTTGAACCCCCGCATGGGCGCGGCGCACAGCAATCTGGGCGACGTTCACAGGCGCTTGGGGGAATCCAGCTTCGCGGTTGATTGCTACCGGACGGCGATGCGGACGCAGCCGGATTTGCCGCAACCCTACGTCAATCTGGGCGAAACGCTGAAGGAGCAAGGGCGGATCCACGAGGCGCTCGCGACCTTCCAAAGCGGGTTGGAGCGTCACCCCGATCTCGCCCTGTTGCATTCCAATCTGCTGTTGGCCCTGCATTACACGCCCTGCGCGCCGCCCGAGGTCATCGCCCACGCCCACGCCTGCTGGAACGACCGGCACGCTCGGCCTTTGACGCCGCGCGGCAAGCGCTTCGCCAACGACCGGAATCCCGACCGTCGGCTGCGGGTGGGCTATGTCTCGCCCGATTTCCGCGCCCATGCCTGCGCCCACTTCATCGAACCTCTGCTGCGCGCGCATGACCGAACGGCGGTGGAGTTGGTCTGTTACGCCACATCGCGGCGTCATGACGACGTCACCGACCGGATCAAGGCGCTCGCCGACGCGTGGCGACCGCTGGCCGGGTTGGACGACGCGGCGGCGGCGGCGTTGATCGAACGTGACCGCATCGACATCCTGGTCGATCTGGCCGGACACACCGCTGACGGGCGACCGCTGGTCTTCGCCCGCAAACCGGCCCCCGTTCAGGTGTCCTGGCTGGGCTACCCCGACACGACCGGCATGCCGGCGATTGATGGACGCCTGACCGACGCCGTCGCCGACCCGCCGGGCCGCGCCGACGGTTGGCACGCCGAAAGGCTGATCCGCCTGCCCACGGGGTTCCTCACCTTCCAGCCCCGGCCCGGCGTCGGCGTTCGGGATGAACCACCGGCCTTGGCCAACGGATGGGTGACGTTTGGATCCTTCAACAACGCCGCCAAGGTGACGCCGGAGGTGGTGCGGACCTGGTCGGCGATCCTGCGGGAGGTTCCATCGGCTCGATTGCTCCTGAAAAGCCAGGCCTTCGGCGATCCGCCGACGCGTGACCGCTATCTTCAGCTTTTCGCCGACAACGGCGTCGCGCCCGAGCGGATCGAGCTTTTGCCGCCTCTGGACGCGGTGGACGACCATTTGCGGGCTTATGACCGCATCGACATCGCTCTCGATCCCTTTCCCTACAACGGCGCCACGACCACCTGCGAGGCGCTGTGGATGGGGGTTCCCGTGATCGCGCTGGCGGGTCGCCATCATGTGTCGCGGGTGGGGGCCAGCCTGCTGACCCAATGCGGGTTGCCGGACTTGATCGCCGAGGATGAGGGCCGTTACCGCGCGGCGGCGGTGTCGCTGGCGCGGGATATGCCGCGTCTGGCCCTGTTGCGCCGCAGCTTGCGGGGACGGTTGCAAGCCTCCCCGCTGCTCGACCATCAAGGCTTCGCGCGCGCGGTGGAGGAGGCCTATCGGGGAATGTGGCGATCCTGGGCCGAGGGTGAGGACGCCGCGCCGCCGCCATCCAGCGCCTGAAACATCCCGCGCCTGAAACATGGTCCTGGCGGGGCCTTCCAAATTTTGCCTCAACCGTCTCAACGGCCCGTCTTGCGCCGGACCTCGTCGCGCAGGGCCTCCGCCGCCTTTGCGAAGACCGGCCCCCAATCCAGGTCGGGGCCTTGACGGAACAGGCGCATCGTCGGGTACCAAGGCGTGCGGTCGCCGGAAAAGCCGTAGATCCAATAGGGGACGTGCTGCACCAGATTCCAGATCGGCTTGCCCAGCGCACCGGCGAGATGCGCGACGGAGCTGTCGGTCATGATGACGAGGTCAAGCTGTTCCAGCATCGCGGCGGTGTCGGCGAAATCCTCCAAATCCGGCCCCAGCGGCGTCACCAAGGAACCGGCGACGCCGAGTTCCGCAAGCTCCGCTTCGGGAGGCCCTTTCTGAAGGCTGTAAAGCCGAACGCCCGGCAACTCGGCGAAGCGCAGGAAACGGGCGAGGCTGGTGGCGCGTCGGTTGTTGTCGCCGAAGGTCACGCGCCCCGACCACACGATGCCGACCCGCAAGACGTCCGGCTCCCGCGCGCCGAGACGACGAGCGGCCTTGTCGCGCGAGTCTTGTGGGATTGTGAGGCGCGCCGGGGGTGGGATCGAGGCCAGCGTGGAGCCGAACAGGCCGGGCAGGCTCATCTGCGACGCCTCGACGTCGAAGGCGGGCAATGGCTCTCCCGAGCGGGCTTGGGGCGGCGGCACGAAGGCTTCGACCACCAGCCCCGACAGCACGCGCCGCAATTCCGGGTGGCATTCGTACAACACCCGACCACCCCGCGCCGTGACCAGCGGCGCATAGCGCGCCGCGAGAAGCGCGTCGCCAAACCCTTGCTCGACCGACAGAAAGATGCGGCGCCCGTCCAGCGCGCCGCCGTCCCAGGATTGTTCCGACGCGGGTCGGCCATGGTAGGAGGGCAGGCGCAGCCGCGCCTTATAATCATCCAACCCATGCACGTAGTCGCCGATCTGAAGCCGGGTGAGCGCCCGTTCCCAACGCAATTCATGCAGGTTGGGACACACCGCCAGCGCCCGGTCGATCATCGCCAGCGTTTCCTGGAAACGCCCGGTCTTGCGCAACGCCACGACGTTGTTGAAGAGGATCGTCGGGTTTTCCGGTTCAAGGCGAAGCGCCTCGCGCTGCGCGGCCACCGCCTCGTCCAACCGTCCGGCTTCTTCCAGGGCGTTGCCCAGATTGCTCCAAATGCCGCCGATCTCGGGCGCGAACTCCAGGCCCCGCCGGTGGCAGGCGATGGCGCCGTCCAGCTTGCCGCCCCGCCGCAGCAGAAGGCCAAGCGCGCTCCAGGCTCCACCATCACGGGGATTGGCTGTTAGAACCGTGTCCAGTGTGGCCATGAGCGGATCGTCGGCGATTCTCGCCTCCCTGAAGCAGACGGCAGGCGTCGTGCCGATCATTTACCGGCTTTGAATGCAAGACGTCCAGCCATCAGGCCTCTGAGGGATCTTTGGCGCCGCCGACAGCATCGGCACGGTTCGGTTTGCGCTCCCTCCCGCCGCTCAGGACAGGAAATTCAGCAACGACAGGCGCTTTGTCTGCCCGGCCACGGTGTAGGCGGCTTGCAGGGTGTTCATCGAGGTGCTGAGCCGAGCGGCGACTTCCGTCTGGTCGATGCCCTCGATGCCCGCGATGCGGTCGGTCAGGGTGGCTTTGGCGTCGGTGTGGCTGCTCTTGGTGCTGTCGAGGGTCGCCATGTCCGACGCGACCTTGGAGTGGATGGAGCGCAGCTCGTCGCTTGCCTGAGACATCAGCTCGCGCGATTTGTTGATGTATTCGGTGTATTGCCCCGGATGGGTCGCGGCGACCCGCGCCATGCGGAAAGCCTGGACCAGCGTCTGGAACCCCTTTTCATCGGCGCTGACGCCGTAGGTGATGTTCAGACCATCATCGATGCTGACCTGCGATTTGCGATAGGCGTCCGGGTTCTTGCCCTTGGTCAGAAATTCGGTGTCGTAGAAGGGCAAATTCGGCGGATCGACATAGGGCACGTCGGTGATCGGGTCGGCTTCCGGCGGTAGGGTCGCCACGCTGATCGTGTTGTCCAACGACCCGTTCGTCACCTTGGCCGTCGTCGTGAACAACTGCGTGCGGTTTGGGTGGTTGGGATCCAGACCGGTCGTGCTGGTCAGAGCGATGCCCGCCCCGCTGCCCACGGCATCGATGGTGACGGGCGGTTGCGGCTTGGTCGACGCGAATTGCTGGCGCAACTTGTCCGCCACCGCGCTGACCGTGGTGGTGCCCGCCGCGTAGTCGGTGTCGCTGACCGTGTAGCTGACCTTGTAGCTCTGATAGGGCGGCAGATCCTTCGGTTCGTTCGGGTGGGCGGCGTAATATTTTTGATTGTACGGGTCGTCGACGTCGCCGACCGCCACCTCAAACTCGAACGTGTCGCCGATGTCGACGTTGGCGCCGTTCAGGGTGAAGCGTTGGATCTGTGGCAATGCCGACGTTGGAGCCTGAGTCGTCGTCGCTTGGTCCGCAGAATTCTGCACCGTCGCCGCGTTCTGAACGCGGGAGGTCACGGTGAAGCTCTGCCCCGGGTCCTTGCCAATCAGCGTGATGATGCCGTTGGCCGTGGACACGGTCATCGGCAAGGCCGGACTGGCGGCGTTGATCTGGGTGCTGAGCGTCTGCGCGATGAAGGTCAGAGTCTTGGGATCGCCAGCCTGAATCTGGTAGCCGAAGGTCTGGCCGTTGACCGTCATCTCGTAATAGTCGTCGGCGTTCGTCACCGCGCCGTTGAACGTCACCTTGCTGGTCTGCTTGGTGGCCATCAGATCGGTGACGGGTTCTTGGGAGTAGCGCGACCCGGCGAACAGATAGCGGTCGCCAAAGCGCTGGTTCATGTATTCCTGAATGTCGCGCATCGCCCCTTCGGCGCGGTCCTTCATCTGGTCGGCCTGCGGGAACGCCACGGTGAAGCTGCTGTTTGACGCCGCCGACAGCTTGTCGAAATCCAGGTTCAACACGGCGCCGTCGCCCGGCCCACCGGACATCGTGAAATTGTAGCCCTTCCCATCGCTGGGCGGGGTGGTTTTCAGGTTGAGCGTGCGGGTGGTCTTGCCGCCCAGACCGTCGGTCACGGTGACGTCGAAGCTGCCGTTGTTGCCGGTCTGCGACGGAACGGAGGTGACGGTGTACCGGGCGCCGACGGTCAGGGTGGATTTGGTGGTGTCCACCGCCACCTTCATCGCGTCGGGATTGGCGTTGTAGGCCGACGTGATGCTGGGTGGTCCAGGCGCGAACGGCATCAGGTTGCTGGACTGCCAGTCCGACGCCAGCTTCTCCAGCGCGGTCAGCACCTTGTCCGACGCCTTGACGCGCGGGCTGGCCGTGTCGATGTTCTGGACGTAATTGTCGCGTCGAGCCATCTCGGCGCGCAAGTCCAGAAGCTTTTGCGTGTCCGTCCCATAGGCGTTGAGGTCGGTTGACTTCTTGCCCGTGGTGAGTTGTTGCGACAGCGTATCCACGTTGTTCTGGCCATTGGACAGATTCCTGACCAGACTCAGATACTGCGAGTAGCTGCTTACTTGCGTTATCGAGCTCATCGGACCACAGCCTCCAGCGCATCAAACATTGCATTGGCCACTTGCATGACTCGTGCCGAAGCCTGATAGGATGTTTGAAGCTGCTGGAGATTGGCGATTTCCTCGTCGATGTTGACGCCGGTGTTGGAGTGATAGCGCTCGGTCAGGAGCTGGAGCGAGGATTTGTCCGCCGCCTGCTTGTCGTTGATCGACTTGGCGGTTCCCATCCAGGTTCCGGTGATGGCGCTGGCCATCCCGCTGTAGGTGGTGTCGGTCAGGTTCAGGCCGTCGGCGGTCAGGTTGCGGCCCGGCGCCTTCAGCGCGTCGGTGACGCCGTCAATCGACAGCCGTTTCACTTTTGCCGTATTGTCCAACAGCTTAGCGTTCACCGAGATGGTGAAGCGGTCCGATCCGGTGAAGAATTGGTCGGATTGTTCGCCGTCCTTGGCCGTGGCGTTGTCGTAGGCGTCCCTGAAGCTGGTCGGCTCCCCGGGCTTGGTCGCGCTGGTGAAGGCTGACGCGAATTGATCCAACTGCGAGCGCAGCTTGCGGATCACTTCGGCGGTCGGATCGCCGCTGGCGGGCTTGGGCGGATCGGACTGCGAGCCGTCCTGGCGCATCTTCAACAGCGCGCCCAGCTTGCCGTCGTTCAGATGGTTGTTGATCGAGGTGACATTGTTGCCGACCTGTAGGTTGATATTGCCGCCGTCGAAGGAAAGTTTTGCCGGTTCGGCGTCGACCAAAGCCAGGCCCGTCGGGGAGAACAGGGCGACGCGGCCATCAGGGCGCTCCACCGTGCGGATGCTCATGTAGCCGCTCAGCTCGCGGATCAGACCGTCGCGCTTGTCAGCCACCTCGTTTCCCGCCGCGCCCTGGCTTTTCAGCGACACCATGTCGTTGTTGATCTGGTTGATGTCCTTCAGCAGGCCATTCACCTTGGTCAACGAATTGTCCATGTCGGTCGTCATGGCGCGGTCCATCTGCTCCACCCCTTCCGACACGCGGCGGATTTCACGCGCGAAATTGTCGGCGGATTGGACCAGTTGGTATTGGGCGGTTTCGTTTTCAGGGGACGCCGCAAGCGTGCTCCAGGCGGCCTGGAATTTGTCGGCGTAGCTGTTGATGAGCGGGGTGCCGTTGGTGGTGCGCAGCAGATCGCCCAACTGCTGCATATAGGCCGATTGAACGGCCGAACCGCCATTGCGGGACGTCAAATCCTGCACCTGCCCAAGCAACGCGGTGTCAACCTCGCGCCGGTACTGGGTGTTGATGACCTGCCCGCTGCCATCGACCATCTGTTGGACGGTGTGGCGGGTGCGGTTGGGGTCGTCGGCCCGCGCGATGTTGTCCGAGACCAGCTTCACGTTGGTCTGAACGGTGCGCAGACCGGCGGTGGCGCTGTTCAAAGCGCTGAAGAGGGAGGACATGGCCGTTGACCTTTCGTCGGGCAGGGGGAGGGATTCGGCGGCGCGGCGCCGCCGTTCCCATCACACGCACTCTTTGAGTTGCACCCCTCAGGCGTTTAAAAAACCGCGATCACCGCTTCAGGCCGAGGACTTCCTGAAGCATTTCGTCGGAGGTCGTGACGATCTTGGTGTTCGCGGAGTAAGACCGTTGGGTCACGATCAACTTGGTGAATTCATCGGCGATGTCGACGTTTGAGCCTTCGGTGCTGTTGGCGATCACCGCGCCAGCCCCGTTGGTCTCCGGGTCGTTGAAGTTCGGTTTTCCCGCGTCTTCGCTTTCCAGGAACACCCCGCCCGATTCACGTTGCAGCGCGTTCGGGTTGTTGAAGGTGATGATCGGAACCTTGGCGATGACCTTCGAACGGCCGTTGTCGTAGTTGACCAGCACGTTGCCGTTGTCGCCGAACACCACGTCCTTGAACTGGCCACGCGGCGCGCCGTTCTGCACCAGTTGGGTCACGTTGATCTGCTCGCCCGCATATTGGGTCAGACCGCCGGGCTTCTGATATTTGCCCATGTTCAGCGTGACCTGCTGCGGACCAAAGCCGTAATCGACCGTGAAGGTGACGTTGGCGGCGGCCCCGGCGGCCTGGGTGGCGGCGCTGACCGCCGTTCCCGTGCCGACCAGCGCGGTGGAGATGTTCGTCAACGTGCCGACGGTTTCCGGCGTCTTGCCAAAGGTCAGGCCGATGTGCGCCGGCGTCTGTCCGGCCACGCAGGTTTGATCGAGCGTGAATTGTTGAGGCGTGGTGTTCGTAACGGCGCCAGTGGCGCCCGCCCAGGTGAGCTGATTTCCACTCACCGTCGCGGCGGCTGGGGTGACGGCGTTGATCTGGGCCGCCAAATTGGCCATGACGGCGGCGGGGGTGCCATAGGTGGCGTGGTTGGCCGCTGTGATGGTCAAGGAATAGGGAACGCCACCCGATGTGACGGTGTAGGTGTCGCCGATGTCCGTCACGGTGGCGCCAGCCAACGTCACGGTGCCGGTGCCGGTCATCGTTTGCGTGAAGGCCGGATCCGTCGCCGTCTTCGCGGTGACGCTGATGACGCCGCCCTGCGCCGTGGCCGTCACCGGCAACGAGGTGTTGGAGTTGATCTTGTTCGCCAGCGCGGCGGTGATGTCCTCCATCGACAGCTCCTCGCCGGTGGTGCTGTAGGTCACGGGCGTGCCGTTGACGCTCAACGAATAGAGGGTGCCGACGTCGCCCGGCGTTCCGGTCAGGGTCACGGTGCGGGTCTGACGCACGCCCGCGACGTTGGCGGTCGAGAAGACGCCGGTCATCGTGTTCGCGGCGGCGCTGGAGTTGACGACGCCGCTCGACGTCGCGGTGATGGTGCCAGCCGCCGTGCTGTTCTGAACGCTCAGAACGCCGCCCGTGGCCGACGCGGTCACGCCCAGACCCGCCGCGTTGATGCGGTTGGCCATTTCCTGCACCACGCCGGTGACGTTGGCGTAGGTGGAGTAGGTTTGCGCGGTGACGGTGACTTTCAGGACCGTGCTGGTCGCGGCGCCGCCGACCTGCACGCGGATCTGATAAACGTCGCCGACGTCGATCTGTGATTGCGGGAAGGAATAGCGGTCGATCTGACCGGCGGTGGAGGTCGCCGCCGTGGTGGTCGGGCCGGTGATGGTGTTGGACGTCGGGGCGGCGCCGGACACGCTCTGGCTGATCTTGAACGGGGTTCCGGCGTTGCGGGCCGAGACGTGGATCACGTTGTTCGTGACCGTCGCCAGCACCGACGCCGCCGGGGACGCCGAGTTGATCTGGTTGGCCAAGGCTCCCGCCAGACCCGAATAGGTGCGGATCGACGAGATGTTGTCCGAGGTGATCTTCAGGCTGTAATTCGTGCCGTCAACCGTCACCGTGTAGGTCTCGCCAACCCGCAAATTGTCCTGACCGTTGGTGTTCTGGCCGGAAATGACCACGGCGTTGGCCTGGGCGATGGCCGTCACGCCCGCGATGTTCTGCCCGAAGGTCGCAGTGGCCGGATAACCGGCGAAGCTGCCGTCGACCGGCTTGCTGTTGGAACCGGGGGCGTCGATCACCATCCGCCAATCGCTGCCAGCCTGTTGGCGCCATTTGAAATTGACGGTGCGCGGGTTGCCTTGCGTGTCGAAGATCTGGATGCTGGAATCGGGAACTTTTTGCCCCTTGGCCGGCGTCGCGGGCAGGTTGGCCGACAAATCGATTCCCGTGGTTGAGGTCGGCTTGTCGATCAGCGAACTGACCTGGATGGGCGCGACCTGATCCTTCTTCAACTGTCCCGTCACCGGATCCGTCACCCAGCCGTTCAGCGCGTAACCCGCGCTGTTGACCAGATAGCGGTTCTTGTCCAACTCAAAGTCGCCCGCGCGGGTGTAGTAGGACGCCGACGCGCTGACCGTTCCGGTCTGCGTCTGGACGGTGCCTGTCGCGCCTTGGGTGCTCAGCTTGGAGACGCTGAAAAAGCCCTGGCCTTGGATGGCGATGTTCGTCGGGCTTTGCACCTGGGTCAGGCTGCCCTGGATGTTGTTCATGAAGACCGGCTGCGCGGTCACGCCGCCCGGCGCATGAAGCCGCTGACTCGATTGGAGAACCATCGTCTCGAACGCCGTGTCAACCCGCTTGTAACCAATGGTCGAAGCGTTGGCGATGTTGTCCGAGATGTGGCCAAGCGCCTTCGACTGGGCACTCAAGCCGAGGACGGCGGTTGTCATCGAACCGAAGATGCTCATGGCCGGTGGTCTCCGAAAAAGGTCGAACGTCGTTGCCTCTTTCTAAGCAAAAGGAGTGCCAACCGGAGGCATCCCTCTAGATAACTGTTTTTAAATGATTTTTTCTGAACAATCGCCCAAGGGGCACGTTTTTGCCGGGCAGTGGGAAAGTTTCGCCTAGCGGTTGGTGGAACGGAAAGGGAAGAAAACTCCGTCTGCCCTTTTCATTCCGCCCCAACAACCTTCCTCTCAGCGGGTGGAGAACCGCTCGGTCAGAGCACGGCCATAGGCCAGCAATTGCGCAACCGCCTCGTGACGGGCGTCGACGGCGGCGAACAGGCGGCGCGCCTCAACCGCCTCGTCCCGACGAAAGCCCGGATCCTGGCAAAGACGCTTGGCCCGCTCGACATAGGCGTCGAAATTGTCTTGCGCGCGGGCCGCTCCGACAACCGCCGCGACGTCGCCCTGGTTCAGCGTGACCACAGGAACCCCGTCGGCCAGCGCATAGGCCGCGCTGCCGCCACCGCCCTGGCGTGGTGGGTTGAGATAGGCGTCGGCCACATGATAGAGCGCGCGGATTTCCCCGACAAACCCCAAACACTGCAAGCGAGTGGCGTTGCGCGCCCGTCCCAGACGGGCGGGCAGGGACGCCACCGGCCCGGCAAAAACAACAACCGCCCTCGGACACAGATCAAGAAGGCGGTCCAACTGTTCGACGAAGGCGGGCGTCACCTCGTCGTCGAGACGTCCACCAACCACGGTGAACAGGAACGCCTCGTCGCTCACGCCGAAGGTCGCTCGGCTGGCGTTTTGCGCCTGCGGCGGCGCCGAATACCCAAAGACAAAGGGCCGGAAACGCTCGGCGAACGGCGCTCGATACTCGTCTGGAACGCCCGCCGTGGGATCGCCGCCGTCAAAACTCAGCACGATGTCGGCCTGTGAACAGGTCAACCCGCTGGTGGTTGGAATGCAGATCGTTGGCCGCACGCCCGCGAAGAGATCGGCGGCCAACACCGATCCACCGAACGACACCACCAAATCGGGATTGAAACGCTCGATGGTCTCGACCAACCCCCGAATTTTGCTTTCCGACAGGCTGCGTTCAACCGACGACCAGCTTGGAACGCTGGCCCCCCCATCCGTCACCGGCATGGCCCCGGCAAGGCTGGGCGTGACCATCGCTTGAAAGGGCGGCACAAAGGCCGTCACCACCACGCTGGGCAGCAAATTTCCATTCACCAACAACACCGTGCAGCCGAACTCGTCTTGCAGGCGACGGGCGTAATCGAACGCGTCGCGCGACGGCTGGTGCATCGGTTGGGTGAACTGGTTGGTCACGATGGCGACGCGCTGCGGCGTTCCGGCCTGGATCTTGGCCGGGGCGATCTGGATGGCGTAGCGATGGCGCACCTCCCGCAAAATCCAGCGGTACAGGCGGGGCAAATCCCCCGCCGCAAAGGCGGAAAGGCGGGTGGCCAGCGGACGACCCAGAAAAACCTGACGGCTGATCGACCAATAGACGGCGTGGGCCACGTCCAGCGGCCAATCCCCGCCATTGCCGATCACGGTGTGAATCAGCCGTTCATAATGATAAAGATCGCCGCTGAGACGAAATTGCGCCGATGCGTCGAGAATTGGGTCGTCGCACAGCGGGTCTTCCTCCAGCGCGTCCAGAATTGCCCGAGAAACCGCCGTTCGATCCCCCAGCATCGTCGTGCAGAGACGGTCAATGACCGCCAGCCGCTCCAACCCGCCGTTGGGATCACAGCATTGCGCGCGCAATTCCTGCAACGCCACGCCCGACCAGGCGGCCGACGCGGCGCCGGGGGTGGCTGGGGCGGTTTGAGACGGAAGGAAAACGGCCAGGGCGTCGCGGCGCTGCCGGGCGTCAGCATGGGTGGGATCATGGAGCAGGCACTGATCGTAGGCGTTGGCCGCGTCCGCCTTGCGACCCAGCGCTTCCAACGCCAGCCCCAGACCATGCCAAGCCGGAGCCGACACCGGATCGCGGGCCAGCGCCCGCCGGAAGCTGTCCGCCGACGCTTGGGCGTTGCCGCGCGCCAGTTCGACGACCCCCAGATTGCGGTGAGCCTCGATGAAGTTGCCGTCCAGCTTCAGGGCCTGACGGTGAGCCTCGACGGCCTTGTCCAGCGCGCCGGTGACGCGCAGGGCCTCTCCCAGATTGCTGTGAAAGGCCGGGTTGCGGTCGTCCAGCGCGATGGCCCGTTGAATGACGTTGATCGCCGTCATCGGATCGCCGGTCTGATAGGCGATGACGCCGATCAAATGGGTGGCGTCGGCGTTGGAGCGGTCCAGAGCCAAAACCTGCCGGTACAGCGCCAGCGCGCCCGGCAGGTTGCCCTGCTGGTGGGCGGCCAGCCCCTGCTTGAGAATCTCCGTGCTGTCGCTCATGCCGGGTTCGCCGTCTGGCGTGGCGTTGTTTGGCGGGCCAGCGCCTTCAGAACGGCGGCGACCGTGCCCATCACGGTGGCCCAATCGCCGGGACGGGGTTGCCGGAACAGCCGAAGCGACGGGTACCAGGGGCTGTCCGCCCGGTCGAGCAGCCACCGCCAATCGGGGGCGTAGGGCAACAAGAGCCAAGCCGGAACCCCCATTGCCCCGGCGAGATGGACGATGGCGGTGTCCACGCTGATGAGCATGTCCAGGTTGGCGAGGATCGCCCCGGTGTCGGCGAAGTCGCGCACCCGCTCCATCGGATCCTCAAAGCCGCCGGGGGCCAGCGCCGACAGCGCGCCGCGCGCCTCTCCCGCCTGAAGATTGAAAAAGCGAACGCCGGGAATGCCCAGCAACGGACGCAACGCCGTCACCGGAAGCGAGCGGTTGCGGTCGTTGCGGTGACGCGGGTTGCCCGCCCACACCAGCCCGACGCGCAAGCCTCCTGGCCCGTCGGCGAGCTGATCGCGCCAGCGGTTGCGGTCGCCACGCTCGGGCGCCAGATAGGGGATCGCCGCCGGGATGCTCGACAGGTCGGTGGCGAAGGCGCGCGGCAGGCTCATCAACGGGCAATGACGATCATGCGGCGGCGGTTCCGGCCCGCGCACCAGAACCTGAATGGACGGGTCAAAGCTGGCCTGGAACAGGCGGAACAGCGCCGGGCTGGCCTCGATCACCACCCGTCCGCCCGCTTGCGCCACCAAGGGCGCGTAACGGACGAACTGCATGGCGTCGCCAAAGCCCTGCTCCATGTGCAGCAGGATGGTGGCGCCGTTCAACGGCTCTCCCGCCCAGGGCGGCGTGGAGAAGCGACGCCAGCGATGCTCAAACCCCTCCCAGCCGACCCGCAAATCGCCGCGCACCAGCCGTCCGACCGCGCGGGCCAATTGGGCGCCCGCATGCGTGGGTTGGGCCGCCAACACCCGGTCAAAGCAGAGTTCCGCCTCAGCAAAATGGCGTTGGTCGCGCAGCACGGTTCCCAGATTCAGCAGCGTTTCGGCGTGGCCGGGCCGCAAGGCGTCGGCGCGCAGCAGCCACCCTCGCGCCTGCGGGTAACGCGCCAACCCGTGCAGGGTCGCCCCCAGCGCGTCAAGCGCGTCCGCCGACGCCGGATCCAGCGCCAGGGCGCGGCGCAACGCCATCTCGGCGTCCTCCAGCCGTTCGGCGGCGCGCAGGGCCGCCCCCAGATGCGTCCAGGGTTGCGCCGCCGCCGGGCGGGCGCGGAGCGACCGGGTGATCGCAACGACCGCCAGAGCCGGAGCGCCGGTTTGCGCCCGCAACACGCCGAATAAATGCAGCGCGTCGGGTTGCGCCGGATCGACGCCCAAGATCAGCCGGTAATGCCGCTCCGCCGCGTCGGTGCGGCCAGCCATGTGGTGGTTGACGGCAGCGTCGAGAGCGTCCAGGAGTGTCGCCATGCCCTCTTGTTTACACCGGCATCCCCCGGTTAGGCGAGCACCCTTTGGCCGATGACGGAATGGACGATCATGGACGACCATCATGGATGACCGCTTGCCGACGCATCTCTGGGTGATGGCCCACATCCGCGCCGCCGACGCGCAGGGTGTGTCCATCATGGTGCTGCGCAAGGGCGACCCCAGCCGGGGCACCGTCATCTTGAAGCTGAACCGGCTGGATCGGACGTTTTCCGTGCTGGTCCAAGTCAATGACGGCGACCGGCTGTTCTGGTCGCGCGGCACCGGCCCCGATCCCGTGCCGGAGGCCGACGCCGACGCCTACATCGCCCGCCAGACCCGCTACGACCCCGACGTCTGGGTTCTGGAGGTCGAGGATCGCCAGGGGCGCCATTGGTTCGAGGGAACCATCCGCTGACCTGAAGCGCTTTTGCCATCAGGCCGGCGCGGTCACGCGGGGGAAACACAGGGTGAAGCGTGTTCCCTCATTCGCATGGCTCGACACCGCGATGGAGCCGTGCAGCCGTCCGGTCACGAGGTTGTAGACGATGTGCAACCCCAACCCGCTGCCGCCGCTGCCCCGCCGGGTGGTGAAAAAGGGATCGAAAATTTTCGGCAGCACGTCCGACGGAATGCCGCTTCCGTTGTCGGCGACCGACAATTCGACGGTGTCCTCATCGATCAGACGCGCGGCGATGGTGATGGTCCCCGGTTCGTCCGGTTCCAGCGCGTGGATCAGCGCGTTCATAATCAAATTCGTCAGAATTTGCGACAAGGCGCCGGGATAGCCATCCAGTTCGATGTCCGCCGGGCAGTCCAGCGCGATGGTCAACGCCATCCGGGTCTTGTAGGTCGGGTGAAGGCTGCGCAGCAGCTCTTCAATGTAATCCTTCAGCAGAAAACAGCGGCGCTCGTCGCTCGATTGATCGACGGCGACCAGCTTGAAGCTTTGCACCAGATTGGCCGCCCGCGTGCTGTTGGTCAGGATCAGGTTGGCCATCTCCAGCCCATCGCTGAGAAAGCGCTGGAAATCCGACTTCTTCAACGTGCTGGCGGCGTGTCCCCGCGCCAACTCCTCGATCAACGCCTGCAATTGGGACGCGCCGGTGATGGTGATGCCGATCGGCGTGTTCACCTCATGCGCGACGCCCGCGACCAGTTGGCCAAGCGACGCCATTTTTTCGGCCTGGATCAGGCTGGCCTGGGTCGCCTTCAACGCATTCAGGGCCTGTTCGGCGGCGTCGCGCGACTGGCGCAACGCGTCTTCGGCCTCCGTCTCGCGGGTGACGTCAACGACCACGGCCTGGATCGCCGGACCGTCCATCCAATCGACCCGCCGTCCGGTCAACTCCACCCACAGACAGCCGCCGTCCGGGCGGGTGGCGCGGATGCGGCGGCGTCCGGTCGGTTGGCCGCTGGTCAGCAGATAATGGTAATTCTCGATCATCTTGGTTTGCTCCCCCGGTCCGACCAGGGACAGCAGGGAGGGCAGGGCCATGATGTCGGCGACGCTGACGCCGAACATCGCCGCAAAAGCCTCATTCGCGTACACCGCGCGGAAATCGCGGTGAATGATGGTGCCCTGGATCGACCCTTCGACCAAACTGCGGAACCGCCGCTCATTATCGGCCAAATCACGTTGCCGCCGATCAATTTCGTCGATGAAATAGCGAATCGACGCGCCGATGTCGGTGATTTCATCGTCGCCATCCACAGGAATGGCGGTCTCTCCCCCATTGCCCGACAAGCGCGCCAGCACCGCACGGTTCAGCGCGACCAGCCGGGACGACAGAAAGCGCCGGAAGATGAAATGGACGGCGATCACCAACAGAATCGAGGCGGCGGCCAACGCCATGACCGCGCGCGTTCGCTCGGCGATCAAGCCTCCCAAGGCGCTGGTGCGCTCCGTCGACTGGTCCCGAATGGAATCGAACAGCGCGCGGGACGAACGGTCCACGGTCTCCACCAACACGCGGGCCTGTCCGGTCAGCGCCTGAGCGCGGTTGCGCGCCTGCAACCGTTCCACCGCGCTCTCATACAGGCCGCCCGGCCCGATCAGCAGAGAGAACATCTCCTCTTGCATGACCGCCATCGTCTGGCCCGATGGCCCTGTCGTGGTTCCGGCGATCTGACCAAGCTCCAACAGCGTGCGTTCGACGGCGCGCTGTTCGCCCTTCAGGCGGTTGAGATGCTCAAGCTGAATCGATCCGGCCGCGCGCGCCATCAACGCGCCGACCCGCGCCGCCCATGGTCCAACCTCCGGCCCCGATAGGCCTTCCAGACCGTTGGACAACCGCCCCAATCCAATCGCCGCTTCCGCCTGCCGTTCACCATGGACGATCTGACGAGCAACCTCGGCGTTCAGATCCGCGACTGTCGCCGCCAGGATCAACAGGGTGGAGCGGGTTTGCTCCAACAGGCGAACATCGCTGTCTCCACCGCCGTCATTGTCCAGCTCCTCGGCCAGCAGACCGCGCATGCGGGCGACCAGCAATTGCATCGATTCAAGCTCTGCGATCACCCCGTCATAGATCGAGCGGCGTTGCGGCGTGGAGGTCGCCCCGGACAGCAGCGGCAGTTGCGCGACCAGCTTCTGCAAGGACGCGTGCAATTCGGCGCTGGTGATGACTTCCGGCAAGGTGTTGGTGGACAAGGCCGTCACCTCGGACCGGAACAGCCGGAAGGACGACAGCGACACGCCGCCAATGACCAGGACCAGCAGCGCCATCACCGACAGCCCCAGCGAAATGCGCAAGGCGATGCCAAGGCGACGACGCCGTCGGGTGGGTGGGCGGTCCACCGGCACGCTGCGCGGCGCGTCGATGGTGGACGCCCCGGACGGGGCTGGGGTGACGAGGGTCATGTCCGGATCCACCCGTTCACCATCACCGCTTCACAACCATCCGCCCGTCCAGGCGCGGGGCGAACACGCCCGTCCGTGCGATGTGGGCGATGAGTTGGGTGGAGACAAAATCGGCCGCGCGGTCCTCGACCAGCCGGGGCGCGACGCTGAGCGCGGCGTAGCCGTCGCCGCCATTCGCCAGAAAGCTGCTGGTCGCCAGCCGGTAATGCGCCTTGCGGTCCAACGGATTCCCGCCGACGCTGATGCTTTGCACGCGTTGGCCCGGCGGCTTGCCAAGATCGGCGACGACGCGGGCGTTGGACAGGTGAGGAAAGCGGCCCTGCACCTGCTCAACCGCCGACAAGCCGCCTTCGACGCTGTCCCAGAGCTGCTGTCCGGTGACGCTCAGCACCATTCCGACGTCGTGATAGGGCAATTCATTGTAGATGTCGCGGCGGGTCAGCGTGGCGCCATCGGGGTATTCCCGGTCGCCGCGAATGCCGCCGCCGTTGAACAGGCCGACATCGGCGTCCAGCGCGGTCCGCAGCGTGTCCGTCACCACATTGGCGAAGGCGTTTTCGCCGGTGCGCACGGCTTCGCGCCGTGTGTCGAGAGCGCCATCAAGCCGTCCGACCTCAATGTTCAACATCGAATCCAGCCGCGCGGCGTAAGCCTTGGCCCGAATCTCTGTGGCGGGATCGGGCGTCACCGTCGCGGAATCCAGCGTGCGCACGACGGCTGACCAGACGGGGGCTGACCAGACGGGGGATGACCAGACGGGTGCTGAGACGGCGGCGCCCGCCGCCTTCCGTTCCATCGTGATGTCGAGCGCCAGAACCCAGGCCCCTTGCCCGGCGACGGTCGCGGACAGGAAATTGTCTTTGTAAGCGTGGCTCGCCTGCACCCCACGGTCCTGATACAGCAGCACGTCGGCGAAATTGGGGCCGCCTGGACGGGTGCGGGCGGCCATCAGCGTTTTGTGCGTGTCGCCCGCGCTGCCGGTCATGGCGACGATCAGATCGACGCCCTCGGCGCGCAGCGCCTTGGCCTTCGCGGTCAGGGCGACCACAGGATCTCGAAATTCGGTGCGCGGCGCGCGGGTGGTCTCCCGCGTCAGCGTCGGAGTCGCGGCGAGCACACCGACGCGAAAGGGACCGGCCTTCAAAACGACCGAATCCTCCAGCCCGTCCAGCGGTTTGCCGGTCGAACGATCCACCGCGTTGGTGGTGACGAGCGGAAAACCAGCCTCGAAGGCGCGGGTCATCAGCCGGTCGTCGCCGTGGTGGAACTCGCGATTCAGGGCGGCCATCGCGTCGATGGTCATGCCGTTCAGCAGATCAACGATGTGCGCGCCTTGATCGTAGAAGGCCAGGACCGAGGGCGCCAGCGTTTGCCCGCCATGCAGGACCAGAACGGTTCCGCGCTCCTCCCGCTCCTTGCGGATCAGGGCGGCCAAGCGGGCCATGCCGCCGCGCCCCTGGGTTTCCCCCAGTTCCGTGGTGCCTTGCGTGTAGAGTATGGTGAAGCGAAAGGGTTCGGCCTGCGCCGACGCCATCACAAAGAAAGGCAGCGCCGCGCACACCAGAGTCGCGATGAAGCACGCAAGCCGAACCGTTGCCTTGCCCGACCACATGCCGCCTTGTCCTCCGCCCTGGTGTCTCGTTTTGTCCGACACGCCGATTATGCGCGTTTGCGCGCCAGGGGAGAAGCAAAGCCGCGTTACTGGATTGTCACACAAACGATGCCCGGCGAAAGCGCGCGTCAGTCGTCAACCGTCGCCGGGCAAGCATTTGTCAGGTCATCACACAGGATTTTTTGAGGAAACCCTCAGCGCTTGAGGCTGTCCGCCGATTGGCCGAACAGGATTTTCTTGCTCTCGTCGTTCACCGTCGCCTGATTGGCCGGGTTGACCGCCGACCCTTTTTCATAGGCGGTGACGACCGCCGGGCGGGCCTTGATCGCCTGGAACCAGCGCTTCAGGCTGGGGAAATCATCCAGATTCTGCTGCTGCCGCTCGTGCGGAACGACCCAAGGATAGCTGGCCATGTCGGCGATGGAATAGTCGGCCCCGCCCAAAAATTCGTTCTCTGACAAACGCTTGTCCATCACGCCGTAGAGGCGGTTGGTTTCCTTGACGTAGCGCTCCATCGCGTAGGGGATGCGTTCAGGCGCGTATTGGACGAAATGGTGGTTCTGCCCGGCCATCGGGCCAAGCCCACCGACCTGCCAGAACAGCCATTCCGTCACCGTCTTGCGGCCCCGGACGTCGGCGGGCAGGAATTTTCCGGTCTTTTCCGCCAGATACAAAAGAATGGCGCCGGATTCGAAGACTGTGATCGGCTCGCCGCCGTCGGCGGGGGCCTGATCGATGATGGCGGGCATGCGGTTGTTGGGTGAAAAGGCCAGGAATTCCGGTTTGAACTGGTCGCCGGTCCCGATGTTCACCGGCTTGATGCTGTAATCCAGCCCGGCTTCTTCCAGAAACATCGTGATCTTGTGGCCATTGGGCGTCGGCCAGAAATACAGGTCGATCATCGCAAACCCTCCGTTGACGTCCGCCAAATCTGTGGCCCCGCCGCTCGTCTGACAAGAGCGCGTCGGCGCGGGGCAGATCCTCGTGCAATGTTCATAATTTCGTTATACGAAATTGAATTTCATTTTGTTGACAGGGGCAAAAACGGCTGTCAGTGTGGCCAACGAACAATGACGGTGGCGCGGACGGCCCGCGACGCCCCCCTTCTCCCAGACGGAGAGCGACGGCATGGCTTTGGATTCGGATGTGTTGGCCCAACTGCTGGACACGCTGGCGCGGTTCGTCCGCGAAAAGCTGGTCCCGCTGGAGCACAAGGTGGCGGAGGACGACGCGATCCCAGCGGAAATCATCGCCGCGATGCGCGAGATGGGTCTGTTCGGCCTGTCGATCCCCGAAGAATATGGCGGGCTTGGCCTGTCGATGGCGGACGAGGTGCAGGTCGCCTTCCAACTCGGCCAGACCTCCCCGGCCTTCCGCTCGTTGATCGGCACCAACAACGGCATCGGCTCGCAAGGCATCGTCATTGACGGGACGGAGGAGCAGAAGCGCGCCTATCTGCCCCGTCTGGCCAGCGGCGAGATTGTCGGCGCCTTCGCCCTGACCGAACCCGAATCGGGATCGGACGCGGGCAGCCTGCGCACCACGGCGCGGCGCGACGGCGACCATTTCATCCTGAACGGCACCAAGCGCTTCATCACCAACGCGCCGCAGGCCGGTCTGTTCACCGTTTTCGCCCGCACCGATCTGGAAAGCCGCGACGCGCGCGGCGTCTCGGCTTTTCTGGTCGAAGCGGGGCTGCCCGGCCTGTCGCTCGGCCCCATCGACAAGAAGATGGGCCAGAAGGGCGCGCACACCTGCGACGTCATTTTTGAAGATTGCCGGGTGCCTGTCAGCGCCGTTTTGGGCGGCAAAGAAGGGCAGGGCTTCAAGACGGCGATGAAGGTGCTGGACCGGGGTCGTCTGCACATCGGCGCGGTCTGTGTCGGTCTGGCCGAACGGTTGACCCGCGACGCGCTGGCCTACGCGATGCAGCGCAAGCAGTTCGGCCAGCCGCTCGCCGAATTCCAACTGATTCAAGCCATGCTGGCCGACAGCCGGGCCGAGGCCTACGCCGCCCGCTGCATGGTGACGGAAACCGCGCGCCGCCGCGACGCCGGGCAGAACGTCAACACCGACGCCGCCTGTTGCAAGCTGTTCGCCACCGAAATGGTGGGCCGCGTCGCCGACCGGGCTGTTCAAATTCACGGCGGGGCGGGCTACATCGCCGATTACGGGGTGGAGCGTTTCTACCGCGACGTCCGCCTGTTCCGCATTTACGAGGGCACCACCCAGATTCAACAGTTGGTCATCGCCCGCAACATGATCCGCGAGGCCGCTTGATCGTGGCCGCCTCCTCTCCCGACTTTGCCAAGATGGTCGCCGATCTGCCCGAACGGATCAGTCACGCGGCGTTGGCCTGGGGGGAGGCGACCCCCGACGCGCCCGCGCTGTTCGACGGGGTGGAGCGTTGGAGCTACCGGCGGCTCGCCGAAGCCACCCGCGCCGCCGCCGTTTGGCTCGACCGGCTGGGCGCGCGCGGCGGCGACCGCGTGATGATCGTCTGCGAGAACAGCCCCGCCGCCGTGATCCTGATTCTGGCGGCGAGCGAGCGCGACGTCTGGCCGGTGATCGTCAACGCCCGGCTGTCCGACCGCGAGATCGACGCCATCCGCGACCATTGCCAGCCGCGCCGGATCGTCTACACCGACGCGGTTTCGCCCGACGCGGCGGCCCACGCCGCCCGGCACGGCGCGGAGCCTCTGGCGGACGCGGCGCTGCCGCCGATGGCCGTCAGCCCCCTGCTGGACGCGGAACCGGAGCCGGTCCATCGCGGCAACGCCCGGCAGGTTGGGGCGTTGATCTACACCTCGGGCACCACCGGCAAGCCCAAGGGCGTGATGCTGTCCCATCGCGGCCTGCTGTTCGTCGCCTCGGTGTCGGGTTGGATGCGCGGGTTGAGCAACGCTGACCACACCTATGGCGTTCTGCCGGTCAGCCATGTCTTTGGTTTGGCCTCCACCTGCCTTGGCACGCTCTACGCCGGGGGCTGCCTGCACACGGCGCCGCGCTTCGCCCCGGCGGCGGTGTGGAAGGCCTTGGCCGAGGATGGCGTCACCGTCTTCCAGGGCGTCCCGGCGATGTACGCCAAGCTGATCGAGCACCGCACTCTGACCGACGGCCTGTCGGCGTCGCCCGCCCTGCGCTACCTGTCCTCGGGCGGGTCGGTTCTGGATCTGGAGCTGAAGCAGGCGGTCGAGCGCGCCTTCGGCCTGCCGCTGCACAACGGTTATGGGTTGACGGAATGCTCGCCGACGGTGACGCAGACCCGGCTGTCCGCGCCGCGCGCCGACGCCAGCATCGGCCCGGCCCTGCCGTTGGTCGAGCTGCGTTTCGTCGATCACGTCAGCGGCCTGGACGTCGCGGACGGGCAGGCGGGCGAATTGTGGGTCCGCGCGCCCAACGTGATGCTGGGCTATTACCGCGAAGCGGCGCTGACCGCCCAGGTCATCACCGACGATGGTTGGCTGAAAACCGGCGACGTCGCCCGGCTGGAGCCGGACGGCTGCGTCAGCGTGGTGGGCCGCATCCGCGAAATCGTCATCCGCTCCGGCTTCAACGTCTATCCCGAAGAGGTCGAAGGCGTGCTGACCAGCCATCCGGCGGTGACGCTGGCGGCGGTGGTCGGCGTCGCCCTGGCGGGAAACGAGGAGGTCGTCGCCTTCGTCCAGTTCATCCCCGGACAAGAGGCTGACGAGGACGCGCTGAAGGCCTACGCCGCCGAGCGTCTGGCCCCCTACAAGCGCCCGGCCCGCATCGTCGCGCTGGACGCCTTGCCCGCCAGCCCAACCGGAAAATTGCTGAAAAGCGGCCTGCGCGCGCTGGCCGCCGACATCATGGGCGCGCCCAAACCCGCCTGACATCCAAACATTGCCCCCAACATCGCCGCAACGACATGGCCCCAAGCCGGAAACCGGCGCAGGCCCGACACCGGAGGACAACGACCCATGACGCGGACGCTCGCCAAACTCGCCGCCACCGTCGCCACCGCCGCCTTGATGGTCGCGCTGGGCGGTCCCGCCGCGCAGGCCAAGGATTTCCTTCTGGGGTCGGAGCTGCCCTTGACCGGCAACCTCGCCCGCGTCGGGCAGGGGATGCATGAGGGCATCGCCGTCGCCATCGACATGGCCAACAAGGCCCAGGCCGGGAAGCACAGCTTCAAGGTCAGCACCATCGACGATGAAACCTCCCCCGCCAAGGCGGTCGCGGCGGTGGAAAAGCTGATCGGCGACGGTGTGGTCGCGCTGACCGGCGGCTATGGCTCCAACATCATCGGCCCGGCGTCGGAAGCCGCGCAAAAGGCGGGCGTGGTCTACATCACGTCGGGCGGGGTGACGCCGGATCTGACGGGGCGCGGCTACAAGACCTTTTTCCGCATCAACAACACCGACGGCTACGCGCTGGCGATGATCGGGCTGTTGCAGGACATGGCCGCCAAAAAAGTGTCCGTCGTCTATCTGAACAAGGAGGCGACCAGCAACCTCGCCAAGCAGGTCAAAGAGACGCTCAGCGCCAAGGGCGTCGCCGTGACGATGCACGAGTTCGACGGGTCGACCAGCGATTTCAAGCCGCTCATCAACAAGGTGAAGCTCCAGGACCGGCCCGACGTGGTAGCCATGGTCGGGTATGAGAACGACTATGTCGGCATCCTGCGCGCCGCCAAGGTGCTGAAGCCCGACGTCAAGGCGATGGTCGGGGTGTGGTCGCTCGCCACCTCGCAGATGGCCAAGGAGTTTCCTGATCTGATGGAGAACGTCCACGGCACCTCGATGCTGTCCTTTCCGGTGGAGTTCACCCAGCCCGAGGCGTTGGAGTTCGCCGCGACCTACAAAAAGCTGTTCAACAAGGAACCCGACTATCTGGGCCAGTTCGGCTATGTGCAGACCCGTCTGCTGATCGACGCCATCCTGCGCGCCGACGCCGCCGGAACGCTGGCTGGCGGCGGCTTGCCCGACGAGCTGCGCAAGACCGACGCGCAAACCCTGATTGGCCGCGTGACCTTCGACGCCAAGGGCGACAACCCCAACTTCACCCACCGCATGGGCCAGCACCAGGGCGGCAAGGTGGTTCTGGTCTGGCCGAAGGCGTTCGCCAACGGCGCGATGCGCTTCCCGGCGACGCCGTGGTGAGACGCTGTGATTGAGACGCCGCGCCGTGACGTGCAGCCCTTCTCCCCATAAGGCGCATCCATGATCGAACTGACGCTGCAAGCCTTGTTCTCCGGTCTGCTCGCCGGGGGCTATTACGCCACGGTGGCGGTGGGGTTGGCGCTGGTGTTCGGGGCCATGCGGGTCATCAACCTCGCTCATGGCGAGTTGGTGCTGCTGGCCGCCTACATCGCCTACGCCGCCGAATCCCGCTATGGCATCAACCCGGTGATGGCGATTCCCATCGCGCTGGTGGTCGTCGCCTCGGCCTCGGCCATCGTCTACGCGCTGCTCAGCCGGATCGAGCAGGACCGCGAGATCAACTCGCTGATCCTGACCTTCGGCATCGGCATCATCATGACCAACGGCATCCTCACCATCTGGGCCGCCGACATCCATTCCACGACCAACCCGTGGTTTCAGGATTCGCTGGTGATCGCCGACACCCTGTTCGCCATGAACGCCGAGGTCGCGTTCTTCGTTGGCGGTCTGGCGCTGATGGCCGGGGTCTATTGGTGGCTGAATCATTCCTGGCAGGGCCGGGCGGTGCGGGCGCTGACGTCCAACCGCAACGCGGCCATGCTGATGGGGGTCAACCCGCGCCAGACGGAAATCCTGTCCTTCATGATCGCCGCCCTGCTGGCGACCTTCGCCGGGGTGGCGATCTACACCGGCAAGACGGTGTTTCCGTCGCTGGGCCATGTGCTGACGGTCAAGGCCTTCATCATCACCGTGCTGGCGGGAATGGGGTCGATCCATGGCGTGTTGATCGGCGCGATCATGATCGGGGTCATCGAATCCCTGACCGTTACCTATCTGTCGGCCTCCTTGCAGGAGTTGGCCGGGATGCTTCTGTTTCTGGTCGTGCTGTTCGTCTCGCCTTCGGGCCTGTTCGGCGGTCGGAGGGCGTTGGCGCGATGAAACACGCGATTTTGGGCGCGGCGCTGCTCGCCGCTTACGTCGGCGTTCCGCTGCTGTTTGGCGGCACGCCCTACGTCATGGGGTTGATCGTCGCGGCGCTGACCATCGCCGGGGTGGCGCTGGCCTGGGCGCTGCTGGGCAATCTGGGCGGCATGGTCAGCTTCGGCCACGCCGCCTTCTTTGGGGTGGGGTCTTACACCTCCGCCGTCCTGTCGATGAAGCTCGGGGTTCCGGTGTTCGCCGCCCTGCTGTTGGGCGGGTTGGGGGCGGCTGTGGCGTCGGTCGCCATGCTGCCCGCCCTGCGGCTGCGCGGGCCGTATTTCGCGCTGGCCATCCTGGCCTACGCCCACATCTTCCAGATCCTGGCGACGGAGATGACGCCGATCACCGGCGGGGCGGGCGGCCTGCTGTCGATCCCGCGCTTTCCCACCCTGTTCGGGCTGGAGTTCGGCGGCAAGACCGGCGGCTACGTCATCATCCTGACCATCATTCTGCTGTCGGCCTTCGTCTATGACGCGGTGCGGCGCAGCGCCTGGGGGCTGGCCTTGAAGGCGATGCACGACACCGAAATCGCCACCCGCGTCATCGGCGTGCCCAGCACCCATTTGAAGGCGGCGATGCTGGCGCTGTCGGCCTTCATCACCGGGGTGGTCGGGGCCTTCAACGCCCATTTCATCAGCTTTCTGGAGCCTGATTACGCCTTTTCCAGCACCTGGACGGTCCTGCCCATCGCGGCGGCGATCTTCGGCGGCTATCGCACGGTGTGGGGGCCGGTGGTGGGGGCGCTGGCCATCTATCTGCTCGACCAACTGGTCTTCAAACCGATCCTGCCGCACGGCCACCAGATGGTGTTGGGTGTGCTGCTCTGCGCCATGATCCTGCTCAGCCCCGGCGGCCTGCTGCCGGTCCTGCTGCGCCGCCGCCGTTCGGAAGGAGGCCGCCATGCTCACGCTTGAGGGGGTGCATGTGAATTTCGGCGGGGTGCAGGCGTTGAAAAGCGCCAGCTTCGCCGTCGCCGAGGGGGAAAGCATTGGGCTGGTTGGCCCGAACGGGGCGGGCAAGACCACGCTGTTCAACGTGATTTCCGGCGTCGTCCGTCCATCCGGCGGGCGGCTGGACTTTCGCGGCCAATCGCTGCTGAAGCTTCCGGAATGGAAACGGGCGCGGCTGGGCATCGGGCGCAGCTTCCAGATCCCGCGCCCGCTGGGCCATTGCACGGTGCGGGAAAACCTGATCGTCGCCCAACGTTTCGGCGCGCGGACCAACGACCCGCAGCGGATCGACGAGATCCTCGACATCCTCAATCTGCGCGACAAGGCCGACAGCGACGCTGCCACCGAACTGGCCCTGACGGAGCACAAGGCGCTGGAGGTCGGCAAGGCGCTGGCCACCAACCCCAGCCTGCTGCTGCTGGACGAGGTGCTGGCCGGGCTGGAAACCACCAGCAAACGCGCCTTCATGGAGCGGCTGGGCGCGGTGCGCGACCGCTACAAGCTGGCCATGGTCATCATCGAACACGACATTCCGACCATCGCCGCGCTCTGCCCGCGCGTGCTGGTGCTGAATTTCGGCCAGATCATCGCCGACGGCGCGCCGGACGCCGTGTTCCGTGACCCGGAGGTCATCCGCAGCTACACCGGCGAAACCACGCTTTGAAGGGCCACTCCGCATGACCAACGCACTGGACGTCGTGTCGTTGCGCGCCGGGTATGGCGCGATCAACGTGCTGTGGGACGTCTCGCTGACCGCCGAAACCGGCAAGACCACGGTGATCGTCGGCCCGAACGGGGCCGGGAAAACCACCCTCTTGCGCGCCATCATGGGCTTGGTCCCCGTCACCGCCGGGGACATCCGCGTCAACGGGCAAAGCCGCAAGGGGGCCAAGACCTGGGACACGGTCGCCGACGGGGTGGTGATGATCCCGGAAGGGCGGATGATCTTCCCCGACATGTCGGTCGAGGACAATCTGATGATGGGCGCCTTCCCGCGCGCCTGCCGGGCCGGGTGGAAGCGCAACAAGGCGATGGTGTTCGATTTTTTCCCCCGTCTGGCCGAACGGCGCGACCAGGTCGCCGGAACCCTGTCGGGCGGCGAGGCGCAGATGCTGGCCATCGGGCGCGGCCTGATGGAGCAGCCGCGCGTCTGTCTGATCGACGAGCCGTCGCTTGGCCTCGCCCCGGTCGTGGTGGATGAGATCTTCCGCATCCTCGGCCAATTGCGGGCGGACGGGATGACCATCGTCCTGGTGGAGCAAAACACCAGCCGCGCCCTGAAGATCGCCGACCATGTGCATTTGATGCAGTCGGGCAAGGTCGTGCTGTCCGAACGCGGCGACGCGGTGGATCTGGACCGGCTGCACGCGCTTTACTTCGCGCATGACGCCGCCTGAACAGGATCTTTCAATGAGCGAGCTTTTGAACGGTGAAGCGCCGTCCGGCTATCAGGAGCTTCTGGGCTATCGCCTGAGTCGCTGGGAGGAGGGGGCGGCGGAACTGACGATGCCGGTGGACGCCCGCCACCTGAACCGGGCTGGCGTGGTGCATGGCGGGGTGTTGACGTCGCTTTTGGACACGGTTTCGGGATTTTCTGTAACATTCTGTCCCCACGAGGGGCGGGTGAGACGCGTTGTGACGCTGTCGCTCTCCACAAGCTTTCTTGGCCAGGCGCGGGACGGTACGTTGATCGCCATCGGACGTTTCCGGGGCGGCGGGCGCAAGATCGTCGGCGTCGCGGCGGAGGTCCGGCACGCCGAAACGGGCGCCCTGCTGGCGACGTCCGAAGGCATGTTCAAATACAGACCGGGCAGCGAGAACCGGGAGGGAACCGAGCGATGACGGGGCAAGTGACGGTCGCGCGCCAGGGGCGCGTGCTGATTCTGACGATGGACGATGCGGCGACCAAGAACGCCTTGGGGCCGGAGATGATGGGCGCGGCGCGCGACGCGCTGAACGCGGCGGCGACCGACCCGGAGATCGGGGCGGTGGTGCTGACCGGGGCGAACGGAACCTTCTGCTCCGGCGGAAATCTCGGGCGACTGCTGGGCAACGCCAAGGCCGACCCGTCGATCACCCGGTCCAACCTGGATCATTTCCATGGCTGGGTGCGCGCCATGCGGCGCTGTCCCAAGCCGGTGATCGCCGCCGTCGAGGGGGCCGCCGCCGGGGCCGGATTCTCCATCGCGCTGGGCTGCGACCTGATCGTCGCGGCGGAGGACGCGACCTTCACCTTGGCCTACGTCAAGGTCGGGTTGAACCCGGACGGCGGAGCCTCCGCCTTTTTGGCGCGCGCCGCCACGCCGCAACTCGCCGCCGAGATCATGTTTGAAGGCGGGCGGATCGGCGCGTTGCGGCTGGCGCAGTTGGCCATCGTCAACCGCGTCGTCACGCCGGGGACCACGCTGACCGAGGCCATCGCCTGGGCTGCCCGGCTGGCCGAGGGGCCGACCGTCGCCATCGGGCGGGCGAAAAAGCTGATCGAGGCCGGGTTCGGCGAACCCGACGACCAGTTGGACCGCGAGGCCGCCTTCTTCGTCGAGGCGCTGCACCACCCGGAAGCCGCCGAGGGCATCACGGCCTTCTTTGAAAAGCGCCCGCCCAACTACCCGCGCGGCTGATCCCATGGCGTTCCGCACCCCCCTGACCGACCTGTTCGGCATCCGTCTGCCCATCATCGCCGGTGGTTTGCATTGGCTGGCCAACGCCGATTATGTGGCGGCGGCGGCCAAGGCCGGGATGATCGGCTTCATCACGGCGGCGAGCTTTCCCGACACCGACGCTTTGCGCGACGAGATCCGGCGCTGCCGCGATCTGGCCGAAGGCAAGCCGTTCGGCGTCAACGTCTCGATGCTGCCCAAGCTGGTCCAGGGGGAGCGCACCGACGCCGTGTTCGACGCGATCATCGCCGAAGGGGTCGCCTTCGTCGAAACCTCCGGCCGCAACCCGGAGGCCTACATCCCCCGCCTGCACGCGGCGGGGATCAAGGTGATGCACAAGGTCCCCGCCGTCCGCTTCGCCCGCAAGGCCGAGGCGGTCGGGGTGGACGCCGTCACCGTCGTTGGGGCCGAATGCGGCGGCCATCCCGGTTTGGATCTGGTCGGCACCATGGTGCAAACCGTGCTGGCGGCGCGCGGCCTGTCGATTCCGCTGGCGGTCGGCGGCGGCATCGGCAGCGGCGAGCAACTGGTCGCCGCGCTGGCGATGGGGGCGGACGGCGTCACCATCGGCACCCGCTTTCTGGTGGCCGAAGAGATTTGGGCGCACCGGGGCTTCAAGGAACGGCTGCTGGCGGCGGATGAAACCGACACGGCGCTGATCCTCTCCTCCCTGCGCAACACCATGCGGGTTCTGCGCAACGAGACGAGCGACCGCGTGGCCGCCATCGAAGCGGCGGGGCAGGGCGGCTTGGACACGCTGCTGCCCCATGTGTCGGGCAAGCTGGGCCGGGTGGCCTATGAGACGGGCGACGCCTCGCAAGGGGCCTTGTCGGTCGGGCAATCGGTCGCCATGGCCGACCGCGTCGAACCGCTGGCCGCCATCGTCGCCCGGTTGGAGGAGGAGGCCGAACGGGCGCTGGACCGGCTGTCCGTTGTCACGGGGCGTTTCCTGCGAAATCACGCCGCAGCCTCTTGAATACGACCATCGCGCGACAAACATGGGCGGTTCATCGCAACCAACCCGATTGACCGGCCTCACGGCCCGGCGGCGGGATGGCATGAACAGGGAGCGCCGTTGTGAAGCTGCTGTTGGTTGAGGATGATCCGCTGGTCGGTCCGGCGGTGAAAACCGTTCTGGAGCAAGCCGGTTACACCATCGTCGGTCCTCTGCGCGACGCCGTCAAAGCCGCGCGGGTCGCCGCGCGCGAAGCCCCCGATCTGGCGCTGGTCGACGTCAATCTGGCCGGTGGCGAGAATGGCGTGGCGCTGGCCCGCCGCCTGTGGGACGATCACATGATCCCCACCCTGTTGATGACCGGCTTCGACCATCACGCCGAAGAGGCGCGCGCCTTCGCCGTCGGGCTGCTGCGCAAGCCGGTGATGCCCGACACGCTGATCGACGCGGTCGGCACGGTGGGCGAGATTTTGAGCGGCCTGCGCCCCTCCTCCGTCCCGGCGGCGCTGGAGCTGTTTTCCGGCCCCATCGCGGCGATGACCGCGCCGTCCAAACTGCGGGCCTGAACCGCAAGGCTTGCATGCGAAGAAACAGTGACGGCGTGGCGCCGCCCGGCTTTTATGCTGCGCGCCATGCCGAACACGACGCCCCCCGCCGCCGCTTCGCCCGTTCCCGCCGTCGCTGACGGTCTGCCGGTTCCCCAACGCTATTGGGCGGTGGCGACGATGACCGTCGCGCTGGTGATGGCGGTGCTCGACGGCATGGTCGCCAACATCGCCTTGCCCACCATCCAGCGCGAATTCGCGGTGGAGGCGGCGCAAGCCATCTGGGTGGTCAACGCCTATCAGATGGCCGTGACTCTCTCTTTGTTTCCGCTGGCCTCGCTGGGCGACATTTTCGGCTATCGCCGGGTTTATTGGGGCGGGTTGGCGCTGTTCACGCTGGCGTCGCTGGGCTGCGCGCTGTCCGACACGCTGCCGCTGCTGACGGTCGCGCGGGTGGTCCAGGGCATCGGCGGGGCGGGAATCATGAGCGTCAACATGGCGCTGGTCCGCTACATCTACCCCAGCGCCAGCCTGGGGCGCGGCGTCGGCTACAACGCTATGATCGTCGCGGTGACGACGGTGGCGGGGCCGAGCCTCGCGGCGGCGATTTTGTCGGTGGCCTCCTGGCCCTGGCTGTTCGCCGTCAACGTGCCGCTGGGGCTGGTGGCGTTGGTGGTGGCGGCGAAAGCCCTGCCACGCTCGCCCAAATCCGGCCATCGCTTCGACGCGCTGAGCGCCGGTCTCAACGCGCTGATGCTGGGGCTGGTGATCCTGAGCGTGAAGGGGTTGGACGGCGCGGACCCGGTCTGGCTGGTCGTTTTGGAGTTTTTGGGCGCGCTGCTGGTCGGCGTCGCGCTGGTTCGGCGTGAATTGTCGCGCGAGGCGCCGCTGTTCCCGGTCGATCTGCTGCGCCGCCCGATCTTCGCGCTCAGCGTGGCGACGTCGCTCTGCTCCTTCGCGGCGCAGAACATCGCCTTCGTCACCATGCCCTTTTACTTTGAAGACGTTCTGGGGCGGTCGCTGACCGAATCCGGCCTGTTGATGACGCCCTGGCCGGTCGCCGTCGCCATCATCGCGCCGATTTCCGGCTGGCTCGCCGACCGTTACGAACCCAGCCTGTTGAGCGGGCTGGGCATGGCCCTGTTCGCCGTCGGGCTGGGCGCGCTGGCGCTTCTGGCGCCCGACGCGTCCGCCATCGACATCGCCTGGCGCATGGGGCTGGCCGGGTTCGGCTTTGGCCTGTTCCAGACGCCCAACAACAAGGTTCTGGTCAGCAGCGCGCCCAAGGAGCGCAGCGGCGGGGCCAGCGGAATCCAGGCGACGGCGCGTTTGCTTGGCCAAACTCTCGGCGCGGCAGCCGTGGGGGTGATGTTCACCCTGTTCGGCAAAGCGACCGGGGCGACCACGGTCCTAACCCTGGCCGCCGGGCTGTGCGCGTTTGGCAGCGTCACCGGCAGCCTGCGCCGACGGCTCAGGGACACGGGAACGCGGCCTTGAGATTTCCCGAGGATCTCGACTACGCCGCGTCGGCGTGGCCTGCGCCCTTCACCGACAGCGACAAGCCAAGCGCCTTGATGACCGCCAAAGCGGTTGCAAAGGACGGGTTGCCGCTGTTGCTAAGAGAGCGGTAAAGGCTTTCCCGCGATAGCCCGGCAGCCCGCGCCACATCGCCCATGCCTTTCGCCCTGGCGATGTCGCCAAGGACGGCGGCGATCACGCGCGGGTCGCCATCCTCAAACGCCGCGTCGAGGTAGTCGGCGATCGCCTCCGGCGTGGTCAGTCGTTCCGACGGATCCCACAGCTTGGTTTCCTTTGCCACGGTCAATACTCCTCGGACAGTTTTCGGGCGGTCTTGATGTCACGGGGTTGCGTCCGCTTGTCGCCGCCGCACAACAAGATCACATCGCCGCGCTCCACAAAATACACCCGATAGCCGGGGCCATAGTCGATCCGCAGTTCACCGATTCCATTAAAGAACTTGGCGTCACCGGCGTTGCCCAGCGAAAGGCGGTGCAGGCGGACGTCAATCCGGTTCTGAGCGCGCGTGTCGCGGAGATTGGCGAACCAAGAATCGTATTCAGGGGTGGTGCGGATCGCCTTCATGATGAGATTGTAGCGCATGGGCTACAAATGGGAAAGCAAGGCTATTCCCGCTCACGCCGCGAGGCCCGCCGCCACCAAATCCCTGCGTTTGGCCTCAGCCGCGCTTCAGCAGAAAGACGCCCTGCTCGCCCATCAGATTGGCGAAGCCGGAATGGGTGCGGCTGGTGACGGACCCGGCGCGGTTCAGGATGCGTGTCTGTTCAATCTGGATTCCCATCTCTTCGGTCAGCGCGACGAAGTCGCGCAGCGTGCAGAAATGGATGTTGGGGGTTTCCCACCACTGGTAGCCCAGCTTTTCCGTCACCGGCATCCGCCCGGTCAGCAGCAGTTGCAGACGGATGCGCCAATAGCCGAAATTAGGCACCGACACGATGGCCCGCCGCCCGATCCGGCACATCAGATCCAAAACCCCGCGCGGGTCGCGCATGGCCTGCAAGGTCTGGCCGAGGATCACGTAATCGAAGGCCTCGGCGGGGTAATCCTTCAGATCGGTTTCGGCGTCGCCCTGGATCACGGACAGCCCATGGGCCACGCATTGCCGGACGCCGTCCATGCTCAGCTCAATGCCCCGCCCATCGACGTTCTTGGCGTGGGCGAGGTAGTCAAGCAGCGCGCCGTCGCCGCAGCCGACGTCCAGCACACGGCTGTTCGGCGCCACCATTTCGGCGATCAGCTTGAGGTCGTCGCGAATGTCCATGAGGGGCGCCTTTGTCGGTCAGCGGGCGCGGCGGCGGACGGTCAGGCCGCGATGCTCGGCGCAGCCCTCCAGAAAGCCGCGAATGACCTGGTGAAATTCGGGTTCGTCCAGCAGGAAGGCGTCGTGGCCCTTGTCGGTCTCGATTTCCACGAAACTGACGTTGGCCGCGACCGCGTTCAGGGCGTGAACGATAGCCCGCGATTCCGACGTCGGGAACAGCCAATCGCTGGAAAAGCTGGCCAAACAGAACCGCACCGGCGTCGTCTTGCCGCCGGGGCGGAAGGCGTTGGCCAACGAGCCGCCCGCGTCCGCCGCCAGATCGAAATAATCCATCGCGCGGGTGATGTAGAGGTAGCTGTTGGCGTCAAACCGCTCGACGAACGCCGCGCCCTGGTAGCGCAGATAGCTTTCCACCTGGAAATCGGCGTCGAAGCCGTAGGTCACGGCCTTGCGGTCCTGCAAATTCCGCCCGAATTTGCGATGCAGGGCGGTTTCCGACAGATAGGTGATGTGCGCGGCCATGCGCGCCACCGCCAAACCGCGTTCGGGCCGCGTGCCTTCCAACAGATAAGCGCCGTTGCGCCAATCGGGATCGGCCATGATCGCCTGACGCCCAACCTCGTGAAAGGCGATGTTCTGCGCCGAATGGCGGGCCGCCGTGGCGATGGGAATCGCGGCGAACACCGATTCGGGGTAGGCGACCGCCCATTGCAGCACCTGCATCCCGCCCATCGAGCCGCCGACGACGCAGAACAGCTTGTCGATTCCCAGATATTCGACCAGCAGCTTCTGGGCGCGCACCATGTCGCCGATGGTGATGACCGGGAAGGACAGGCCATAGGGCTGGCCGGTCGCCGGGTTGAGGTCCTTCGGGCCGGAACTGCCCAGACAGCCGCCGACGACGTTGGAGCAGATGATGAAATAGCGGTCGGTGTCCACCGGACGGCCCGGTCCGACCAGCATTTCCCACCAGCCGGGCTTGCCGGTGATCGGGTGCTTGTCCGCCACGAAATGATCGCCGGTCAGCGCGTGGCAGATGAAAATCGCGTTGGATTTGTCGGCGTTCAACGTCCCATAGGTCTGATAGGCGACCTCGAACGGCCCAAGCTCCGCCCCGCTGTCCAGGCGCATCGGGACGTCTGCGCCCAAGGTCACGCGTTTTCCAGGCAGGGAACCCGCGTCGGCGGGCACGACGACGGAGGGCGGGGTCGCGGACATGGGCGGAATGACGGCAAGCCTCGGGACAGAATGATGAGTCTATAGCTACGAAGCCGGGGTTCGGGGTGTCAACGTTTTCTTTGATTTCGCGGCCCATGCGGACTACTACTTACCGGCTCTGAATCCGATGGTTTCCCGATCCCATGCCACCCGCCCGCACCCCGCTTGACGATTTGCGCCGCGAGATCGACCAGATCGACGACGCGATTCATGACTTGTTGATGCGCCGCGCGGCGGTGGTGGAGCGCATTGGCGCCGCCAAAGGCTCGCCCGGTCAGGCCGTCTATCTGCGCCCGGCGCGGGAGGCGACGATCCTGCGCCGCCTGATGGCCCGCCATTCCGGCGGCTTCCCCGCCCAGGTGGTCGTCCGCATGTGGCGGGAGATGATAACGGCCTTGACCCGTATCCAGGGACCCTTCGCCGTCGCCGTCTACGCGCCGGAGGAAAAGCGCGGCTTCTGGGACATCGCGCGCGACCATTACGGCAGCTTCGTGCCGATGACCGCCGTCAACACCGCCGCCGCCGCGCTCCGCGCCGTGTCGGACGGCACCGCGACGGTCGGCGTCGTGCCCTATCCCGCCGAAGACGACAATGATCCCTGGTGGCGTTTTCTGGTGTCCGCCGACGTGAATCGTCCGCGCGTGGTCGCCCGGCTGCCCTTTGGCGGGCGCGGCAACGCGCGCGGCGAAAACCGCGACGCGCTGGCCATCGCCGTCGCCGCCCATGAGCCGACCGGCGACGACCGCACGCTGTTGAGCATTGAAATCGGCGGCGACCTCAGCCGGGGCCGCCTGAAAGACATGCTGGAGGCTTGCGGGCTGCCGCCCGTCGCCTTTTGCACCTGGCACGCCCACGGCGCTTCGTCGGGCATGTCGGGGCCGTCGATCCATCTCGTCGAGATCGCCGATTTCGTCGATCACGCCGATCCCCGCCTGACCGCGCTGGTCGAGCGGTCCGGGGAAATCCCGGTGCGGGTCAACACGGTGGGCGGCTACGCGGTTCCTCTGAACCTTCCCTGATTTCTCTCCATCACCCCTCTCCGCAACAAGGTTTGCACGCCATGACACAGCCGAACGGCCCGGTGCCGCGCCCTGGGATTCTCGACATTGCTCCTTATGTCGGCGGCGAGCATCAGGGGCACATCCGGCTCGCGTCGAACGAGGGGGCGCTCGGCCCCAGCCCGCGCGCGGTTGAGGCCTATCAGGCGGCGGCGGCCACGCTGCACCGTTACCCGGACGGCGGATCGGCAGCCCTGCGCGGGGCCATCGCCAAGCGCTTCAACCTGGACGCCGACCGCATCGTCTGCGGGGCTGGGTCGGACGAGCTTATCAGCCTGTTGATCCGTTCCTACGCCGGGCCGGGGGATGAAGTGCTCTATTCGCAGCACGGCTTCCTGATGTACCCGATTGGCGCGAAATCGGTCGGCGCCACCCCGGTGGTCGCCCCGGAAGACGGGTTGACCGCCAGCGTCGATTCGTTGCTGGCCCACGTCACGCCGCGCACCCGGCTGGTGTTCCTGGCCAACCCAAACAACCCGACCGGCACCTATCTGCCCGCGTCGGAGGTGGCCCGTCTGCACGCCGGTTTGCCCGCCAACGCCATTCTGGTCATCGACGCGGCTTACGCCGAATACATGAACCACGAGGATTACACCGCCGGTGAAGAGCTGGTGGAGCAATTCCCGAACGTGGTGATGACCCGGACCTTCTCCAAGATTTTCGCGCTTGGCTCGCTGCGCATCGGCTGGGCCTACGCCCCGGCGGGGATCGCCGACGTGCTGAACCGGGTGCGCGGCCCGTTCAACGTCTCGACCGCCGCCCATGTCGCGGGCGTCGCCGCGCTTGAAGACGCCGAGTTCCTGGAGCGCTCGCGCAGCCACAACGCGACGTGGCGCGAGTGGTTCGCCACGGAGGTTCGGGCGCTGGGCCTGACCATTCACCCCAGCGTGACCAACTTCATCCTGATCGACTTCAAGGGCCAGAAGCCCGGCAAGGACGACGCGGAAGCGGCCCGCCAGTTCCTGAAGTCCGCCGGCATTCTGGTCCGCCAGATGCCCGCCTACGGCCTGCCGAGCTGCCTGCGCGTCACCATCGGCACGGAAGCGGAAATGCGCACCGTCGTCGAGACGCTGAAAGCCTTCCTGGCGGCGTGACCGGAGCGATTCTCCCCGGCCTGCCGATGGCGGGCTGGGGACTGCTTAAGCGTTCCGTTGACTGAATCAGAACGGAAAAGCCTAGCGGATATATTCGCTGACGGCGAATGCCCGTGTTGACTCCGACTTCGCCAACAGCGATCATGGGCGCATGAAGCTCGTGATCGAAGCTGTGGCGTTGAAACTGCTGCTGCGCATGCCAAAGGGCGATGCATCTGGTCTCCGCGCCAAGTTGAAGCTCTTCGCCGCCGCGCCTTACGAACCGCATCCCTGGGCAAAAGCATTTGGCGGCGGACAAGGTCGCATTCGCCACGGCGATTGGCGAGCCATCTACCAAATAGACGGCGACGCCCTGGTCATCACGGTGCTGAAGATCGGGAACCGTAAGGAGGTTTATCGATGAATCCTCTCCCCATCACAGTGCTCGCGGAGACGGTGGACAGCGTCACCCTCCGCAGGGTTGATTTCGAGGCGATGGCCGAACTGATGACCGACGCTCAGGATCTGGCGGACGCGGACGCTGTGAAGGCCCGACTTTCGGCGGGTGAGACCGACGTGTTTCCGTTCGAGGTCGCGGAGCGCATCCTGGACGGGGATCACCCGGTCACAGTGTTCCGTGAGCATCGCGGTTTTTCGGCGCGCCGTTTGGCCGAAGCCGCTGGTGTGGCGCCATCCTACCTGTCCGAGATTGAAAACGCCCGCAAACCGGGCAGTTTTGACGCGATGGCGCGCATTGCTGGCGCGCTCAATGTGCCGTTGGATTTGCTTGTTCGTCCGTAGGCCGTCGTTGCGGATTCATCACCGAAACGGCGGCGCGTAGAGCAGTCCGCCGCGTGACCAGGGCCGGTTGAAGCCGCGCTCCATCCCATAGGGTTGGCCCAAATTGCGGTCGAAGATTTCGCCGTAATTGCCGACCTGGGCCAACACCTGCAAGGCCCAATCCTCCGACAAGCCCAGCGTCCGGCTCACCCCGCCGCCATGGCCGAGCATACGGTCAAGCTCCGGGTCGTCGGGCAGCCGACCGGCCTGGACGTCGGCGGCGGTCACGTTCTTGGCGTCGGCCAAAATCATCGCGTGCAGCACCCAGCGGGCGATGTCGTACCATTGGCGATCACCGCGCGCGACGTAGGGCGTCAACGGCTCGCGCGAAATCACGTCTGGGTAGATGTGAATGCCCATCCCCGCCTTGCGGTATCCCGCCAGCGACGTCACCAGAACCGTCCGGTCGGTGGTCAACAGCCCGCATTCATGGGCGAGAAAGGCTTGCAACGCCTCGTCGAAGGTTTTGAAGATGCGCATGGTCCAGGGCCGGTCGGCCTGCCGGATGTGGTCTTGCAGATTGCGCACGGTGGTGGTGGGCGATTTCACGCAGACCGTTTGCGGCCCCAGACGGTCCAAAGGCGGCGGCGTCCCGTCATTGAGGATGGCGAAGCCTTGGCCGTCATAGAGCAAGGGCAGTAGAAATTCGACGTCGAATGACACGCCCCGCGTGAAGGTCCAGGTGGTGGTGGTTAGCGCGACGTCCACCTCATGCTTTTCGACCGCTTCGAACTCCTGCGGCTTGTCGGGCAGGCGGACGACGCGGATCGCCTGGGCGTTGCCCAACGTCGCCGCCGCGTAGGCCCGGCAGACATCGACCAGAAAACCGTCCAGATGGCCTTGCGGATCGGTGAAGGAAATGCCGCTGACGCCGCTGCGCAGGCCGCAAACCATGACGCCCCGGCTGCGAATGCGCTCCAGAGTCTCGCCATCGGCGGCGCGCGCCTGCGCGGCGATCCCGCCGCCACACAAAACCAACGCCACGGCGGCGATCAACCGCCGCGCCCACATCCCCACCGCCATCCCGCCTCTGCGCCCAGTCCGCCCATGGTGACGCGGCGCAACCCGTGGCGTAGACTGCCGGTCAGGCCGTCTGTTGGGCGCGCAGCGTGCTAAGCAGACTATGCAGCGATCCGGCCTCTTCAGCCAGCGTGTTCGCGGTCTCGGTCAGGGTTCCGGCGATGTCGCCCGCGCGCACCGCATGGGCGCTGACCCCCTTGATGATCGTCGCCACCTCGCCGGATGTCGCGGCGATCTCGCCGACCCGATTGAGAATGTCGGAGGAGGATGCGTTCTGCCGCGCCACCGCGTCGCCGATCAAATCCTGAACCGTGCTGATCCGCTCGACCGAGTTGGAGATCCGGGCGAAGGTGCCGATGGTGTTCTGGATGCTGCCGTTGATGGCCCCGACCGAACTGGCGATCTGCACGGTGGCGTTGGCGGTTTCCTCGGCCAGCTTTTTGACCTCGGACGCGACCACGGCGAAACCGCGCCCGGCGCTGCCCGCCGCCGCCGCCTCAATGGTGGCGTTCAGGGCCAACAGCTTGGTTTGATGGGCGATGGTGGTGATGGCGTCAACGATCTTGCGGATCTGGTCGGTGTTCTCGCCCAACTGATCCACCACGCCACGGGCGGCGGTCAACTCGTTGATGGTGGCGCCGACCACGTCGGCGGCCTCATGCGCCAAGCCGGACACGGTGCCGATGGTGTCCATCAGGGCGACGGCGCTGCCGTTGCAGGTGGTGGCGCTGCGGTTGCTTTCGGCGACGAAACTGCCGGCGCTGACCGTGCTGTCGATGGTGCTGGCCGATTGCTGGCGCAGGGCGTCGGCGACGCTGCGAAGCTGGCTGGATTGGGTGGCGACGCCCGAGGCGACCTGATGCACGTCTTCGATCAACTGGCGGGCCAGCGCGGCGGAGCGGACCTGTTCGGTCACGTCGGTCCAGGACAGGGTTTTGCCGATGGCGTTGCCCTGGTCGTCGCACACGGTGTCCACATGCGCCTCGACCGAGGTTTCGCCGACCCGCAAGGACCGGCGCAGGCTGGGCGGGGCCGCCGGGTCGGTGCATTGCCGGGTGAACTCCGATCCCTGCGCCAGCAGATCGGGGGACGTCGTGTCGATTCCGTGATCGGCGCAGAAGGCCCGCGCCGCCGGGTTGATGAAACCAACGTCGCCGTCGAGCCGCAGCAGGGCCGTCGGCACCGGGCTGGAATCGACCATGCGCTTCATCAACAACACCTGTTCGACGCTGCCGCGCAGGCGACGCAGGGCGGCGCCCATCACCGCCAGTTCGTCGCGGCCCGTGCGGGGGATCTCGATGGACAAATCGCCCGCCGCGATCTGCTCCATGGCGCGGGCGAATTTGCGCAGATTGGCGAACACGGCGATCCGCAGCAACAGCGCCGCCGCGACCGACACGGCCAGGGCGAACAGCGCCACCATCTTGATGGCCTCGTTGCGCAAATGCTCGGTGTTGGCGACGAATTCGCCAATGTCGCGCGAGATTTCGGCGGTCGCCCAGGGCAGGCCACCATCGCCGCCAATGGCGACGCTGGTGGTGGAAATCTCGCCCTCTTCCGCCGCCTTGCCGCCCTTGGATTCAAACATCACGGCGCCGCTGGAATCCTTGAAGCGGATGTCGGCGTTCAGAACCGCGCCCAGCGTGCTGAGCGCGGGCAGGGGATCCGTCACCACCTCCAGAAACCCCAAAACCCGGAAGCCGCCGATCGGCATAATCATGCTGAACAGCGGTTGTCCCTTGTCGTTGCGCCACAACAGGCCGGCGGGGCGGCGTTTGTCGGCCAGTTCGCGGGCTTTCAAGCCTTCATACAGGCTGGGAACGCTGGCGATGCTGTCTTGCGGGGTTCCGCCGGTTTCCGCGACGCGCTTCATGTCGGCGTCGAAGACGCCGACCGAAATCAGCTTCACCTCGCGGTCCACCACAACCGGGCGGGAGGAGATGTTCTTCAACGCCAGCGTGGCCTTCGCGTATTCCTTCTGGTTGACGCTGTCCACCAGGAAGCCGTCGCGGCTCCACTCGTTGGCGTGGCCTTGCAGCCATTCGGTGTAGTTCTTGCGGATGCGGTCGTTGACCAGCACGCTGAGGGTCGCGGCGCTGCTGCTGTTGAAGGTGGCCACCGCAAAATCGCTGTAGCGTTGCGACACCCAAGCCTGGCTGCCGAACAGCGCGGCGACCAGAACGCCGACCACCGACACCATCGCCCGTCGCAAGGTCCAGAAGCGGAAACGCGCCCCGGATTCATCCACCTTCGCCAACGCCTTCATGTCCGACCCCCTTGCCGCCATCAAGACGGGCTGTTGGATTGCAACACGGACATCATCGCTTCAGTCTTTGAACAATTTAGGCGGAATATGTGAACAGGATGTGACTTTTCATCTATAGATAAAAAATTCTTCGCCGAAATTAAATGATTAACCAAGAACCCAACGCGCAAGCAAAGTTGAGATCTTGTGGTTTCAAGTGGATAATCATCAAGATCGAACAACTCATGGTTCTGTCTTGTCGCTGAATTGTGCAGTTGCACAAATTCCACGCGGACGCTCGCATAAAAAATAAGCCACGGAAGCCGATGAGGCGAAAACCCCAGGGCGTCCGTGGCAGTTTGCCGAGCGCGAGGCCGCCGCGAGAAACGCTTGCGACGGGGGAGTTGGCCCGGGGTTCAGAACTCAAAAAAACTCAAGCGCTCTGCGTCACGTCTCCGGCGAACAGATAGCCCGTGCCATGCACCGTGATGATGAGGCGCGGGTCGGCCGGATCCGGTTCGATCAGGCGTCGCAGGCGACGGACCAGACTGTCGATGGTGCGGTCGGTGGCGTCGGTCTTGCGCCGCGTCGTCGCCGTCAACAGATAGTCGCGGTTCATCACCCGACCGGCGTTGCAGACGAAGGTGGACAACAGCTCGAACTCGGCCCCGGTCAGCCGCACCGGCTGCTCCTGCGGATCGGTCAGGCGCATGCGGTCGAGGTAGAGCGTCCAACCGGAAAAGCAGCGGCGGCGGTCGTCGCGCGGGCTGCCGGGCGCCTTCAGACGCCGCAGCAGGTTCCGCACGCGGGCCAGAATCTCGCGCGGTTCAAAGGGCTTGGCGATGTAATCGTCGGCCCCCATCTCCAGCCCGATGATGCGGTCCAGCTTTTCCCCCCGGCTGGACACCAGGATGATGCCGATCTCCGACACCGCGCGCAGTTCGCGGGTCAGGGTCAGGCCATCCTGGCGCGGCAGGCGGATGTCCAGCAGCACCAGATCGATGGTTTCGCTGGCCAGCAGGAGTTTCAACTCCTCGGCGCTTTTGGCGAGCCGGACGGTGAACCCCTCGTCCATCAGATAGGATTTCAGGGTTTCACGCGTCACCGCGTCGTCGTCGGTGATGGCAATGGTCGCCGCCATGGCCGCTCCTCTCGCCTTGCGCGCCCGCCGCCCTCAATGCTCCAGGATCTGGCCGAGGAACTGGCGGGTCCGCTCGCTTTTCGGGTTTTCAAAGAACTGCGCCGGGGATCCGCTCTCGATGATCGTGCCCTCGGCCATGAAGATGATCGAGTCGGCGACCGAACGGGCGAAACCCATTTCGTGCGTGACGCAGACCATCGTCATGCCTTCATCCGCCAGTTCGATCATGACGTCCAGCACCTCCTTGACCATTTCCGGGTCCAGGGCGGAGGTCGGCTCGTCGAACAGCATGATTTCCGGGCGCATGCACAGGGCGCGGGCGATGGCGACGCGCTGTTGCTGGCCGCCCGACAATTGGCCGGGGAACTTGTGGGCCTGATCGGGGATGCGGACGCGGCGCAGATACATCATGGCGATCTCTTCGATCTCCGACTTCGCCATGCCGCGCACCCAGATCGGGGCGAGCGTCAGATTCTGCAACACGGTCAGATGCGGGAACAGGTTGAAGTTCTGGAACACCATCCCGACCTGCTTGCGGACCTTTTCGACCGACTTCACATCGTCGGTCAGCTCGGTGCCGTTGACGATGATGTGGCCGGTCTGGTGCGCCTCAAGCCGGTTGATGCAGCGGATCATGGTCGATTTTCCCGACCCGGACGGGCCGCAGACGACGACCTTCTCGCCCTTTTTGATGGTCAGGCTGACGTCGCGCAAGGCGTGGTAGCTGTTGTACCATTTGCCGACCTTGCGGAGTTCGATGACGGCGTTCTCGGACATGTGACAAGTCTCCACAAAGACGGCGGGTCAGCGGCGGTTGTAACGGTTGGCCATGCGCTCCAGCCATTGGCTGTAGCGGGACATGCTGAAGCAGAAGATCCAGAACATCAGCCCGGCGAAGACATAGACCTCGGCGAAGAAGGGGCGCCATTCCGGGTCCGTCGTCGCCACCGTCGCGGCGGTCAGCAGATCGTACAAGCCGACGATGGTGACGAGCGAGGTGTCCTTGAAGCAGGAGATGAACTGGTTGACGATGGGCGGGATCACCATGCGCAGGGCCTGCGGCAGGATGATGAGCATCGTCTTTTGCCAATAACCCAAGCCCAGCGCGTCGGCGGCCTCGGACTGGCCCTTGGGGATCGCTTGCAGGCCGCCGCGCACGGCTTCGGCCAGATAGGCGGCGGTGAACAGGGTCAGACCGGCCAGCGCCCGCAGCAGCTTGTCGATGGTGACGCCTTCCGGCAGGAACAGCGGGAACATGACCGAGGCCATGAACAGCACGCTGACCAGCGGGACGCCGCGCATCAACTCGATGAAACCAACGCACAGCGACCGGATGGCGGGCAGAGAGGATTGACGGCCCAGCGCCAGCAGGATCGACAGCGGAAAGGCCAGGGTGATCGAGAAGACCGACAGCATCAGCGTGATCGGCAACCCGCCCCATTTGTCGTTGGCGACATGGGTCAGCCCCAGAACGCCGCCCCACATCAGAACGCCCATGGCCACCAGAACCAGCGCCCAGGCCCCGACCAACCAGGGCCGCCAGAAGGCCCGGACGCCGCTGACGCCCAGCATCGCCACGAACAGGGCGCAGGCCAGGAAGGGCCGCCACTGCTCCTCATACGGGTAGGTGCCGAAGAAGATCAGGCGGTGCTTGACCGCAATGATCGACCAGCAGGCCCCGGCGGCGGCGCGGCATTCGTCGGACGTGCCCAGCCAAACGGCGTTCAGCAGCACCCAATTGACCACCGGCGGCACGGCGAACCACAGGATGGCGAAACAAACCAGCGTCAGAACGGTGTTGGCGCGGGTGTTGAACAGGTTGTTCTTGGCCCAGCCGAACGGCTTCAGCGCCGTCATGCCGCCGGGAAGCGTGGCGACCGAGGCCTGGGACGGTTCTTCTTCAAAAGAAGCGGCCAGGGCGGCGGTGCTTTGCGGGATGCTGTCCTTGCTCATCGCGTCACCAGTGCCACTTTGCGGTTGTACCAGTTCATGAAGCCGGCGATGCACAGGCTGATGACCAGATAGACGACCATCATCATCGCGACCGCTTCCACCACCTGACCCGTCTGGTTGGCCGAGGTGTTGGTGACGCTGACCAGATCGGGATAGCCGATGGCGACGGCCAGCGAGCTGTTTTTGGTCAGGTTGAGATATTGGCTGGTCAGCGGCGGCACGATCACCCGCAGCGCCTGGGGCAGGATGACCAAGCGCAGGATGTGGGCCGGGCTAAGCCCCAGCGCCAACCCGGCTTCGGTCTGGCCATGCGGCACGGCGAGGATGCCGGAACGGACGATCTCGGCGATGAACCCGGCGGTGTAGACCGACAGGCCGATCAACAGCGCGGTGAATTCCGGCGAGACCGACGCCCCGCCCTCGAAATTGAACCCGGTCAGAACCGGCAGGTCGAAGGCGAAGGGCGCGCCGCTGGCGACGAACACGGCCACCGGCGGCAGAATCACCGACGCCAACGCGGCGGGCAGGGTGGGGAAGGGCTTGCCCGTGGTTTCCCGATGCTTGCGGCCATAGCGGACGATGGCGACAGCGCCAGCAACGCCCAGGATCAGCGCCAGAAAGGCCCAGCCATGCCCGGCATGCTCGACGAAGGTCGGGTATTTCAGGCCGCGATTGCTGAGGAAGACGTGGGGCACGACCTCCAGCGCCTCGCGCGGGCTGGGCAGCCGGTTCATGATGGTGTACCAGACCACCAATTGCAGCAGCAGCGGCACGTTGCGCACGGTCTCGACGAAGACGGCGGCGAAACGACCGACCATCCAGTTCGACGACAGCCGCGCCACGCCGATGGCGACGCCGAGGATCGAGGCGAAAATCACGGCGACCGCCGACACGGTCAACGTGTTCAACAGGCCGACGATCATCGCCTTCAAGTAAGTGTCGGACGCGGCGTAGGTCAGCAGGCTTTCGCCGATTTCAAACCCGGCTTCGCGGTTCAGAAAACCAAAGCCGGTGGCGACGCCGCGCTTGGACAGATTGGTCAGAGTGTTGGAGACCAGATACCAGCCGACCGCCAGCGTTCCAGACACAAACAGCGCCTGATACAGCCAGCCCCGCACGCGCGCGGAGTTCAGCGCTTGAACAAGTTTTGACATCTCACGCTCCGTACGGGGGAGAAGAAACGGCGGGAGCGGTCTGTTTCAGAGTACCCACGCCGCGCCGTGACGCCCCCTCCCCGACCCTCCCCCGCTCTGCGGGAGAGGGTCGGGGAGGGGGAATGCGCCCGTTACTTCAACGGCGGGGCGTACATCAGGCCGCCCTCGGTGTGGAGCGCGTTCTGGCCGCGCGGCATCTTCAGCTTGGAACCGGCGCCGACGTTGCGCTCATAGCTCTGGCCATAATTGCCGACCTGCTTGACGATGGCGTAGGCCCAATTCTCTTCGACGTTCAGCGCCTTGCCATTCCCGGCGGTCACGCCGAGCAGACGCTTGACGTCGGGATCGGGCGAGGTCATCGACGCGTCGACATTCTCCGAGGTGATGCCCTTTTCCTCAGCCTGGACCATGGCGTAGAAGGCCCAGGTCACAAGGTTGCTCCATTCCTCGTCGCCCTGGCGCAGGGCCGGGGACAGCGGCTCTTTCGAGATCAACTCGGGCAGGATCAGGAAATCGTTGGGGTTCTGCGTCTCGGCGGCGCGGATCGCGGCCAACTGCGAGGCGTCGGAGGTCAAGGCGTCGCAACGACCGGAGAAGAAGGCCTTGTGCAGCTCTTCGTTCTTCTCGATGACGACCGGCTTGAAGCTCATCTTGTTGGCGCGGAAGAAGTCGGCGACGTTCTGTTCGGTCGTGGTGCCGGGCAGAACGCAGACGGTGGCGCCGTTCAACTGCTTGGCGCTCTTCAGCCCCAGCTTGGCCGAGACCATGAAGCCCTGGCCGTCGTAATAGTTGGTCGGGGCGAAATTCAGGCCGTTGGCCGTGTCGCGCGACAGGGTGCGGGTGGTGTTGCGCGCCAGCAAATCGATTTCACCCGATTGCAGGGCGGGCAGACGCTGTTGCGCCGACAGCGGGGTGTATTTGACCTTTTCCGAATCGCCGAACATGGCGGCGGCGACGGCGCGGCAAACATCCACGTCCAGGCCGGTCCACTTGCCCTTGTCATCCGGCGCGGAGAAGCCGTACAGACCAAGGTTGACGCCGCACTGGACGTAGCCCTTCGCCTTCACGCCGTCGAAGGTGGCGCCCGCCTGCGCAGGGCCGGACAGCGCGAGGGGAAGAGTCACAACAGCCGCGAGAGCCGCCGCCTGGAGTTTGCTGATCACCGGATGTCTCCTTGCCTGAAACCCGCCCCGCCGGACCGGCGTGGAAGCCGATCCGGGGACGACGCGAACGATCCGACCGCCGAACCGTTCGAGGGAGACATTCGGTTGATCCGTTGAACAAGTTAGCCCGCGAATGTGAACAGGATGTGGAGCGTTGTGCACGGGTTGCGGTCAACGCCCCACTCACCCTCACAACGTTGCGCGGCTGCCGCTCTGGCCCCAAACCATCACTGGGCGGGCGTTTGCGGAGCGGGCGTTTGCGCCGGGGTTTGCTGCTGGGCCGGGGTCTGGGAGACCGGGGTGGGTTCGGCGGGCGGGCGGATCGACAGCGGCGTGCCGACCTCGCCCGGATACACCGCCAACAGGCGCACGGTTTTGTCGGTCGCGTTCTGGCCGTAATGCCAGTTCCACGCCTCGATGAAGGCTTCCCCCTGCTTGGCGACGCGAACCATGCCGTTGTCGACGTGCAGGGTCAAATCGCCTTCCAGCATGTAGACGATCAGCGGAATTTGATGGCGATGCTTGGGAATGATGACGCCGGGCGGCACCTCGGTGATGCGCACGGTGACGAACGGCGTTCCCTTGGGGTAGACGATCGGCACGCCGTCGCCGTGCACGGAGGTTTCCAGCAACAGGGTCGAGGTGGCGGTCAGCCCACCTTGCGCCACCTGCGCGCCTTGATGGCCGTCGTGATGATCGTCGTCATGCCCGGTTTCGTGCGCCCGCGCCCCGACGCTGAGCGTCAGGAGGGCGGCGACGGCGATCCCGCCCAACAGGTGGGCCATGCCGACGGGCTTCGTATCGTTACGAGACTGAACGGTTAAAGTTTTCGCAAAAAGCACAACCGCCTCCACAAAAGTCCAGAGGACATACAATCGCATAAGTAGTCGCAAAATGCGACAGCGCGTTTCCGCACAGCAGCAAAGTGTTGTTAATCATCCGAATGATCTATAATGCAGGCGGCCAACGATTGGATCGCGATCCCATGTTCGACAGTTTTCTTCTTGCCTTCACCGCCCTGTTTTCGATCGTCAACCCGATCGCCATGGCGTTGATTTTCAGCCAAGTCACCGTGGGGCGCAGCCCGCGCGAACGCGCCCGGTTGGCCGGTCTGGTCAGCCTGTATTCGGCGATGGTCATGCTGACCGCCTTGTGGGCGGGCGCCTATGTGCTGAATTTCTTCGGCATTTCTCTGGCGGCGCTGCGGATCGCCGGCGGCTTCGTCGTCGCCGAACGGGCCTGGGCCTTGCTGTCCGCCCCCGAAGCGCATGAGGCGAAAAAGCAGGAGCAGGCCGCCCCGGCGGAAACCGCCGAGGAATCGGCCTTCTTCCCGCTGACGATTCCGTTCACAACCGGGCCGGGGACCATCTCCGTCGCCATAGCGCTGGGGTCCACCCGCCCGGCGGACAGCGCGGCGCTTGGCTCATTCTTTCTGGGCGTGTCGGCGGCGGCGCTGGCGATTTCCGCGCTGATCTGGCTGTCCTACCGCTCCGCCGACCGTCTGGTGGCGCTGCTCGGCCACACGCGGGCGCGGGTTCTGACCCGGCTGTTCGCCTTTTTGCTGTTCTGTGTCGGCGTGCAAATCCTGCTGAACGGCGTCACCGACGCGCTGGGGCCGATGCTGGCGGGGCGAAAATAGGGGGAGCTGTCAAATGATTGCGGAGGAGCGCGCCGCTTGCCCCCTCCCTCATTCAGCATCAAAGCCTCCCTCAACCTCACGCCTTCGGACGCAAATCCCGCACGCGCTTGGCCTTGCCGATGGAGCGGGCGACGCCGCCCTGTTCGACCAGCTCCACCGCCGTGCTGATGCCGACCCGCGACTTGATCGAGTGTTGCAGCATCTTGGCGTGGCGGTCCCATTCCGACGGGTGGGTGTCGGGGTTGGCTTCCACCCGGATGGCGAGGCTGTCGAGATGGCCGTCGCGGCTGACCACCAGCTCGTAATGCGGGGCGAGCGCGGCGTCCTTGCAGATCAACTCCTCGATCTGGGTCGGGAAGACATTGACGCCGCGAATGATGAGCATGTCGTCCGACCGCCCGGTGATCTTGTCCATCCGCCGCATCCCCCGCGCGGTGGGCGGCAGCAGGCGGGTCAGGTCGCGGGTGCGGTAGCGGATGACCGGCATGCCCTGCTTGGTCAGGGTGGTGAAGACCAGCTCGCCATAGGCGCCGTCGGGCAGAACCTCCCCGCTGTCGGGGTCGATGATCTCGGGATAGAAATGATCCTCCCAGATGACCGGCCCGTCCTTGGTCTCGACGCATTCCGACGCCACGCCCGGCCCCATCACTTCGGACAGGCCGTAAATGTCCACGGCGTGGATGTTGAAGGTTTTTTCGATCTCGCCGCGCATCGCCCCGGTCCAGGGTTCGGCGCCGAAGATGCCGACGCGCAGGCTGGTTTCGCGCGGGTTGATGCCCTGGCGCACCATCTCCTCGGCGATGTTCAGGATGTAGGACGGCGTGACCATGATGATGGACGGTTTGAAGTCCATAATCAGTTGGACCTGCTTTTCCGTCTGCCCGCCCGACATGGGAATGACGGTGCAGCCCAGCCGCTCCGCCCCGTAATGCGCGCCAAGCCCGCCGGTGAACAGGCCATAGCCATAGGCGATGTGCACGCGGTCGCCGCGCTTGCCGCCCGCCGCCCGGATGGAGCGGGCGACCACCTCCGCCCAGACGTCGATGTCATGCTTGGTGTAGCCGACGACGGTCGGCCGCCCGGTGGTGCCGCTGGAGGCGTGGACGCGGACGATGTCCTCCATCGGCACGGCGAACATGCCGAACGGGTAGTTCTGGCGCAGATCGTCCTTCACCGTGAAGGGGAACAGCGCCAGATCCTTCAGCTCCTTGAAATCATCGGGATGCACGCCCTTCGCCTCGCATTTGGCGCGAAAGGCGGCGACGTTGTCGTAGCTGTGGCGCAGCGACCAGGCCAGCCGTTCGGTCTGCATCGCCGTGATCGCGTCGCGGCTGGCGGTCTCGTACTGGTCGAGGGTGGCGCTGGCGCCAGGGCTGGCAGTCGTGGTGCTCATGGTGCGTTTCTCCCGTTTTTCCTGGAGTCCGGCGCTTTTTTGGCCGGTTGGGACGGTGGCGTGGGCGGGGGCTTAGACCCGCTCAAGGATCATGGCGATGCCCTGGCCGACGCCGATGCACATGGTGCAGAGCGCGCGGGCGGCCTTGCGGTCTTCCAGCTCCATCACGGCGGTGGCGACCAGCCGGGCGCCGCTGGCCCCCAACGGGTGGCCCAGCGCGATGGCGCCGCCGTTCGGGTTCACATGGTCGGAATCGTCGGGCAACCCGAGTTCGCGCAGCACCGCCAGACCTTGCGCGGCGAACGCCTCGTTCAGTTCGATCACGTCCATGTCGGCGATGGTCAGGCCAAGCCGGGCCAACAGCTTTTGCGAGGCCGGGGCCGGGCCGATGCCCATGATACGGGGCGGCACGCCCGCCACGCCGGTGCCGACGATGCGGGCGCGCGGCGTCAGGCCATAGCGGCGGACCGCGTCGGCGGAGGCCACGATCACCGCCGCCGCCCCGTCGTTGACGCCCGACGCGTTGCCCGCCGTGACGCTGCCGCCCTCCTTGCGGAAGGGCGTGCCGAGCTTGGCCAGCGCCTCCAGCGTCGTGTCGGGGCGCAGATGCTCGTCTTCGGACACGAGCACCGGCTCGCCCTTGCGGCGGGGGATCGACACCGGAACGATCTCGCGGGCGAAGCGCCCGGATCCTTGCGCGCGGGCGGCGCGCTGCTGGCTGCGGAGCGCGAAGGCGTCCTGGTCGGCGCGGCTGATCCGATACTCGGCGGCGACGTTCTCGGCGGTCTCCGGCATGCTGTCGATGCCGAACTGCGCCTTCATCAGCGGATTGACGAAGCGCCAGCCGATGGTGGTGTCGAAAATGTCGGCGGCGCGGGAAAAGGCGCTGTCGGCCTTGCCCATGACGAAGGGGGCGCGGGTCATGCTTTCCACGCCACCGGCGATCATCAAATCGGCCTCGCCCGCCTTGATGGCGCGGGCGGCCATGCCGATGCTGTCCATCCCCGACCCGCACAGCCGGTTGACGGTGGTTCCCGGCACGGCGTCCGGCAGACCAGCCAGAAGAACGGCCATGCGGGCAACGTTGCGGTTGTCCTCCCCCGCCTGGTTGGCGCAGCCGAGGATCACGTCGTCCACCGCCGCCCAATCGACGCCGGGGTTGCGCGCCATCAGCGCCTTCAACGGCACGGCGGCCAGATCGTCGGGGCGCACCGGAGCCAGCCCGCCGCCGTAACGGCCAAAGGGGGTGCGGACGGCGTCGCAAAGAAAGGCTTCGGTCATGACACGCGGCTCCTGAAAATCAAGCTTGGGGGGCGGGCGGCGTCGGTCAACCGACGTCCACGACCCGCTGCCCCTTCAAACGGGCGGATTGGCCACGGAACAGGCCGACGATCACGCCGTCCTGGTTGGTGACGACGGTGTCGTACACGCCCGACCGGCCGCCCTGATGCACCACCCGGCATTCCGCCGTCAGCAGGTCGCCCAGACGGGCCGGGGCGGGGAAGCTGATGGAGCAGCCCGCCGCCACCGTCACATGGTTGTCGGCGTTGCAGGCGTAAGCGAAGGCGGTGTCGGCCAGCGTGAAGGTCATGCCGCCATGGCCGATGTCGTGGCCGTTCACCATGTCCTTGCGCACGGTCATGGTCATCCGGGAAAAGCCCGGCGCGATGGCGGCCAGTTCGATGCCGTGGGACTGCGCGCAATAGTCGCGTTCGTACATGCCGCGCCCGACCGCGTCGGCGGTGTCTTGCGGCGTCATGCCCGGCGGGGTCTCAGTCATGGAAGCGGGTTCCTTCCCAGATTTTGCGGCGCAACAGGGCCGAGGCGCGGTAACGGTCCTCGCCATAGGTCCGGGCCAGCGCGTCGAGCGCGCCCAGAACGCGGGTCAACCCGATCCGTTCGGCCCAGGCCAGCGGCCCCAGCGGGTAATTCACGCCCTTGGTCATCGCGGTGTCGACGTCGGCGGCGCTGGCGACGCCCTGCGCCACCGCGTCCGCCGCCTCGTTCGCCAGCATGGCGACGGTGCGCAGAACCGCCATGCCGGGCGGGTCGTCCAGCACGGTCACGGCCTTGCCCAGCGCGGCGAACAACCCGGCGGCGGAGTCCAGCGCGTCATCGGATGTGGCGTTGGCCCTGGCGATGGCCACGCGGGTCGCCGTCGCGTAATCCAGCGCCAGATCGAACAGGACCAGCGGCTTCAGGCCGTCTTCCGCCGCGCGCTGCCCGGCGCTGCGCCCATCGGTCAGCGCCAAGGTCACGCCATCGACGATCAGCAGCCCGCCGCCCGGCTCCTCCTCCACGCTCACCCCGGCGGCGCGCAGCAGGCCGGTCAGGGCCGACGCCGGGCCGAGATCGCCCTGGACCACCACCCGCGACGGACGCGGCCCGGCGGTCCGGCTGGCGACGGTCGGGCGGTCCGCGCCGGGGCTGTGATCGTAAAAGCCGCGCCCGCTCTTGCGCCCCAAACGCCCGGCTTCCACCAACTCTTGCTGGATCAGCGAGGGCTGAAAACGCGGGTCGCCGAAATAAGCGGCGTGGACGGAGCGGGTGACGGCGAAATTCACGTCGTGGCCGATCAGATCCATCAGCTCGAACGGCCCCATGCGGAAGCCGCCGGACTCGCGCAGGATGGCGTCGATGCTGGCGGGATCGCCCGTCTGTTCCTGCAACAGCCGCAGCCCTTCGGCGTAGAAGGGGCGGGCCACTCGGTTGACGATGAAGCCGGGGGTCGAACGGCAGCGCACCGGGCTTTTGCCCCAGGCCCGCGCGGTGTCGAACAGGGCGGCAGCGATGGCCGGATCGGTCGCCAGACCGCTGACGATCTCCACCAGCGCCATCAGCGGCGCGGGGTTGAAGAAATGCAGCCCGGCCAACCGTTCGGGCCGCGCCACCCCCGCCGCGATGGCGGTGACGGAGAGGGAGGAGGTGTTGGTCGTCAAAATGGCGTCGGGACCGACGACGCTTTCAAGCTCGGCGAACAAGCGGCGCTTGACGTCGAGATCCTCGACAATCGCCTCGATCACCAACCCGGCGGGGGCCAGATCGGGCAGGCCGTCCACGGCGGTCAGCCGATTGAGCGTCGCGTCGCGCTCCGCCGCTGTCCGTTTGCCCTTGTCGACCAGCCCGTTCAGCGTCTTGGCGATGGCGGCGACGGCGGACGCCGCCGCGCCGGGGCGGGCGTCAACCAGCCGCACCGGATGACCGGCCTGCGCGGCGACCTGGGCGATGCCCTGGCCCATGGCGCCGCTGCCGACCACGCCGACGATGGTGGAGGGGGGAAGGGGCCGCATCGTCACCGTCCCTGGAACTGCGGCGCGCGTTTGCCGACGAAGGCCGCGACGCCCTCGCGGTAATCCTCCGTGTGTCCGGCTTCGCGCTGGAGATCGCGCTCCAGATCAAGCTGCGCGTCCAGATCGTTGGTGGCGGACGCGTTGAGCGCCTGCTTGATGAAGCCCAACCCCTTGGTCGGCTGCGTCGCCAGATGGCGGGCCAGCGCCAGCGCCTCCCCGGCCAGCTTGTCGTCGTCCACCGCCTTCCAGATCATGCCCCAGGCTTCGGCCTGCTCCGCCGACAGCTTGTCGCCCAGCATCGCCAGCCCCATGGCGCGGGCGTGGCCGACCAGACGCGGCAGGGTCCAGGTGCCGCCGGAATCGGGCAGCAGCCCGATCTTGCAAAAGGCTTGGATGAAGCTGGCCGACCGCGCCGCCAGCACGATGTCGCAGGCCAGCGCCAGATTGGCCCCGGCCCCCGCCGCCACTCCATTGACGGCGCAGATCACCGGCATCGGCAAGGCGCGCAGGCTGCGGACCAGCGGGTTGTAATTGGTCTCGATGGACACGCCCAGATCCGGCCCTTGCGTTCCCGGCGCCACCGCCCGGTCGGACAGATCCTGCCCGGCGCAGAAACCGCGCCCGGCCCCGGTCAGCAGGACGCAGCGCACGGATCTGTCGTCCAGCACCTCGGCCAGCGCCTCGCGCAATTCGGCGTGCATGGCGGCGGTGAAGCTGTTCAGCCGGTCGGGCCGGTTCAGCGTGATCGTGGCCACGCCGTCGGCGATGGTCAGAAGGATGGTTTTTTCGCTGGTCATGGCGACGTCGCTCATTGGGCGGCCTCCGACTGGACGGGAGCGGGAACACGGCTCTGCACGACGCGGAAGCGGTTGGCGACAAAGGCCAGATCGCACAGCGCGGCGTTGGCCGCCGGGTTGGCTCCGGTGCCGTGGAAATCGCTGAAGGCCGCCGATTGGTTGACGAAGACGCCGCCGGTCAGATTGACCGACAGGGCGACGCCCGCCTCGACGAACGCCTCGGTCGCTTGCTCGATCACCGCCGGATCGCTGGAATAGAGACCGGCGGTCAAGGCGCCCTTGGTCCGGGTCAGACGGGCGGCGCGCTCCAGGCTGTCCGCCGTGGAGTCGGTTTTGACGATGATGGCGATGGGGCCGAACAGCTCCTCGCCATACTTGTCCTCCTCGCTGGCGTCCATGGTCAGGATCAGCGGGGTGCGGACCTGCGCGTCGGGGAATTTCGGGTGGGTGATGGCGCGGGACGGCAACACCACCGCGCCCAGCGTCGCCGCGTGGTCGATGCGGGCCAGCGTGGCGGGCGATTGGATGGCGCCCAGCACCTCCACCGCGCGTTCGGGATCGGACAGGAACTTGTCCACCCCACCGGCCAGCGCGGCGGCCACCTGATCGAAGCTCATCCGCTCCGCCCCGGTCGCAATGCCGTCCTTGGGCACGAAGAAGACCTGCGTCGTCGTGCACATCTGGCCGGAATAGAGGCTGAGCGTGAAGGCGAGGTTGCGGACCATGCCCTTGGGATCGTCGGTGCTGTCGATGGTGACGGTGTTGACGCCCGCCTTTTCGGTGTAGACCTGGGCCTGACGGGCGTTCTGCTCCAGCCAATCGCCGAAGCCGGTCGATCCGGTGTAGTCGATCACCGCCACCTCGGGCCGCAGGGCCAGATCCTTGGCGATGCTGTCGCCAACCGCCAGCGTGACGAGGTTGGGATCAAGCCCGGCCTCGGCCAGCACCTCGCGGGCGATCTTGACGGTGATGGCCAGCGGCAGGATGGCCGTCGGCCCCGGCTTCACGATGACGGCGTTGCCGGTGACGAGGCTGGCGAACAGGCCAGGATAGCCGTTCCAGGTCGGGAAGGTGGCGCAGCCGATCACCAGCCCGACGCCGCGCCCGACCACCTCGAACCGCTTGTCCATCACCAGCGGCGGGTTCTTGCCCTGCGGCTTTTCCCAGCGCGCGGTCGGGGCCTGATCGGTCATCGCCTTCCAGCCATAGGCGACGGCCTCAAGCCCGCGATCTTGCGCGTGCGGGCCGCCCGCCTGGAAGGCCATCATGAAGGCCTGCCCGGTGGTGTGCATGACCGCGTTGGCGATTTCAAAGCTGCGCGCGTTCAACCGCTTCAGGATTTCCAGGCAGACCCCCGCCCGGCCATCGGGACCGGCCTTGCGCCAGCCCGGAATCGCCGCCTTCGCCGCCGCCAGCAGCGCGTCGATGTCCGACACCGGGTAGGTGACGCCCAACGCGAAGCCGAAGGGCGACCGCTCGCCCCCCGCCGTTCCGGTCACGCCCGGCTGATCCAGCGGAAAGGGCTGGTCGCGGTAGGCCGCCAACGCCGCCTCGCCATCCGCCGCCGCCGTTTCGCCATAGGCGCGCGGGCTGGGCATTTCCGGGTAGGCCGACCAATAGGCGCGGCTGCGGCAGGCGTCCACCGCCTTGCGCAACGTGGCTTCGTGGGTGGCGAACAGGCTCTGCGGGGTCGTGGTCATGCGGGCGTTTCCCATTTTGCTTGGTTGTCGTTGAGCGGTCTGGCGGTTGGCGGTCTGGCGGTTGGCGCTTGCCTCAAGGGGCGTCGAAGTCGATCACCACCCGCTCGGTCAGCGGGCGTGATTGGCAGGTCAGGACGTAACCGGCCTCGACCTCCCACGGTTCCAGGGAATAGTTTTCGGCCATCGCCACCTTGCCTTCGCGGACCTTGGCCCGGCAGGTGCAGCAGACGCCGGATTTGCAGGAATAGGGCAGGTCGGCGCCGTGGCGGTGGGCGGCGTCCAGGATGGTGTCGCCGTCATAGGCCAGCGTGAATTCACGCCGCTTGCCGTCCTGAAGAATGGCGATGGTCGCGCCGTCCGCCGGGCCGTCCGCCAGGCCGTCGGTCGCGGCCTTCGCCGGGGCGGTCGGGCGGCGGTCGGCGGACGTGCCGAACAGTTCCAGATGGATGCGCTCCGCCGGGGTTCCGGCGGCGGCCAGCGCGTCGCGCACCTCCTCCACCATCGCTTGCGGGCCGCAGAGGAACGCGGCGTCCAGGCTGGCGGCGTCGAGTTGCCCGGCGCACAACTCGCGCACCAGATCGGCGCCGATGCGGCCCGACAGCAAGCCCGCCTCTTCCGGCTCGCGGCTCAACAGATGATGGATCGCCAACCGCCCCATGTGGCGGTTCTTCAGATCCTCCAGCTCTTCGCGGAAGATGATCGACGAGACGGTGCGGTTGCCGTAAATCAGCAAAAATTGGCTGCGCGGCTCGCGCGCCAGCACGGTTTTGATGATCGACAGGATCGGCGTGATGCCGCTGCCAGCCGCGAAGGCGACGTAGCGCCGCGCCGCCGCCGGATCCAGCGGGGTGGTGAAGCGGCCCATCGGCGTCATCACGTCGATGACCATGCCTGGGGCCAGCGCGTCGTTGGCGTGGTTGGAGAACAGGCCGCCCTCCACCCGCTTCACGGCGACGCGCAACTCCCCCTCGTCCACGCCGGAGCAGATGGAGTAGGACCGCCGCGCCTCTTCCCCGTTGATGATGGTCTTCAAGGTCAGATGCTGGCCCTGGACGAAGCGGTAACGCTCGGCCAATTCCGGCGGCACGTCGAACAGCAGCGACACGGTGTCGGCGGTTTCCCGGCGGCAGTCCCGGATGGTCAGGGGATGAAAGCTGGGGGCGTGAAAGCTGGGGGCGCTCATGGGGCGGGATTCCTTGTCGAACCAAACGCGCGGCGGCGGCGCTTGCCCCCACCCCGGCCCTCCCCCGCTGCGCAGGGGAGGGGGAAGCCGGTCCCCTCCTCCGCCCAGCGGGGGAGGGTTAGGGTGGGGGCGCGTCCGGCCATGCAGCCGCGCGTCATGGCGATCAGTGGCATTTGAACACGTCAAACGGTTCGAGGCAGGCGTTGCAGCGGTGCAGGGCCTTGCAGGCGGTGGAGCCGAAGCGGCTGATTTGCGCCGTGTCGGTCGATCCGCAGAGCGGGCAGGCGATGGATTCCTCCGGCGCGGTCAGCGAGCGTTTGCCCGACGCGGGCGGCGGCACGATGCCGACCTCGGCCAGCTTGGCGCGGCCCGTCTCGCTGATCCAATCGGTGGTCCAGGGCGGGGCGATGACCACGCGGACCACGGCGTCCAGACCGGCCCGCGCCAGCGCGGTTTCCACATCCAGAACGATGACGCCGGTGGCCGGGCAGCCGGAATAGGTCGGCGTCACCGTCACGGCGACCCGCCCATCCATCTCGCGCGCCACCGACCGGACGACGCCGAGATCGACGACGCTCAACACCGGAATTTCCGGGTCCATCACCTCGGCCAAGGCGTTCCAGGCGGTCAACAGCAGCGCGTCGGCCCCTGGCTCCGGTCCCCAACAACCCGCGTCCGGCATGGCCATGCCCCCTCTCACCAGGTCGCGTCGGGATAGGCGCGCGGCAGGAACTGCATTTCGGCCAGCAGAAAGCCCAAATGCTCGCTGTGCTCGCCGCGCAGCCCGCCCTTTTGCATCCAGCCGTCGGCCGGGCGGGACAGGGTGGCCTCCGCCAGAACATCGGCGATCCGGGCGTTCCAGGCGGCGCGCAGCTCCACCGGATCGGGGGCGATCCCGGCGGCGGCCAGGGTCGCGGACGCCGCGTCGCTCTCGAACATTTCGCCGGTGTAGGGCCACAGCCGGTCGAGCGCGTCCTGGACCTTGGCGTGGCTGACGGCGGTGCCGTCGCCCAGCCGGATCAACCAATCGGCGCTGTGACGGACGTGATAGCGCACCTCCTTCACCGCCTTGGCGGCGATCCCGGCCAGCGTCGCGTCGGTGGACGCGGTCAGCCGGTCGTACAGCTCCACCGCCCAGGAATCGTGCAGGAACTGGCGGACGATGGTGTGGCCGAAATCGCGGTTGGGCTGTTCGACCAGCAGATGGTTGCGGTAATCGAACACGTCGCGCCGGTAGGCCAGACGGTCTTCGTCGCGGCCCTTCCCCTCGACCTCTCCGGCGTAGGCCAGCCACAGGCGGGCGTGGCCGACCAGATCCAGGGCGACGTTGGTCAGCGCGATGTCTTCCTCCAGCTCCGGCGCGTGGCCGCACCATTCCGAAAGGCGATGGCCCAGCACCAGACTGGTGTCGCCCAGCCGCAGCGCGTAACCGAACAGGGCCTGTTGGGTGTCGTTGCTCATCCGATGTCCTTCCGACCCATCGCGGGTTTGCTCTTTTGTCGGCGCCATCTTGCCCCCTCCCTAACCCTCCCCCGCTTGCGCGGGAGAGGGGATGACGGCGGCTTATCCGAAAGTCCCCCTCTCCCGCGTGAGCGGGGGAGGGCTGGGGAGGGGGCCGACGCTTCAGATGTTCTTCACGTCGGCGGGGATCTCGTAAAAGGTCGGATGACGGTAAATCTTGTCGTCCGCCGGATCGAACAGGCTGGCCTTGTCCGACGGGTCGGAGGCGGCGATGCTAGCGGCGGGAACCGCCCAGATGCTGACGCCTTCACCCCGGCGGGTGTAGACGTCGCGGGCGTTGTCCAGCGCCATCCGGCCATCGGCGGCGTGCAGGCTGCCGACATGCTTGTGGCTCAGGCCGTTCTTCGGACGGATGAAAATCTCGAACAAGGGCCAATCTTTACGGTCCATGGCTCTACCCCCTCCCGGCTGTTTCAGCCGACTTTTTTCATATGGCGCTGGGCGCGTTTGGCGGCGTGGGCGGTGGCGGCCTCGCGCACCCACGCGCCCTCGTCCCAGGCCTTGCGGCGGGCTTCCAGGCGTTCGCGGTTGCAGGGGCCGTTGCCCTTCAGGATCTCGTTGAACTCGGTCCAGTCGATGGCGCCGAAGTCGTAATGGCCGGTCTCGGCGTTCAGGCGCAGATCGGGATCGGGGATGGTCAGGCCCAGAAACTCCGCCTGCGGCACGGTGGCGTCGACGAAGCGTTGGCGCAGATCGTCGTTGGAGAAGCGCTTGATCTTCCAGGCCATGTTCTGCGCCGAATGGGCCGACTGGTCGTCGGACGGGCCGAACATCATCAGCGACGGCCACCACCAGCGGTTCAGCGCGTCCTGCGCCATCCGCTTTTGCTCCGCCGTGCCGTTGGCCAACGCCAGCATCAGCTCATAGCCCTGGCGCTGGTGGAAGCTCTCCTCCCGGCACACCCGCACCATGGCGCGGGCGTAAGGGCCGTAGGAGCAGCGGCAGAGCGGCACCTGATTCATGATCGCCGCGCCGTCCACCAGCCAGCCGATGGCCCCGATGTCGGCCCAGGTCAGCGTCGGGTAATTGAAGATGCTGGAATATTTGGCCTTGCCCGCCAAAAGCTGTTCGACCAGTTCGTCCCGCGACACGCCCAGCGTTTCCGACGCGCTGTAGAGGTAAAGCCCGTGCCCGCCCTCATCCTGCACCTTGGCCAGCAGGGCCACCTTGCGGCGCAGGCTGGGCGCGCGGGTGATCCAATTGCCTTCCGGCAGCATGCCGACGATTTCGGAATGGGCGTGCTGGGCGATCTGGCGGACCAGGGTGCGGCGGTAGCCGTCGGGCATCCAGTCGCGCGGCTCGATCTTTTCTTCGGCGTCGATGCGTTCCTGAAACCGGATGTCGTCCTGCGTCACCAGACGGGGTGACGGCTGAGCGCCCTGCTCGGTCTTGCTGTCCAAACCCTGCGTGTACATCGGCGTCCCCGCGATTGCTTGCGCGTCCAGCAAACTGTCTGTGAAGGGAAAATATGATACAAAACTCAGACTGTAAAGTAGATTGATGTGTCATTTCGTCGCCCTGCGGCGCAGCGTTGGAATTCCGGCTTTTCCAACGGCGTTCCCTTGGAAACAATGGCGGTTTTGCACGCGAGAATCCCTGAAGATGATGTGGGAATTCTGCTGACGCGACACAAAATTCATTCATTTTTATCGAGTTGTGCGCCGCAAAAAACGCAAACGCGCGGAACCGGGAACCGCCCGCGACGGTCGCCCGATCATCCGATTCTTGCCGTCGGGTATCGCCGCGTCAGGACCGCGCGGCGATGGGCAGGGTGGGAAGCGCTTCGCTCAACAGAGCGGCGATCTCCTTGGCGGCGATTGGCTTGTGCAAAATCCGGTGGCCGCTGGCCTTGGCGTCCGTGATGCGCTCCGGCGCGGTGTCGCCGGTCAGCACGACGCACAGGGGCAAGCGCGGGTTTTTCAGAACCGTTCGGATCGTCCGTTCCACCGCGCCGATGGCGTCCAACCCGCTTTCCCCGGCCGCCAGCCGCAAATCGGCGATCACCAGATCGGGCGAACGTCGGGCGATGGTCAGCGCCCGCACCGCCGCCGCCGCGCCGTCACAGGCCAGCACCCGCCACCCGCATTGCTCGATCAGCAGCGTCAGCCCTTCGCGCACCAACGGATCGTCGTCGATCACCAGCGCCAGACCGACGGTCCTATCGACCCCAGTCAATCCGCCCGATCCCGGCAACGGCAAAACGGCGACCCGATCCAGCGTCGGCCCGTCGATCCGCACGGTGAAGCAGGAGCCTTTCCCCGGCGTCGAGGCGACCTCCACCCGGTATTTCAGCAGGCGGGCCAGACGGTCAACGATGGCCAGCCCCAGGCCCAGCCCCTTGCCGCGATCCCGCGCCGGGTTGGCTATCTGGTAGAATTCGTGGAAGATCCGCTCCAGATGCTCCGCCGGAATGCCGATGCCGGTGTCGAGGACCTGGACGCGCACCCCCTCGGCGCTGCGGCGGCAGCCCAGGACGATCCGCCCCTGGTCGGTGTAGCGCAGGGCGTTTTCCACCAGATTGCGGATGATCCGCTCCAACAGGGCCGGGTCGGCGGACAGGGTGACGCTGGTCGGCGCGGCGCGGAAACGGATGCCCTTTTCCGCCGCGCGCAGCCGGTATTCATCCTCCAACCGCTGAAAAATCGCCCCCAGAGACACGGTTTGCACGCTGGGCGACACCACGCCCGCGTCCAGCTTCGACATGTCGAGAATGGCGTCGAGCAGGCGGCAGAGCGCGTTGATCGACGCCTCGATCTTGCCGACCAGGGAGGAGGCCGGATGGTCGCCCAGCCGCACCGCCAGCGCGGCGGTCAACAGCACCAGCGATTGCACGGGCTGGCGCAAATCATGGCTGGCGGCGGCCAGAAAATGGGTTTTCGCCGTGTTGGCGCGTTCGGCGACCATCAGGGCCATGATCGCTTCCTGGCGCGCGCGTTCGGCCTCCGTCTTGGCGTCTTCCGCCTCGGCCCGCGCCTGTCCGGCCCGCTCGGCGAAGGTGCGCTGGATGGTGATCTCCTCCGCCGCGCGCAGGTCGCGTTCGCGCTGGATGGCGGCGATGTGGTCCAGCATGGCGTTGAAGGTGGTCGCCAGACCGGCGACCTCGTCATCGCCGCGCACGCGGGCGCGCTGGCCGATGAAGCCATGGCTGACGATGGTTCCAGCCAAGCGCTCCAACTCGCGCAGGGAGCGGGTCATGTGGCTGCCCACCGCCCGGCTGCCGAAATAAATCCCGACCAGAGAGGCCAGCGCGACCAGCCCATAGGCGGGCAGAACCCAGGACAGGAAGGCGGCGGTCGGCACGGACGACGCCTCCAGCCGCAGGACCAGCCCCAGCGGGGCCAGCCGGTCGGACACCCGCAAGGGCGTCTCCACCGCCATCCGCCCGGCGGGAACCGGCGGCACGGCGGCCCCGGCCTGGATCAGCGTGGCTTCGGGATGGAGAACCAGCGCGCTCAAGGGGGCCTTGTAGAGCAGCGCGCCACTGGGCGGAGCGCCACCCAGCGGCGCGCCGCCCTCCGCCGCCGGAAGGTCGGCGGCGAGCAGGAACAGCCGGGCGCCGTCCTTCACCACCGCCACCGCCGATTGTCGGCCAGCGACGGCGCGCCCCAGCCACGCCAGATCGGCGGGCGTCATCCGCAAATCCGCGCGCTGCCCGTTATCGGCCAGCGGCTTCCCCTCGGCGCTGGTGAAGACCAGGACCACCGGCACGCTGGCGATCTGGCCGACGCTGCGCAGAAAGGGCAGGAGGGGGGTGTCCTTGCCGCCGGGTTCGGCCAACGCGCGCGCCAGTTCGCGGTTGTCCGCCAGATCCCGCATGGTGTTGACCAGCGTGGTCAGCAGCCCTTCGGTTTGCCGGGCGACCAGCGCGGCGTTGGCCTGAACGTTGCCATAATGCTGCCGGGCCAGATGGCGGCTGGACACCAGATACAGGCTGGCCCCGATCAGCACGGCCAGCACCACCCCCAGCATCAGCGAAACGAAGGCGAAGCGACGGGCCAGACGCCCACGGGTGAACAGGCGGGTGAACAGGCGCTGAACGGCGCGAAGGGGCGACGGAAGGCGGGGCTTCGGGGTCATGCGGCCAGTGGCGAAAATCCGGATCGCCATCCCCGATGGCGGCGCCCCAATGGCGGCGCCGAGGACCGGCGACGCACACTATGGAAGGATCAAAAGCCCTTGGTCAATCAGCCCTTTGGCCAGTCAGGGCAATCGCTTGAAGACGAGGGGGATTCCGGTACGGGGCTTGCTGTGATTCATAGAGGGCCTCGAATCGGAGGCTCATCCCATGCAGGCACGGTCGCTTTTGGATCATTTTTCGGCGCTGGAGG
>Ga0209373_10000402_pt1 | contig 73511 bp, 68 predicted proteins | sample Higcelweek5metaG_FD_187173 | JGI IMG/M metagenome (GOLD analysis project Ga0209373, IMG submission 187173) | Freshwater pond sediment microbial communities from the University of Edinburgh, under environmental carbon perturbations - High... | ecosystem: Environmental > Aquatic > Freshwater >...
CTCGCCTTCGCCCGCCTGGTCCGCACAAACCTTATGCACCGAAAGCGAATCGACCGCCTGATCGGAGACGATCCCAAACCTCGGATCGACCCCAATCAGATGATGCTGCAATGGGCGTGAAATTTAACAGGTTGCGGAAAAAGGAGCGTCATTCCCGCGAAAGCGGGAATCCATTTGTCCGCACCCCAAATATTGCGGTGAAGTCAGTATCTCTCCCCAACATGGACCCCCGCCTTCGCGGGGGTGACGGGAAAAGTGGGCTGTTCGAGAGTTTTTCCGCAGCCTGTTCTCATGTTCGCTGTCAAGGATTTCGGGCAGGGTTTGTCGCCCTGGTTGCGCCCAGACGCTGATATCCAGCGATGCCCACGGCAGGAGGCGGGGCCGAAGACGACGGTTGAGCAAGCTCTCATGCGCGGGTTGGCTACCGCATGACCGTGGTTTCGTCTTGGGGCTGCCTCGGTCTAAGGGGCGAGCGTCGGCAATGCCGGCTCATAACAGGGCACGAGGTTTCCCCACCGCGCCCCACCTCCAACCGTGGGCACCGATATTGCGGCCGACGTTGGTCAGGCGGGCGGTTTGACCTCCACTTGCCGAGCAATCGCCCACAGGAAGCCGACCATCTCGCGGGCAATGGCGGTGGTGACCACTACCTTGGCCTTACCGGCCGCCACCAGCCGTCGATAGCGGGCACATAGGCGCACCTGGGCCTTCCAGGCGATATCGCGGATGGCCTGGGGCAGGTTCTCGTTGCGGTCGTGCAGTTTGCGGCTGATCCGAGCCTGCATGCGATAGGTCCAGGCCCCTTCGATCAGCGCGCGCCCGGATCAGATCGCGCATCGCTTCGTGGGCGCCATCGGGAACCCAAACCGCCGTCAGTTCGCCTGCCCGGTGCAGCTTGGCCAGCATGACCGCGTCGCGCCGATCGGTCTTGACCCGGTCGCCGACCTTCATCGGGATCAGCGACGGCGCCACCACCATGCACTCGTGCCCCAACGCCGTCAGCTGCCGATGCAGGCCGTAGCCGCACGGGCCGACCTCGTAGCAGAAGCTCAACCGCCGGCCACCCTTGCCCAGCTTCTCCGTCAGCTTGGCGATGGCATCGGCACGGTGCGGGATGGCGCCCAGTTGGCGCACCTCGCCACCGCGCATTCCTTCGGCAACGGCGACCGCCACCGTCGCCTTATGGACATCCAATCCCACGAAGATAGTATCGGTCATCAGGCCCGTCCCCCATGTCTGAGGCTCGGCGCCGGCCAATCCGGCGCAACCCTCGATTGGGATATGCCGTGGGACGGGCCGCCAGCCGTTTCAGCGGGCGAACATAGGGTCTAAACCGGACAGCCGTGTGGGCATGATGCTCGGTTGGGTGGCGATCCTCCCCGCAACGCCGGGGTGAACCAAAACAAAAGGGCGGGAGTTGCCTCCCGCCCTTGGCGTTTCCCTATGACGGGGCGCGCTTAGTACATGTGTTGGCCGCCGTTGCACGAGATGGTCGAGCCGGTGATGAAATCGGCGTTGTCGGCCACCAGGAACATGACGGTGCGGGCGATGTCCTCGGCGCGGCCCAGACGGCCCACCGGGATCTTGGCGATGATCTTTTCCAGCACGGCGGGCGGCACGGCGCGGACCATGTCGGTGTCCACATAGCCCGGGGCGATGGCGTTGACGGTGATGCCCTTGGCGGCGCCTTCCTGGGCCAGGGCCTTGGTGAAGCCATGGATGCCCGACTTGGCGGCGGCATAGTTCACCTGACCGTACTGGCCGGACTGGCCGTTGATCGAGCCGATGTTGACGATACGGCCGAAGCCGCGCTCGCGCATGGAATCGATCACCAGACGCGCCAGATTGAAGCAGCTGGTCAGGTTGGTGTGGATGACGTCTTCCCACATCTGATAGGTCATGCGGTGCAGGACGGCATCGCGGGTGATGCCCGCGTTGTTGATCACGATTTCGATCGGGCCGATTTCGGCGGTGATCTTGGCGACGGCGGCTTCGCACTCGGCGTAGTTGGACACGTCCCAGCGGTAATTGGGAATGCCGGTCTCCTCGGTGAAGCGCTGGGCGGCCTCGACGTTACCGCAATAATTGGCGGCAACGCGGTAGCCAGCGGCCTTCAGCGCCTCGGAAATGGCACGGCCGATGCCGCGGGTGCCACCGGTCACAATTGCAACACGCCCCATGATAATCTCCTGTCTTCCTGGTAGCCGGTTTTTCCCGGCCATTGTCGTTTCCACCCGGTCTTGTGGGATCGGGGAGCCCGCGGGCGGGCCGGGCTCCCCGTAGCTTGATATGTCTTACCGCTCGACGCAGAGGGCGATGCCCATGCCGCCGCCGATGCACAGGGTGGCGATGCCCTTCTTGGCGTCGCGCTTGGCCATTTCATGCAGCAGCGAGATCAGCACGCGGCAGCCCGAGGCGCCGATGGGGTGGCCGATGGCGATGGCGCCGCCATTGACGTTGACCTTGCCGGTGTCCCAGCCCATGCCCTTGTTGACGGCGATGGCCTGGGCGGCGAACGCCTCGTTGGCCTCGATCAGGTCCAGGTCCTGGTGGTTCCAGCCCGCCTTGGCCAGCGCCTTGGTGGAGGCCGGGATCGGGCCGCAGCCCATGACCTTGGGATCCAGACCGGCGGTGGCCCAGCTGGCGATGCGGGCCAGCGGCTTGATGCCACGCTTGGCCGCTTCGGCGGCGGTCATCAGCAGCACGACGGCGGCGCCGTCATTGATGCCCGACGCGTTGCCCGCGGTCACGGTGCCTTCCTTCGAGAATGCGGGCTTCAGCTTGGCCATGGCTTCCAGCGAGGCGCCGGCACGGACGTATTCGTCGGTGTCGAACAGCTTCTCTTCCTTCTTCACCACGATCTTGACCGGGACGATCTCGTCCTTGAAGCGCCCGGCCTTGATGGCGGCCTCGGCCTTGTTCTGGGACGCCACGGCAAAGGCGTCCTGCTCTTCGCGGGTGATGCCGAATTGCTGGGCCACGTTCTCGGCGGTGATGCCCATGTGATACTTGTTGAACACGTCGGTCAGGCCGTCGTTGACCATGGTGTCGACGAAGCTCATCGGGCCCATCTTGACGCCGCCGCGCAGGTAACCGGCGTGCTGCGAATTGGACATGCTTTCCTGGCCGCCCGCGATGACGATGCTGGCATCGCCCGCCAGGATCGACTGCATGCCCAGCGCCACGGCGCGCAGGCCCGAGCCGCAGACCTGATTGATGGTCATGGCGGTGCTTTCCACCGGCAGGCCGGCGAAGAGCGCGGCCTGACGGGCCGGGTTCTGGCCGACGCCCGCGGTCAGCACCTGACCCAGCAGCACGTCGTCCACCTGACCGGCCTCGACGCCGGAGCGGGCCAGCACCTCGCGGATGACGATCTCACCCAACTGCGCCGCCGAATAACCGGCCAGCGACCCGCTGAACGAACCGACGGCGGTGCGGGTGGCGGCGGCGATGACGATATCGGTCATAAAATTATTCTCCTTGCTTGAACGCTTTCCGATCGTTGCGGCGCTTCCGAATGGAAGTTACCACAAATTACCCAGGTGCTGTCCACTGCGATGCACAAAAGTGCCTATTGCAGTGCGGCCCGCACCAACCACCGGGCGAGGGGGGCGTACAGTTCTGAACGCGCCCTTCCTGCCAGCAGCATGCCCACATGCCCGCCGTGGATGTCCATGCGCTCGGCCCCCGGAATGTCCCGCGCCAGCGGTTCCGAGGATTGCGGCGGCACGATGCGGTCGCGGTCGGGAATGATCACCAATGTTTGCACTGTCACGTTTTCCGGGCGCACCGGCAATCCGCCGATCCGCCACTGCCCTTTGGCCGGGGTGTTGTCGCCATACCAGCCGAACAGGCATTCGCGGGCCACCGGCGCCGCCAGGGCGACGCCGTCATTGACCCAATCCTCCAGCGCCACGAAGTCGCGGGCGCGGGCGCTGCGGCGGTTCAGGCGGGTGAAGGCGGCGAATTTGCGGGCGGCCAGAGAGGGGTCCAGACTGGCGAACATCGCGTTCAGCAGGTCCACCGGCAGGCACCCGGCGGTATCGATCAGCGCCCGCAAAGGCTCGGCCAGCGCCTTGACCTGGGCAGCTTGGGTGGCGTGGCAGGCGTGGAAGTCCCACGGCGTCGCCATCAGCGCCAGCGCCGCCACCGAGGTGGGGCGAAGATGGGTCAGGGCCAGGGCAAGATCGCCGCCCATGCAATAGCCCAGGACCGCCGCCGGGCGGCCGCAGGCGGCGGTAACCACGTCCAGGGCGCGGGCCAGCCGGGCCATGTAATCGTCCAGGGTGAAGGATTTCTCGTCGGGACCGGGAAGGTCCCAATCCACCAGGAATGGCGCCAGTCCCCGCGCCGCCAGATCGCGCATCAGGCTGCGGCGGGCGGTGAGGTCCAGGATATAGGCACGGTTGACGAGCGACGGCACCACCAGCACCGGCACCCCGCCCGCCGCGTCGGTGGCGCGGTAGTCGAGCAGGCGAGTCGTCCCCTCGCGCCAGAGTTCCGGCACGGGCGGCAATTCGCGGTGATAGGGGTGGCGGCGATAGGCGGCGATGCCGTCCAACATGGCGCGGTGGCGGCCGATGCCCTCGGCGGTCAGGGCACGGTCCAGCTCAGTCCAGGCGTTTGGCCCGGCGGCGTCCAGGCTTTGGCGCAGCTCCTCCGCCCGGCTCGCCAAGTCGGGCCTCCAGGGCAGCGAGCCGTTCTTCAACAGCGGCAAGGCGGCGCGCGAGCCGGTCAGCGTCGAGAGTTGCGCCATCAGGTGCAGCGGCAGCGGGCGCGGCCCCTGCCGGGTCGGGGACACTGGTGCCTGAGGGTGCTGACGATCCGGCATCCGCTGCTCGCGTCTGGTTGACGGGGCTGGCAGCACCGGCGGTTGCCGCCTGCATCAGTGACGATTGCGCCTGGGTCATCATGGCGACGCCCTGGGCAAGCACCTCCGCAAGCGCCGGATCGTTGGCCATGGCGGCCACCTGTTCCTGCCACAGGTCCAGGTAGCGGCGCGCAAGAAGCTGATAATCCGGCGGCGCTTCAGACATGGGGGAAGCATACTCCTCGGTTGCGGCGTTGACCAGCGGCAGGGGGCGGGGCGTCCATTGCAGCATGATGAAAAAGTCGCGCTGCGCCGCGATGAAAAGTCGCGTTGCACCGCGATGAAAAATAAGTTGCCATTTTCCCGGCTTGGGAAAAAGCTGATACCCTCAAGATCCATAAGCCGAAAACGGAAGCGCCGCCAAGATGTCCGATGCCAACAACGCCTCGCCGCAGGCCCCGATCACCATCAAGAAGTACGCCAACCGGCGTCTCTACAACACCGCCACCTCCAGCTACGTCACGCTCGACCATCTGGCGCAGATGGTCAAGGACGGTGCCGATTTCGTGGTCTACGACGCCAAGAGCGGCGAGGACATCACCCGTTCGGTCCTGACCCAGATCATCGTCGAGGAAGAGGGCAAGGGCGGCCAGAACCTGCTGCCCATCAGTTTCCTGCGCCAGATCATCGGTTTCTACGGCGATTCCCTGGGCGGGCTGGTGCCGCGCTACCTGGAACATTCCATGTCGTCGTTCCTGCGCAACGAACAGCAGATGCGCCAGTACATGCAGAACGCGCTGGACGGCCTGTTCCCGTTCAATCCGCTGAACCCGCTGAATCCGCTCGAGGAAATGAACAAGCAGAACGTGGCGTTCTTCGAAAACGCCATGAAGATGTTCTCGCCGTTCTATCCGCACGGCCAGGACGGCGCCCCCGGCGTCCCGGCGGACGGCGGTCTGGGCGAGTTGCAGGCCAAGATCAACCAGTTGCAGAGCCAGTTGGCCGAGCTGTCCAAGAAGAAGTGAGACCCCTGCCTCCTCCTGCCAAGGGCGGAGGGGGCACTCTCTTGCGCGATTACGCCTGAAACGGGTAGAATAGCCGATCGACCTCAGATCGGCCGGAGCCCGCGGTGAGTGACCTCGGATTGACCAGCACCCAGATCAGTGCGGCGGGCGCCTATGCCCGGTCCGAACGGCTGGTGGCCGAGTCCATCCCGGTCCGCGCCATCGACCCGACCCGGCAGCGCTTCCAGGTCGGCGATCAGAATGCCGCCGACCAGACCGCCGCCGACAGCCGCACCGAAGCTGAAGCAACCGATGCCGACGGCCAGTCCGCATCCTCCTATGCCGGGGGCGGCAAGGCCAGTACCGGTTGGGGCAGCGGCCTGCTCGGCGCCTTCACCTCGTTCCTGACCCGCATGTTCGCCCAGCCCGAGAGCAGCGTCTCGGCATCGGCGTCCACCGCTCAGGCGGGAGCCCAGGCCTATGCCCGCACCGCCGCCAGCGTCCCGCTCGGCAACTATAACGGGCCCGAGGTGTTGTCCCCGAACTTCCCGCGATTGTCCTCGGGGCGGGCTCTGGACCTGACTGTGTAGAAAATCTCTAGATCTCTACACGTCATTACAAAGAATTAATCTTGCAGCGACATGGAAAGAACCGGGGCTATGCCTCGGTTTTTGGCGCTTTTTGGCCGATTCTGACATAAATCGGCCCGCGGCATTAGCCTTGCGATTTCGGTTCTCCACACTGGTATTACCTTGGTCCAGCGTGCATATAGCACTCAGGTAAAAACCTGTGGCCCGCAGGCACCTTCGCGGAAAACGGTGGTTTCCTCGCCTTTTCAGAAGGGTGATTTTTGCAAGGAAGTGCGCTGTGGTTGCGTGTGGTGCGGAGAAAATAAATCTAACAAGTAATGTACAAGCTTAGAGTGCTTTCAAAGTTAGATATATAAGCGCCCAATTGACTAATAATCGGGGTTGCCTCGATTTAGAATTCAGACTATGGACAAGGAAAGGTAACCATGCCGGATACAGCGGATGTCGCCCGCCGATACGACGATCACTCCCAGATTCAGCCGAGAACAATGACTGCTAAGACTGAAGCCAAGGCCGCACGGCCGACCAACCGTGCCAACGACACCGACCGGCACGTCGGCGCCCGCATTCGTGAGCGCCGCATCATGTTGGGCCTGTCCCAGCAGCAGATGGCCGATCTGATCGGCGTGACCTATCAGCAGGCCCACAAGTACGAGCGCGGCATCAACCGCATCTCGGCCGGCCGCCTGTATGAAATCGCCCAAGTTCTGGGCGTTCCGGTCAGCTATTTCTTCGAAGGTCTGGATTCCCAACGGGCCACCGATCTGACCGCGCGTCAGCGCATGTGCCTGGAACTGGCGCGCAATTTCTCCAGCATCTCGAACGAGAAGCATCAGGAAGCGCTGTCCCAGTTGGCCCGGGCCCTGGCCTCGGAATAAGCCTGCGCCGGGATCGCTCCCGGTTCTTGGGAAAGACACGCCGCGGGGTGGCCATTGGCCGCCCCGTCGTGTTTTCCGGGGTGCGCCACCTCAGGGTGCAAGTATCCTTCGATGTTTTATTATGGTTGTACTTGCAGCCGGGCCATGGCCCAGCGCGCCGCGTCGCGTACGCCCTCGTCCGGGTCGTCCGTCAGGGTCGCGGCGATGACGGCAAGATGGGGCTGGCCGGAATTGCCCATGGCCACCAGCACGTTGCGCACCATGCGGTCGCGCCCGATGCGTTTGATGGCCGAACCGGAAAATACCTCGCGGAACGTGGAATCATCCAGCGCCGCCAGATCGGCCAGACGCGGCGCGGTCAGCTCGATGCGCGGCAGGAAATCGGGCTCGCGCGTCGGCGGCGCGAACTTGTCCCACGGGCAGGCCGCCATGCAATCGTCGCAGCCATAGATGCGGTTGCCCATCAGCGGCCGCAAATCCTCGGGGATCGGGCCTTTGTGCTCAATGGTCAGATAGCTGATGCAGCGCCGCGCATCCACCTGGCCATCGGCAACGATGGCGGCGGTGGGGCAGGAATCGCGGCAGCGGGTGCAGCGGCCGCAATGATCGGGCTCGGGCGGGTCGGGCTCCAATTCCAAGGTGGTGTAGATTTCGGACAGGAACAGCCACGAGCCGAAGCGGCGCGACACCACGTTGCTGTGCTTGCCCTGCCAACCCAGACCCGATTGCGCCGCCAGCGGTTTTTCCATGACCGGGGCGGTGTCCACGAAGACCTTCAGCGCGCAGCCGTATTGCTCGGCCATCCACCGCCCCAGTGCCTTCAGGCGCCGCTTCATCAAATCGTGGTAATCCTTGTTGCGGGCATAGACGCTGACATGGCCGCGCTCGGGGTGGGCCAGCAGCGTCAGCGGGTCGCCGGACGGCGCGTAATTGCAGCCCAGCACCACCACCGACCGCACCTCGGGCCATAATCCCTGGGGTGCGGCGCGTTGCTCGCGTCGTTCCTCCATCCACGCCATGGTGCCGTGACGGCCGTCGGCGACGAACGCCTCCAGCCCGGCGCTCCAATCGCCGGTGGCCGGGGCGAAGCCGACGGCGTCGAAGCCCAGCTCAAGCGCCTTGGCGCGGATGGCCTCCTTCACGGCAGCCCGGCTTAACCGCGCCCGCGATAGGTGGGCACGCCCTGGTCGGGCAGGAACAGGCCCTTGGGCGGCTCGCCGGTCTGCCAGAACACGTCGATGGGAATGCCGCCGCGCGGATACCAATAGCCGCCGATGCGCAGCCACACCGGCGACAGCGCGTCCACCAGCCGCTTGGCGATGCCGACCGTGCACGCCTCGTGAAAGGCGCCGTGGTTGCGGAAGCTGCCCAGGAACAGCTTCAGCGACTTGGATTCCACCAGCGTCTCGTCGGGCACATAGTCGATGACGATGTGGGCGAAATCGGGCTGGCCGGTGATCGGGCACAGCGAGGTGAATTCCGGCGCGGTGAAGCGCACCAGATAGGGCGTGCCGGGATGGGGGTTGGGCACCGTCTCCAGTACCGCCTCGTCGGGATTGGACGGCAGGTCGGACTTGCCGCCCAATTGGGTCAGATGGGGGTAATCGGCCATCAGGACTGCATCCTCTTGATGGTGTTGGTGGTGCTTTGTCCCGCCACCAGATCGGCCAGCACCACCTTGCCGCCCCAGCCCTGGACGTCGGCAGCACCGACCACGGTCTCGACGGTGTAATCGGCGCCCTTGACCAGCACGTCGGGCTTGAGGGTGCGGATCAGCTCCAGTGGCGTGTCCTCGCCGAAGATCACCACCAGATCGACGGCGGCCAGCGAGGCCAGCACGGTGCCCCGCGCCGATTCCGACTGCACCGGCCGGGTCGGCCCCTTGAGGCGGCTGACCGAGGCGTCGGAATTGAGTCCGACCACCAGCCGGTCGCAGGCGGCCTTGGACTGGGTCAGCAACGAGATGTGGCCGGGATGCAGCAGGTCGAAACAGCCGTTGGTGAAGCCGACCGAATAGCCCTTGCGCCGCCAGCGTTCCACCAGGTCGGCGGCGGCCTTGCTGCCCAGCACCTTGGTTTCGGCCGATTGGATCTCGTCGTGATGCAGGGCCGACACCACCTCGGCGGCATAGGCCACGGCGGTGCCGACCTTGGCGACGACGATGCCCGCCGCCACGTTGGCGATGCGCGCCGCGTCGGGCAGTGTCGCCCCCGACGCCACCGCCGCCGCCAGGGTGGCGATCACCGTGTCGCCGGCGCCGGAAACGTCGAACACTTCGCGCGCTTCGGCGGGCAGATGGTGGATTTCGCCCTTGGCGGGGACCAGGGTCATGCCGTCCTGGCTGCGGGTCACCAGCACCGCCTCGACGCCGCAGGTGTCGATCAGGTGGCGGGCGGCGGCGACCACGGCGGCATCGCTGTCCACCGGCATGCCGGTCGCTTCGTGCAATTCCTTGCGGTTGGGGGTCAGCAGGGTGGCGCCGCGATAGCGGGTGTAATCGGTGCCCTTGGGATCGACGATGACCTTCTTGCCCTTGGCGCGGGCGCGGGCGATCAGCTCGCCCACCACCGGCGGCGCCAGCACGCCCTTGCCGTAATCGGACAGCACCACCACGCCCGCCTTGGCGATCAGTTGATCGGCCCGGGCCAGCACCTGCTCGCGGCTGCGCTCGCTCAGGCCCGCGCGGGTTTCGCGGTCGGTGCGCAGCAATTGCTGCGAGCTGGCGAAGAACCGGGTCTTGATGGTGGTTTGGCGGCCCGGCTCGACCACCAGACAGGGGTCGATCTCGATATGCTCGCCCAGCAGGCGGCCAACCTCGCGCCCGGCCTCGTCGTCGCCGACCACGGCGACGAAGGCGGGATGCGCCCCCAGCGCCACCAGATTGCGCACCACGTTGCCGGCGCCGCCCAGCATGGCGTCCTCGCGCTCCATATACAGCACGGGGATGGGCGCCTCGGGCGAAATGCGATCGACGGAGCCGTAGACGAAGCGGTCCAGCATGGCGTCGCCGATGCACAGCACCGGGGTGCCCTTCAGCTTTTCAACCCGTTCCACCAACGCCGAGATTTCTGTCATGCCACACCTGTCGGAAGCCTGCGGCTGCGTTACCCCAGGCCCTGGCCGGATGCAAGCATTTCATCCGCTGCGGGGCGCCGTGGTGGAAAAGCCACCCCCTCATTTCGTTCTAGGAGAGCCTGAACGGGCGATGTATTTTGGTTTCACAGAAATACGGTCGCCTTGTGCCGCCGCACCAGAATGGGGAAGCGATGAACGCGTCGGCGTTCGGAGACAAGCCGCAGGAAATCGTCACGTCGGAAAGCCTGCTTTACGACGCCGCCGAACGTGTGGGCAGAATCCGCGAGGGGCGTCTGGCCCTGCACCTGCATCTGTCGCAGTTGCAGCCCACCAACCGCGAAGATGCCAAGATCCGCATCGCCTTCCGTATGTTCGAAAGCATGGTGGACATGTTCCGCGGCCAGCTGTTCCTGCTGACCAATTCGGACGTGATGCTGATCTGCAAGGACGCCCGTCTGGCCGATCTGGATGCCATCGTCTACAAGCTGCGGGCGCTGTTTTCCAAGGACCCGCTGACCTATACCGAGACCGCGCATGGCGAGGACCGCTTCGCCACGTTCTACGATCTGGAAAGTGAATACGACACCTTCTTCACGGTGTGCTCGGATTTGCTGTCCCTGGCCAAGAAGCGCCAGGAAAACGCCCGCACCGCGCCGCTGATCCAGCCGCTGGATGCCCGCAATCTCAACCGCGTACTGGAAGCCATCGGCGCCAGCGATATCGGCGGCGTGGTGCGGCGTCAGCCCTGCGTCCGCTTTTCCGATAAGATGGTCGCCGAGGTGGCGTTCCAGGAATTCTTCATGTCCATCGCCGACCTGCAAAAGGTGCTGGCGCCCGACGTGAACATCCTGTCCAACCGCTGGCTGTTCCAGCACCTGTCGCAGGTGTTGGATCTGCGGGTGCTGTCGGTGTTGCAGGACGCCGGGTTCCGCAAGCTGCCGGTGGCGTTCTCGGTCAATCTGAACATGTCCACGGTCAGCACTCCGGCCTTCCAGGCGTTCGAGGCGGCGATCCGCGGCCGTGCCGGGCTGGTGGTGGAATTCCAGCTGGTGGATATCTTCAACAATCTGGACGGCTATTTCCGCGCTCGCGACCTGCTGCGCTCGCACGGGCACAAGACGGTGCTGGACGGCCTCAGCCCCATCACCCTGCAATTCATCGACGCGGAATTGTACGAGGCGGATTTCGTCAAGGTCAGCTGGTCCGGCGACATGGCCGACGACGTGGTCACCGCCGATTTGCATTCGGCGTTGGGGCCGGTGGGTTTCGACCATGTCATCCTGTCGCGCTGCGACACCGAAAGCGCCATCGCCTGGGGCCTGAACCAGGGCATCCGCCATTTCCAGGGCCGCTATCTGGATTCCATGGTGGCGGCGGTGACCATGGCGCAATGCGACAAGGCCGCCGCCTGCACCCTGGCGCAATGTACCCAGCGCCACGGTGTGATTTCCGGCCGTCCGCGCGTGGAATGCGGCAACAACGACATGCTTGACGCCTTTCCGCCCCTCAAGGCGCTGCGTTAGGGACGGGGGATCAGATGTTCGGAAACGCCGCCGGATCGCGCGTCACCGCCCAGGAAAACCTGCTGATCGATTACCTGCATCGGCTGGAACGGCACCGTGCCGAACGCCGCGCCGTGCATGTGCATCTGTCGGAACTGCTCAGCCAGAACCGGCGCGAGCACCATATGCGCATCGCCGCCAGCACCTTCGAGGGGCTGGTGAAGATGTTGCAGGCCCAGGTCTTCACCATGGCCAACGGCGACCTGATGGTGGTGTACAAGGCCCAGGCCCAGGACGAGGTGGAATCGGCCATCGTCAAGCTGCGCTTTCTGTTCTCGGACGATCCGCTGATCATCGAGGACGCGCAGGGCCGCAAGGGTGCCTTCTGCACCTGGTACGACCTGGAGCGGGAATACGACGTCCTGGTGTCGCTGGCGCAACGGATGCTGCAGGAGGAGCAGAGCCGCCGCCGCGCCGAGGCCGAGGCCAACGCCCGCCAGAACCGCCAGCCCGAGGTGCCCAAGGGCTCGCCCTTCACCCCCGATCTGCTGGTGCGGGTCGAGGCGGCGCTGGGCCAGGCCGATCTGGCCAATCTGATGCGCCGTCAGGCGGTGTGCGCCGTGGTCGGCCAGGCGCCGCCGCAGCCGGTGTTTCACGAGCTGTTCATCTCCATCGCCGATCTGCGCCAGACGCTGATGCCCAGCGTCAACATGAATTCCAGCCCGTGGCTGTTCCAGCAATTGACCGAGACGCTGGACCGCCGCGTGCTGTCGCTGCTGAACAAGCATGACGACCGTACGCTGGAAGGCGATATCAGCATCAACCTGAACGTCTCGACCATCCTGTCGCCGGAATTCATGGTGTTCGACGACAACGTCAAGGCGGGCATGCGCGGCACCATCGTGCTGGAGCTGCAAAAGGTCGATATCTTCGCCGATCTGGGCGCCTATCTGTTCGCCCGCGACTTCGCCCACGACCGCGGCTACCGCATCTGTATCGACGGTCTCAGCTATTCCATGCTGCCCTTCGTCGACCGCGAACGGCTGGGTGCCGATCTGATCAAGCTGATCTGGGACCCGTCGCTGACCGAGGAAAAGGACAAGAAGACCGACGCCCTGCGCCGCATCGGCGTCACCCGTATCATCCTGGCCCGCTGCGACACGCCGTCGGCCATCGAATACGGGCATTCGGTGGGCATCACCCTGTTCCAGGGCCGCCATGTGGAGCAGGCCCTGATGGGCGACCTGCGCCGCCGCGGCATTGGCCGCGCCCGCCCGCGCTGAGGCGGGGGGTTACCTTTCCACCAGGGCCGAGCGGGTTTCCACGTCCAGTATGGCGACGCGGGCGGCCAGGGTGCGGATTCTGATCCAATCCTCGCCTTTGGCCGCGTGCTCCAGGGCGCGGGCGGCCAGTCCCAGGCGGGTGGCACCCAGAGACAGCGCCGCCGAGGCCAGGGAATGGGCGGTCTCGCCCAACAAACTGGAATCACCCGCCGAAAGATGGCGGTTCAGCCGGGCGCGCAGATCGTCGGCGGTGCTGGCGTACAGCGCCGCCATCTCGATACGGGCGGCGGGATCGTCGCCGAACACGGCGGCGGTGATTTCCGTGTCCAGCAATGGCGCATCGTCGGGTGTGGCGGGGGACGGTGCCGGAGCGCACGGGCCAAGGGATGCGGCGGCACCCTGGCGGCTGAGCACCGCGCCCAAATCCTGCAACGACACCGGCTTGGTCACCACCATGTCTATGCCCGCGCGCAGGCATTCCTCGGTGGTTTCGGCGAAGGCGTCGGCGGTCATGCCGATGATGGGGATGCGGTGGCCGTCGCCCCGTGCCGTCTCGGCGGCACGGATGGCGCGGGCCAGGTCCAGGCCGTCCATGATCGGCATGTGATAATCGGTGACCACCGCCACGTACTCGCCGCCCCTGCGGAAGGCGGCCAGGGCGGCGCTGCCGTCGGGGTGGATGTCGGCGCCATAGCCCAGGCGATCCAGTTGCGACCGCAGCAGCCATTGATTGACCGGATTGTCCTCGGCCGCCAGCACCATGCCGCCGGTGGCCGAGGCCTGCACGGCGGGGGCCTCCTCGGGTGCGTCCGGCGGCTCGGCGGCGATCAGCGGCAGGATGACGCGGAATAGCGACCCTTCGCCGGGGCGGCTTTCCGCCTCGATGCGGCCGCCCATCAATTCCACCAGCTGGCGCGAGATGGACAGGCCAAGCCCGGTGCCGCCGTGGCGCCGGGTGGTCGAGGTGTCCACTTGCCGGAACGGCTGGAACAGGCGGGCCAAATCCTCGGGCCGGATGCCGATGCCGGTATCGGCCACCGCGATTTCCAGCCACGGCCCCACGGCACGCAGTGACACCCGCACCGTGCCGCGTTCGGTGAACTTGACGGCGTTGCCCACCAGATTGGTGACGATCTGGCGCAGCCGCAGCGGATCGGCCAGCACCCAATCGGGAATGGCGGCATCGCATTCCAGCACCAGCAGCAGGCCCTTGGCCCGCGCCGTCACTTCCAGTCCGGCGATGGCCTGTTGCAGGACATGGCGGGGATCGGTGGCGGACGGCGCGATGCGGACCTTGCCCGCCTCGATCTTCGACAGGTCCAGGATGTCATTGATGATGCCCAGCAGCGATTCAGTCGAGGTCCAGATGATCTCGGCCAGCTTGCGCTGTTCGCGGTTCAGCGGCGTGTCGCGCAGCAATTCCACCGTACCCAGCACGCCGTGCATGGGGGTGCGGATTTCGTGGCTCATGGTCGCCAGGAAACGGGACTTGGCCTGGGCGGCGGCAACCGCCTGGGTGCGGGCATCCTCCAGTTCGGCGTTGTGGGCCTCGATGCGGTCCAGCAGGCTGTTATAGGCAGTGATGACCCGGCCCAATTCGTCGTCGGGGCGCGGGTTGTCGGGAACCTTGGCAGCCTTGGAAATGGCGTGGTTCAACTGTTCCAGCGGCTGCATGACCGTGGCGCGCAGGGCAAAGACCGCGCTGACCGCCATGGCCGCCGCCAGCGCCAGGAACACCGCCAGACTGAGCCGCGCATCGGCCCGCGCCGCGCTGAGCAGGCCGCCCCGGTCCACCCACAGCGTCAACCGGCCCAGCAGATGGCTTTCATAAGAAACCAGGGCTGTCACCGGTTCGGCGGTGGGCGGCAGGCCGCAGCCGCCTTCGGGGGTGGTCGATGCCAGCAGGCGGCTGTGGGGATCGGTCACCTCGGCGCAGACGATGCCGGGATGGGCGGCCAGCGAGCTGATGATGGTCCGGGTGGCGCGGTCGTTGATGGCCCACATGGGCTCTTGCAACGCGATGGCGTTCAGGCGCGCGGTCTCGGCCATGGACGCCGACAGGCGCTGGCGCTCTGCCTCGAACTGGCGCCAAGACACCGCGCCAGCCACCAATACCGCCAACACCGCCGCCGCCGAGACGGCGATGACCAGGAAGCGGGTGGTGATCTGTTCGATCCGCCAAAGCGCCACCGGAGGTCGTCCTTGCCGAGGTCCAAGATATGGAAAAAGGTTAGGGCAAAGCGGTCCGCAAGACCAGAAGCCATTGCGTGGGATGGGGGCTCGCGGCACAATGCGGCTGCTATGTCAGGTATTGACCCGATGCGCTCTGTCCTGCCTTCGTTCGCCCGCCTTGCCCTGGCGGCGCTGCTGATGTTCGGGCTGGCGGGACCGGCGGTGGCCGAGACGGTCAAGGTCGGATGTGTCGAGTTTCCGCCGCTGACCTATTCCGATGTGGATGGCCGGGCGATCGGTTCGGCCATCGACCTGATCAGTGACATTCTCGGCCGTGCGGGCTTGCCCTACGAGGTCAAATGCTATCCTGGCGCCCGCCTGCTGGCCGGGCTGCGCGACGGCTCGACCCATGTGGCCATGCTGATCCGCCATCCGGAACTGGGCGATACTGTCCAATACGGCGCGTTGCCCATGGCCTATCTCGACCTGCGGGCCTATCGGCAGGGCTCGACGCCGCCTTTGGGCGATATCCGCAACAGCCGGGGCAAGTCGGTCATCGTGTTGCGCGGCTACGGCTATGGCGGCTGGATCGACTTCTTCAAGGACCCGGACAACCATCTGACGCTGTCCTTCGCCGACAGCCGTCAGGCGGCGATCCGCATGCTGGCCAGCGGTCACGGCGATTACCTGCTGGATTACGCCGATCCCGCCACCCCGGCCCTGGCCCAGGCTTCCCTGTCCGGCCTGCGGTCGGAGGCGTTGGTCCGGCTGGAGACCTATTTCCTGGTGTCCAGGAAGGCCCCCGATGCCGAGGCCCTGCTGCAGCGGATCGAGGCCATCTTCGCCCGCATGGGCGCCAGGCCGGTGAATTAGAGTTTGCCTCAGTCTGCCCGAAGCGCCCCACTTCATCGTCATTGCCGGGCTTGACCCGGCAATCCATGGACCCTCGGGTCAAGCCCGAGGGTGACGGTCCAAAAGAAGGGGGCACCGGAAACGGCCCCCTCTAATTCCCCGACCAATCCACAAGGGGCAGGCCGCGGGCGATCCAGCCGGGACCGTTGGGGCCGCCGACCATGCCTTCGGCCACATGGCGGACATTGGTGAAGCCCTGGTCGCGCAGATAGGCCATGGCCTTGGCCGAGCGGTTGCCGGTGCGGCAGATCAGCACGATGGCGGCGTTGCGGTCGCCCTTGACCAGGGCCAGCACCCGTTCGGCGAAATCGGCGCGGCCCCAACTGATGGCGGCGGCGCCCGGCGGCAGGCCGGTGTCCTGCCATTCGACCGGGGTGCGCACGTCGATGAAGGTGACGGCCTTACTCTGGCTCAGGTTCAGTGCTTCCGCCGGGGAGACGGTTTCGGCGGCCCAGGCGGTGGCGGTCCAGGCGGTCAGCAACAACGCCGCCAGCAGCCTACAGACGGCGCGCCACCCAGCCGCCGAAGCACAGCGCCCGGAAGAACGGGCGGGGCGGGCCGAATCCGGCCTGATCCAGCAATTCCGCCAGCCGCTCTTCGGTGACGGGATGGATGTCGCGGTCCACATGGGTGAATCCCTTGTCGATGTCGGCGGCGGCGATACCCGCCGCCTTTTGCAGGTGGCGCCAATAGGTGCGCAATTCCGCCTGCCAGGGCTCGTCCCAGGCCGGGCCGAACAGATCGCCCAGCACCAGTGGCGCGCCGGGTTTGAGGTGGCGGGCAAGGTCGGTCAGCAGGCCCAGCTTGGCGCCGTCGTCGGGCAGGAAGTGCAGCACCAGCAACAGGGTGGCGCCATCGAACGGTTCGAAGGTCGGCAGATCGGCAACCTTGCAGGGGTACAGCCGCACCCGCTCGGTCAGGCCGTGTTCCGAGACCTTATGTTCGGCAAGATCCAGCATGTCACCCGCCGGATCGACGCCGACCACATGCAGGCCGGGGCAGGCCTGGCCCAGCGCCACGCATTCCGATCCGGTCCCGGCCCCGGCCACCAGCACCCGGCCCTGGCCGCCGGTGCTTTCCGCCACCACCATGCACACCAGTTGGTGCAGGGCCTCGTAACCGGGAATGGCGGCGCGGATACGGCGGTCGTAGGCCTGGGCCTTCTCGGCGGCGTAGATGCGGTCCAGCGCGGATTCGGTCATGGATTTTCCTCCGGCGGAAAGGCCTGCAACTGGCGCAGCGCCTCGGACATGGCCATGGCGGCGGCCATGGCGACGTTCAGCGACCGCGCCGACGGCATCAGCGGAATGCGGACCCGGGCATCGGCGGCATCGGCCACCGCGTCGGGCACGCCCGCGCTTTCGCGTCCCACCATGATGATGTCGTTCGGGGCAAAGGTGAAGCGGTCAAGACGTTCCGATGCCTTGGTGGACAGCAGCACCACCCGCCGCCCCGTTCGGGTGGCTGTTTCACGGAAAGCGTTCCACGAGTTGTGCCGCGTCACCGTGACCAGGGACACGTAATCCATTCCGGCGCGGCGCATGCGCTTCTCGTCCCAGATGAATCCGCAGGGCTCGATCACGTCGATGGCGAAGTCCAGACAGGCGCCCAACCGCAACAGGGAGCCAGCGTTCTGGGGGATGTCTGGCTGGTACAGCGCCAGTCGCGGGCGGGTCATTTCTTGCTCCAGGTCAAAGCGTCGCGGTCAAAGGCCGCAGCGGCTGGAAATACCAAGGGCCAGAATTAGTTAAAGCTGAACTCATGGCCGACTCGCCTGTTGATCCATGGCGGCTGATGTGGTTAATAGGGCCGCTTCCGCGGGCCAACAAGAGGTTATGTCATGGCTGATCCGGCAACGCATGCCCAGCCCTCGTCGACGGACGGGCAGACTCGGCGGGATTTCCTGCTGTACGCCACTACCGCCGTCGGCGCGGCCGGGACCGCCGCCGCCCTGTGGCCGTTCGTGCATAGCATGAACCCGGCCGCCGATACCCTGGCGCTGTCCACCACCGACGTGGATATCGCCGCCATTCAGACTGGTCAGGCCGTTACGGTCATCTGGCAGGGCAAACCTGTCTTCGTGCGTCATCGCAGCGAAGAGGAAATCGCCCAGGCCGCCAAGGATGATTCCGCCGCCCTGCGCGATCCGGCCAAGGATGCCGATCGCGTGACCAAGCCGGAATGGCTCATTCTCATCGGTGTCTGCACCCATCTCGGTTGCGTGCCGCTGGGCCAGAAGGCGGCCGATCCCAAGGGGGATTACAACGGCTGGTTCTGCCCGTGCCACGGTTCGCACTACGATACTTCCGGCCGCATCCGCAAGGGCCCCGCGCCCCTGAACCTGCCGGTGCCGAAGTATGCGTTCACCACCGACACTACCATCCGTATCGGGTAAGGATCGGCCATGAGCGGCTTTCAAAGCAACAACAAGGTGGTGAACTGGCTGGACCAGCGGCTCCCCATCTTCTCGATGATGCAGCACTCCGCCATCGAGTATCCCACTCCCCGGAATCTGAACTACTGGTGGAACTTCGGTTCGCTGGCTGGTTTCTGCCTGGTCATCATGCTGCTGACCGGCATTTTCCTGGTGATGAACTATTCGTCCCATACCTCGCTGGCTTTCGACTCGGTCGAACGCATCATGCGCGACGTGAATTACGGGTGGCTGATCCGCTACCTGCATATGAACGGCGCCTCGATGTTCTTCATCCTGGTCTACATCCACATGTTCCGTAATCTCTATTACGGTTCGTACAAGGCCCCGCGCGAGGTCCTGTGGTGGATTGGTATCCTGATCTATCTGGCGATGATGGCCACGGGCTTCCTGGGCTACGTGCTGCCCTGGGGTCAGATGTCGTTCTGGGGTGCCACCGTCATCACCAACCTGTTCTCGGCCTTCCCGGTCGTCGGCAGCCACATCGTCACCCTGCTGTGGGGCGGCTTCTCGGTGGACAACCCCACCCTGAACCGTTTCTTCTCGCTGCACTACCTGCTGCCGTTCGTCATCCTTGGCCTGGTGGTCGTCCACGTCTGGGCGCTGCACACCGTCAAGTCGAACAATCCGCTGGGCATCGAGATCAAGACCCCGGCCGACAGCATCCCGTTCCACCCCTATTACACGATCAAGGACCTGTTCGGCATCGGCCTGTTCCTGATGTTCTACCTGGCCTTCGTGTTCTGGGCTCCGAACTTCTTCGGCGAGCCGGACAACTACATTCCGGCCAATCCGATGGTGACCCCGCCGCATATCGTGCCTGAATGGTATTACCTGCCGTTCTATGCCATCCTGCGGTCCTTCACCATGGATCTGTGGATCATTCCGGCCAAGTTGCAGGGCGTCATCGCCATGTTCTCGGCGATCCTGATCCTGTTCTTCCTGCCGTGGCTGGATACCTCGAAGGTCCGTTCGGCCAAGTTCCGCCCGCTGTACCGCCAGTTCTTCTGGCTGTTCCTGGTGGATTGCTTGATCCTGGGCTATGTGGGCGGCAAGCCTGCCGAGGAGCCTCTGGTCACCATCGGCCAGATCGCCACCGCCTATTACTTCGCCCATTTCCTGATCATCATGCCGCTCTTGGGCAAGATCGAGAAGCCCAAGGCCCTGCCGGCCAGCATCTCGGCCTCCGTGCTGAAGGAGAAGGCATAATGCGTAAGCTCATCCTCTCGGCTCTGGTTGCCGCCGGTCTGACCGGCGCTTCCGGCGCGGCCCTGGCCAACAGCGGCGGCGAGCCGCTGATGAAGCCGGCCTTCAGCTTCAACGGCTTCTTCGGTCAGTACGACAAGGGCGAACTGAAGCGCGGCTTCGAGGTCTTCCATCAGGTTTGCTCGAACTGCCATGGCCTGCGCCTGGTGGCCTACCGCAACCTGGCGGATGTCGGCCTGACCGCCGACGAGATCAAGACCGTTGCCGCCGAGCGCGACATCGACGACGCCCCCAATGATGAGGGCATCATCGCCAAGCGCGCCGGCCGTCCGTCCGACAAGTACATCTCGCCGTTCCCGAACGAGAAGGCCGCGGCCGCCGCCAACGGTGGTGCCGCTCCGCCGGATCTGTCGCTGATGGCGAAGGCCCGCGTCGGTGGTCCGAACTACATCTACAGCCTGATGCTGGGCTTCTCGGAAGAGATCCCCGAGCATCACGTGGTCCCCGAGGGCAAGTACTTCAACAAGTTCTTCCCCGGCAACAACATCAGCATGCCGCCGCAGCTGATGGATGATCTGGTGACCTATACCGACGGCACCAAGGCTTCTCCGGAGCAGATGGCCAAGGACATCTCGGTCTTCCTGAATTGGGCCGCCGAGCCCGAGCTGGACGCCCGTAAGTCGCTGGGTCTGAAGGTCATGATCTTCCTGGGCGTCTTCACCGCCCTGTTGTACGCCCTCAAGCGTCAGATCTGGAAGAACATCCACTGATCCGGCATCCCGGGGCGCCCGCGCCGGGATAAGGAAAAGTTCAAACTGGCCGCCATCCTTGCGATGGCGGCCTTTTTGTTTTACCACCGGTCCTCACGGCTTTTTCAACCTGGGGCGAAATATGACCACACCCGTACTCGGCATCATCGGCGGTTCCGGCGTCTATGACATCGACGGCCTGACCAACACGGAATGGCGGCGGGTGGAGACGCCGTTCGGGGCGCCGTCCGACGACTTGCTGTTCGGCGAACTGAACGGCCAGAAGCTGGTGTTCCTGCCGCGCCATGGCCGCGGCCACCGCATCCCGCCGTCGGAGCTGAACTACCGCGCCAATATCGACGCGCTGAAGCGCTCCGGCGTCACCGAGATCGTGTCGGTGTCGGCGGTGGGCTCGCTGAAAGAGGAATTGCCGCCCGGCACCTTCGTCATCGTCGATCAATTCATCGACCGCACCTTCGCTCGCGTCAAAAGCTTCTTCGAGACCGGTCTGGTGGCCCATGTTTCCATGGCCCATCCGGTGTGCGGCCGTCTGGGCGACATCATCGAGCGCGCTGCCGAGGATGCGGGTATCGTCGCCGTGCGCGGCGGCACCTATCTGGTGATGGAAGGCCCGCAATTCAGCACCCAGGCCGAAAGCAATCTGTACCGGCAATGGGGCTGCGACGTCATCGGCATGACCAACATGCCCGAGGCGAAATTGGCCCGCGAGGCCGAGATGTGCTACGCCACCGTCGCCATGGTCACCGATTACGATTGCTGGCACCCCGATCACGACGCGGTGACCGTCGAACAGGTGGTCAAGGTGCTGATCGAGAACGCCGGCCGCGCCCGCGCCCTGGTCAAGGCCATCGTGCCGCATATCGCGGGCCGGTCGGATGCCTGCGCCAAGGGCTGCCACCATGCCCTGGAACACGCCATCATCACCCACCCGGACAAGCGCGATGCCTCGCTGGTGTCCAAGCTGGACGCGGTCGCCGGACGGGTGCTGACGCGCTAATTGACCTGGATCACGGTTGCCGCCGCCGTCTGCTGCATGCTGGTTCCCTCATGAAGGGAGACTTGGCATGCGGTGGATGGCGGCGGCGGCTTTGGTGGCGATGGGATGGGCGGGCCAGGCCATGGCCTGGCCCTACGAGAATTATCCCGAACCGCGCGGATTCTCGGGCTATACGGTGCTCACCACTCTGACCCTGCCTGAGGGCAAGGCGGAATTGCTGGCGGACAGCCGCATCACCACCGCCAACCGTGACAAGGTGCGCACCATCCTGCTGGGCGGCGAGGCTGGGGATAGCAAGCTGCAACAGGATTTCGACCACGACGATCCGCGTTGGGCGGTGGTGCGCTTTACCCCCAAGCAGGGGGCACCGCATGTGGTGGTGTTGGATCACGCCCTGGCAGCGCTGGCGCTGGACGACATCCAGGGCGACGGCAAGCCCAAGCTGCGGGTGGAAATCGACTACCTGGAAGGCTATCGCGGCCGCCTGACCCTGTTCATGGAGCCGGTCAAGGGACGGTTGGAACCGGTGCAGTACCGCGACGCCCAGGACGGCTATCGGGTGCAGATCGAGCTGATGGATGCGCCCAAGGGCTGGTGGAAGCGGTCCAAGGACGGCAAGGCCGCCGAGTTCCTGATGGTCGATGCCCGCTTTGATCAACGGGTCGATCTGATGCGTATCGCCTGGGACGGCAAGGAATGGAAACGCTTCTCGCGCATGCTGCCGGGCGGTGCTGTGGGTTCGGCCGAGCAGTTTCCGCCGCGCGCCCAGTTTCCCTAACTGGCGTTCTTGCGTCGCGCGGTGTGCCGGAACAGTTCCAGCGCCCGCTCGCTGCACGACACGCAATCCCGGCACCCGTGGGCCGAGGCGCAGTTCAGCGCCGCCTGTAGCACGCCCAGATCATGCTCGGTTGGCGAATTGGGCTGCCACGGACAATCCTCGCCTTTGCGGTTCCGCATCATCTCTCCATGTTACGGCGTTAATTGAAGTCATGATAACTCCGCCAGGGCTGGTCTTGGCAGGCGGGCAGGGGTATATGACCTTCTGGGCGTGCCGTTCAAAAAGCGATGCGCACACCTTATACCTTTGCGTAATCCGACATGTGCACAGGCAGGAAAGGCCATTTCCATGAAGATCGACGGCAAGCCCACCCGCACCATCTGGCTGGCCGAGGATGGCTGGGCCGTCGAGATCATCGACCAGACCCGCCTGCCGCACGAATTGGTCACCGTTCGCCTGGAATCCCTGGCCGACGCGGCCCATGCCATCAAGGCCATGCTGGTGCGTGGCGCGCCGCTGATCGGCGCCACCGCCGCCTACGGCATGGCGCTGACGGCGCGGGCCAACGGGTCCGACATGGCGCTGACCGTGGCCTACAACATCCTGCACGCCACCCGCCCGACCGCCATCAACCTGAAATGGGCGCTGGACGAGATGATCAAGGCGCTGGCCGGTGTGCCCGAGGCCGCCCGCCCCGCTGCCGCCTATGCCCGCGCCGCCGAGATCGCCGACGAGGATGTGGCGATCAATTCGGCCATCGGCGATAACGGCCTGGAAGTGCTGCGCGAGATTTGGGCGCGCCGCCGCGCCGAAGGGGCCGAGCGCCTGAATGTGCTGACCCATTGCAATGCCGGTTGGTTGGCGACGGTGGATTGGGGCACCGCCATCGCCCCCATCTACAAGGCCTTCGATGCGGGCATGCCGATCCATGTCTGGGTGGACGAGACCCGGCCGCGCAACCAGGGCGCCAGCCTGACGGCGCGCGAGTTGAACTGGCACGGCGTGCCGCACACCGTGATCGCCGACAATACCGGCGGCCATCTGATGCAGCACGGCATGGTGGATTGCGTCATCGTCGGCACCGACCGCGTCACCCGCAACGGCGACGTCTGCAACAAGATCGGCACCTATCTGAAGGCATTGGCGGCGGCGGACAATGCCGTGCCGTTCTATGTGGCGCTGCCCAGCCCGACCATCGACTGGAGCGTGGCCGATGGCGTCACCGAAATCCCCATCGAGGAACGCGACGCCGCCGAGCAGACCCACATGACCGGCAAGGATGCGGACGGCGCCATCGTCACAATCCAGGTGGTTCCCGATGGCAGTGCCGCCGGTAATTGGGGATTCGATGTCACCCCGGCCCGTCTGGTCACCGGCCTGATCACCGAACGCGGCGTTTGCGCCGCCAGTCCGGCCGGGCTGAAAGAGCTGTTCCCCGACCGGGGCTAGGTTTCTCGCCTGCTACTCCGGCCAGCGCTTGTGCATCCACAGCCACTGGCCGGGGCGGCGGCGGATCCAGTCTTCCAGATGGGCGGTGATGTCGCGCATCAGGGTTTGGGTGTCGGCGTGGACGTCGCCGCTGGCGGGCAGGGCCATGGGTGGCTGGAAGGTCATGCGGAAACGGGCGCCGTTCAGGCGCTCGATGCACACCGGGACCACCGGGCATTGGAATTTCAGGGCGAAGCGGGCCACCGCCGGGGCGGTCATGGCGTCGCGGCCGAAGAATGGCACCGGAATGCCGTCATTCATCTTCTGATCGACCAGCAGGCAGATATGGCCGTTGCCGCGCAGCACGGTCATCATCTCGCGGGCGCCCTCGGCTCCCTTGCGGATCTGCCCGGTGGCGGCGGCGGCGCGGTATTTGCGGTACAGCGCCTCGATCCACGGGTTGTTGGCCTCGCGGTAGACCAGGGTGATGGGCACGCCCTCGCGCACCGAGATGGCGGCGCCCAATTCCCAATTGCCGATATGGCCCGACACGAACAGGCCGGGTTTGCCGTCGTCGCGCAACTGATGCAGAACGTCCATGCCCACCACCTCGACCCGCTCGGCGGCCAGCGTGTTGATGTGGGGGAATTCGGCGGCGACGCGGCCCAGATTGTCCCAGGCGCCGCGCACGATGGTTTCGATCTCGGCCGGGGAGAGGGCGGGGAAGGCGCGGGCCAGATTGCGCCGGGCCACGTTGGACACGCCCAGCAGCGGCCCGATGGTGCGGGCGATGAAGCCGCCCAGGCCGGACGCGGCATCCACCGGCAAGGCGGCGAACAGGGCCATCACCGCCTGGGCGGCCAGGGCTTCCAGGCGTTGGCGGGCGGGCTTGGAAAGAAGCTTCAAAATCGGCTGTCCACGCGGTCAAGAATCTGGTCAACGGCCTCGGGTGTGTCCCATTCCAGCCGCACGGTCAAGACCGACAGATGGGGGCGCAGGTCCGGCGGCACCCGCACCGCGTCCTTGGCGGTGGTGGACAACAGCGCCCCCTGGCTTTCGGCTTCCTTGACCAGCGCCTCGATCTCGGCGCGGCCATAGGGGTGATGGTCGGGAAAGGAATGGGCGGCCACCACCTGGGCGCCGACGCTGTCCAGGGTGTCGAAGAACTTGGCCGGGCGGCCGATTCCGGCGAAGGCCACCACCTTGCGCCCGGCGAAATCCGCCGCCTCGGGGCCGGGGACCAGACGGGCCCGCAGCACCGGCAGGGCGCCGAACCAACTGGCGGCGCCGGTGCGGTCCTCGCCGATCAGTACGATGGCGTCGGCACGGGCCAGCCCGGCGCGGATGTTCTCGCGGCAGGGACCGGCGGGCAGGGTCAGGCCGTTGCCGAAACCGTAGCCGCCATCCACCACCACCAGCGACAAATCCTTGAGCACGGTCGGGTTCTGATAGCCGTCATCCATCACCAGGATGTCGGCGCCCATTTCCGCCGCCGCCACGGCGCCGTCGGGCCGCCAGCGCGCCACCCAGGTCATGGCTTGCGATGCCAGCAGCAAGGCCTCGTCGCCGACGCGGGCGGCGTCGTGGCGCACCGGATCGACGGCGCGCGGTCCCACTTCGGTGCCGCCATAGCCACGGGTCAGGATATGCGGCACGCGGCCGCGCGCCCGCAGCCGCTCGACCAGGGCCAGACAGGTCGGGGTCTTGCCCGCGCCGCCGGTGACGATGTTGCCGACGCAGATCACCGGAATGGCCGGGCGATAGGCCTCGGTCTCGGCCAGCCGCCGCGCCACCGCCCAGGCATAGAGGCTGCCCAGCGGCGCCAACAGGCGGCTGGGGATGCAGTCGCGGGTCCAGAAATCAGGGGCGCGCATGGCGGGCCTCAGCGTCGCTCAGCAGGGGATCAAGGGCGCCCAGCACGGCCTCCAGCGCCTCGGCGCCGCCCGCCGCCCAGGCGGTGGCGGCGGCACGGCGGCGCGCCAGTTCTTCCGGGTCGGACAACAACGCGGCCAGCGCCTGTTCCAGCGCGTCGGCATCGGTCACCGCTTGGGCGGCCCCGGCGGTCACCATGGCCGGGGCCATGCCGGGGAAATTGTCCATGCGCGGCCCGAACAGCACCGCCGCCCCCAATTGCGCCGGTTCGAACGGGTTCTGGCCGCCGCCGCTGGCCGCCTCGGGCATGGATTTGCCCACCAGCACGATGGGCGACAGGCGATAGAACAGGCCCAACTCGCCCATGGTGTCGGCGATGTGGATGGCGGCGCCCATGCCTTCCCCCGCTGAACGCAGGGTGGCCTCCAGGCCCAGCGCCGCCAGATCGGCCTTGATCTCGGTGCCGCGATGGGGATGGCGCGGCACGATCAGCGTCAGCAGGCCGGGAAAGCGGCCTGCCAGGGCTTGGTGCACGTGCCCGGCCAGGACTTCCTCGCCGGGATGGGTGCTGGCGGCCAGCCACAGCGGCCGCCCGGCGGTGGCACCACGCAGACGCGCCAACTCGGCCTCGTCGGCGGGCAGGGGGGAAATGGCCATCTTGAGATTGCCCAGGCAATCCACCCGCCGCGCCCCCAGCGCCGCCAACCGCTGCGCGTCCTCGGGCGTCTGGCCCAGGCACAGGGTGAAGCCCGACAGCAGACGGCCGATGAAGCCGCGCGCCCGCTGCCAGCCGTCGAAGGATTTGGGCGACACCCGGCCCTGCACCAGCACCAGCGGCACGGCGCGGCGGCGCAGGCCGTCCAGCATGTTGGGCCAGAAATCGGATTCCGCCCATAGCACCAGATCGGGGCGCCAATGGTCCAGGAATTGGCGGACGAAGGCCGGGCGGTCCACCGGCACGTATTGGTGCAGCACGCCCGGCGGCAGCCGTTCCGCCATCAGCCGGGCCGAGGTCACGGTGCCGGTGGTCATCAGCACCCGCCAGCCGGGGCGCGCCGCCAGCCGTTCCACTAATGCCAACAGCGACAGCGACTCGCCGACGCTGGCCGCGTGCAGCCACACCAGCCGCCCCTCGGGCCGGGTCAGTCCGGGACGGCCCAGCCGCTCGCCGAAACGGGCGGAATCCTCTTTGCCGCGCGCCATGCGCCGCTTCAGGTACAGGCCGATCAGCGGCCCGCCCAACACGGTCAGCGCACGGTATAGGCCGTGAATCATGCGGGGATCACCGGCTCGACATTCATCAGGCGGTCGACTTCGGCGGCCTGTTCGACCATTACCGCCTGTACGTGCAGGCGGACCTGCTCGACCGCGTCCTCGTCCAGGTCCTTGGGAACCTCGATGGGCTCACCCCACAGGAAGATGCCGCGCGAGAACGGGAAGGTGACGGCGAAGCGGTCCCAGCTTTTCAGCAGCCGCCGCGAGGTCGAGGAATAGCACACCGGGATGATCGGACAGCCGGACAGCCGGGCGATGTTGATCATGCCCGCGCTGGCATGCATGCGCGGCCCGCGCGGCCCGTCGGGGGTGATGCCGATGCAGCCGCCGCCCTTGAGGACGCGCATGATGCTGCGCAAAGCGGCGGCACCGCCCCGGCTGGTCGATCCCTCGATGGAGCCGATGCCGAAATGGCCGACGGTGCGGGCGATCAGCTTGCCATCGCGGTGCTGGCTGATCAGCATGTGAATGGGCACGGTGGACCGCCAGCATTTGGACATCATCAGCAGGCGGCCGTGCCAGAACGCCAGGATGAACGGCTTGCCCTGGTCCCAATAGGCGGCGGGGATGTGGCCGCCGATGGTTTCCCAGCGGCCGGTGGCCCACACCAGCCGGATGAACAGCGAGGCCAGCCAGCACAGGGTGCCGCGGATGGTTTCGTTCCTGCCGACGCGCTTGATCAGCCCCATGGACACCGTCCCTACGCCTGCCAGCCGTGCGGCTGGGGTTCGCGCTGGTTTTCCTCGGCGAATTGCATGGCGTACAGGCGGGCGTACAGGCCGCCATGCTCCAGCAGGGCGTTGTGATCGCCGGATTCCACCACCCGGCCGCGATCCATGACATGGATCAGGTCGGCGTTGACCACGGTGGACAGACGGTGGGCGATGACGATGGTGGTGCGGCCCTTCATCAACTGTTCCAGGGCGTGCTGCACCTGACGCTCGGATTCGGTGTCCAGCGCGCTGGTGGCTTCGTCCAGCAACAGGATGGGGGCGTTCTTCAGCATGGCGCGTGCGATGGCCAGACGCTGGCGCTGGCCGCCCGACAGGTTCAGGCCGCGTTCGCCCACCACGGTGTCGTAGCCCTGGGGCAGGGACAGGATGAAGTCGTGGGCGGCGGCCATGCGGGCGGCGGCCTCGATCTCCTCGTCGCTGGCGCCGGGGCGGCCATAGGCGATGTTGGCGCGGATGCTGTCGTCGAACAGCATGATTTCCTGGCTGACCAGGGCGATCTTGGCGCGCAGGCTGGACAGGCTGACCTCGCGCACATCCTGGCCGTCCACCAGCACGCGGCCGTCGGTGACGTCATAGAAACGCGGCAACAGGTTCAGGACGGTGGTCTTGCCCGCGCCCGACGGCCCGACCAGGGCCACGGTCTTGCCGCCCGGCACGTCCAGATCGACGCCGTCCAGCGCCGCCTTGGCGGTATCGTAGGTGAAGAACACGCCCTCCAGCCGCACGTTGCCCTCGCGCACCACCAGATCGGCGGCGCCGGGACGCTCGGCGATGTTGGCGGTGGTGTCGATCACCTCGAAACAGCGGGTGGCGGCGGCCAGACCTTCCTGAAGGTTGGTGTTCAGGCTGGCCAGCGCCTTCAGCGGCTTATAGGCCAGCATCAGCGCGGTGATGAAGGAAAAGAACGAACCGGCGCGGTCGGGGTCGGTGTCGGCGCTGGCGATGACCTGCGAGCCGCCATAGACGATGACCACGGTGATGGCGATGCCGCCCAGCATTTCCATGATGGGCGAGCTGGCCGAGCGCACCCGCGCCGCCTTGTAGGTCAGTTCGTGCAGGTCGCCGACCAGGGCGCCGACCTTGCGCTTCTCGTATTCCTCCATGCCATAGGCCTTGACCACCCGGATGCCTTGGATGGCCTGGTTCAGGTAGGTGGAGAGCAGGCCGGTCTGTTCCTGGGTGTTGGCCGTCACCTTGCGCATGCGGCGGCCCAGCTTGCGGATGGGCAGGATGGCCAGCGGAAACACGAAGAAGGTCAGCGAGGACAGCACCCAGTCCTGATAGAACATCAGCGCCACCAGGAAGATGACGCTGGACGCGTCCTTGCCCGCGCCGGTCAGGGCGTTGGACACCGCGAAGCGCATGGCGTTGACGTCGTTGGTCAGGCGGCTCATCAGCTTGCCCGACTGGTTGGCGTGGAAGAACGCCACGTCCAGATCCATCAGCCGCGCGAACAGCCGGTTCTGCATGTCCGAGATGACCCGCAGGCCGACGCGGGACAACAGCACCGCCTCGCCGTAATCGGCCACGCCCTTGGCGGCGAAGGTGCCGATGATGGTAAAGGCCAGCGGCCACAGATACTCGGCCTTCCGCGCCACGAAAATCTTGTTGATGATCGGGTCCATCAGCCACGCATACATGGCGGTGGAGCCGGCCGACACGGCCATGCACACTGCCGCCAGGATGACCATGCCGAAATAGGGGCGTATCCCCTCGCGGTACAGGCGGCGCATCAGGACGGTGGTCGAATAGTCCAACGAAATCTTTTTCTGGCTCAAGGGCTTGACCGTATCGCGGCGGAAGTGGGCGCCGGACCATAGCATGCGTCCGACCCTGGCGCCACTGGCGGGGCGGTGTTTTCGCACTTGCGGCGGGGACGGGGGATTGCGCACCATGCATCCGCCGCCCTTCCCGGAGAAACCGCATTGGACCTGTCCACCCTGCTGACCTATGCCTTCGCCCTGTTCATCGCCGCCATCATTCCCGGCCCCGGCATGACCGCTATCGTCGCCCGCGCCCTGGGCGGCGGCATGCGCCCGGCGGCCTTCATGGGATTGGGACTGGTGCTGGGCGACCTCTGTTACCTGACGGCGGTGTGCCTGGGGCTGGCCTATGTGGCCCAGGCCTTCGGCACCCTGTTCGTGGCGGTCAAGATGGCGGGCGCCGCCTATCTGCTGTTCGTGGCGTGGAAGCTGTGGCGGCAGGGATTGCTGCCGCAGGATATCCAGGCCCAGGGTGGCCGGGATGCGGGCGGGGCCTTCCTGTCGGGGCTGCTGGTGACGCTGGGCAATCCCAAGACCATGCTGTTCTACGTGGCGCTGGTGCCCAGCCTGCTGCCCATCGAGCATATCGACGGCGGCCAGTACGTGGTGCTGATCGGCCTGACCACGGCGGTGCTGCTGGTGGCGCTGGTGCCCTATGTGGTGCTGGCCGGACAGGCGCGGGTGGCGCTGCGCCGTCCCTCGGCCCTCAAGGCCCTGAACCGCACGGCGGCGGGCATCCTGGCGGGCACCGCCGCCTATGTCACCGCCAAGGCGGCTTAGGGTTTAGCGGGCTGCGGACAAACTCGCTTCAGCCTCTCTCTTGGCGTCACACCCGCGAAAGCGGGTGTCCATGCCGGGGCAGGCTTATAGCTTTTCCGCAATATATTGAGTGGCGGATGCATGGATTCCCGCTTTCGCGGGAATGACGGAGGTTTTTCCGCGCCCTGTCAGGCCACGCCCAGGGCGCGCAGGAACTCTTCCTCTTCCGGCGTGGTCTCGCGTTCCAGCGCGATGTTGCGCTGGGGGAAGCGGTCGAAGCGGGCGATCACCTCCAAGTGGTTGCGGGCGTCGGCCAGACCCTCGGGGTCGTCCCCCGCTTGCTCGAACAGCCGCACGCAAAAGCGCTGGTCGGGCAGGGATTCCGAATGCAGGAACGGCATGTACAGCACCCGCCGCCGCTCGGGCGGCAAGGCGCGGTCGTGGCCGCGCAGCACCGCCGCCTCGGCGATGGCCAGGGCATGGCTGCCGAAGGCGAAGGCCTGGGCCTTGCCCGCGAACACCCGGCGCGGCATCTGGTCCAGCAGGATGACCAGGGCCAGGGCGCCGTCGGCGCTGTCCACCCAATGATCCAACTCGCCACGCGCCGCTTCGGCCAGATCCTGGCCGAAACGCCCGGCCAGTTCGCCGTCCAGGCGCGGGGCATCGGCGAACCAGAACTCCAGCAGCTCGGCGATTCGGTCCGGGGAATGGGCCATCAGCCTGCCGCCTGTTCGGCGCGGCGGCGGGCCATGGCGTTCAGAATCTCCAGTTTTTCCCGGCTGCTGGCCAGTTTCCAGGCGCGGATTTCGTCCAGCGTGCGGCCGCAGCCATTGCAGATGCTGGTTTCGGGGTCCAGGCCGCATTGCGACACACAGGGGGATTCAACCTCGAAATCGTCGTCGGCATCGGCAAAAGACACGGGGCATCCTTTCTGCGGGGAATGACAAGTCACAAAATGGCGTCTCTCCCATGGCGGGACAAGCCCCTCGTGGCCTCTGTCGCGACGGCCTTATCTGTCCTATCCTCAATGACCGGGATTTGAACCCGGCTGGAAATGGGAGGTGTCATGCTGCACGGCAAGGTACTGGTGGCCCAGGGTGGCGGGCCGACCGCGGTGATCAATCAATCGGTCGCGGGTGTGGTGCTTGAGGCACGCAAGTTCCGCAACGTCGATCTGGTCTATGGCGCCTATCACGGCGTGCGCGGCATCGTGAACGAGGACTTCCTGGACCTGACCCAGGAAACCAGCCACAACCTGGAAATGGTCGCCGACACCCCGTCCTCGGCGCTGGGTTCGACCCGCGACAAGCCGGATCTGAAGTACTGCCAGGAAATCTTCAAGGTCCTGAAGGCGCACGGCATCGCCTATTTCTTCTATGTGGGCGGCAACGATTCGTCGGACACCGTGCGCATCGTGTCCGAGGAAGCGCGCAAGGCGGGCTATCCCCTGCGCTGCCTGCACATCCCCAAGACCATCGACAACGATCTGGTGCACAACGACCACACGCCGGGCTTTCCCTCGGCGGCGCGTTTCGTGGCCCAATCGTTCATGGGCGCCAATCTGGACAACGCGGCCCTGCCCGGTGTCTATCTGGCGGTGGTGATGGGGCGGCACGCCGGTTTCCTGACCGCAGCCTCGGCGCTGGGCAAGAAGTTTCCCGATGACGGCCCGCATTTGATCTATGTGCCCGAGCGCACCTTCTCGGTCGAGGGCTTCCTGGGCGACGTCAAGGCGACCATGGACCGTTATGGCCGCTGTGTCATCGCGGTGTCCGAGGGCATCCACGACGAATCCGGCGCCCCCATCATCACCAAGCTGGCCAAGGAAGTGGAGCACGACGCCCATGGCAACGTGCAGCTCTCCGGCACCGGCGCCCTGGCCGATCTGCTGTGCGAGGAGATCAAGACCAAACTGGGCTACAAGCGGGTGCGCGGCGACACCTTCGGCTACCTGCAGCGCTCGTTCGTCGGCTGCGTCTCGGACGTGGACCAGCGCGAGGCGCGCGAGGTGGGCGAAAAGGCGGTGCAATTCGCCATGTGGGGCCAGAATGACGGTTCGGTCACCATCCAGCGCACCGGCTTTTACTCGGTGGATTACAAGCTGATGCCGCTGGAGGCGGTGGCGGGCAAGACGCGGGTGATGGAGGATGCCTTCATCGCCGACAACGGCACCGACGTCACCGACGCGTTTCGCATGTATCTGCGGCCGCTGCTGGGTAAGGGCATGCCCGACGCCTTCCGCCTGCGCTTGAACCGGGTACCCAAGGTGCTGGGCGTGGATTGAAGTAACTCTGGACGAGGGTTGATAATCTGCGGTGAAAACGCCGTCACCCCCGCGCAAGCGGGAAGACGGACTCACATTTCAAGTGCAACACCGAGGCTGATTTCTTGCCCGAGGAAGACCTCGATCGGGGTGAGGAAACCGAGGCATCGTCGGGGCGTAAGATTGTAGTCGAGGACAAGGGTATCGAGCCGGGCGGGGTCGATGGTGGCCAGGTCGGTTTTTCTTGGCAGCGGGCGCCGCAATCTGCCTATGGCGTTTTCGATGCCGCCCTTTTGCCAAGGACTGTGCGGGTCGCAAAAGTAGGTCCGCAGACCGAGCTGGTCGTGCAGGCGGCGATGCGCGCTGAATTCCGAGCCATTGTCGAAGGTGATGGTGCGGCGCTGCTCGGGCGGGAAGCTGCCCAGCATGGCGCTAAGGCTGTCGGCTGAGCAGGATCAGGTCGGCTTCCCAATGGCCCGGCGATCTGCTCCGGAGACCATCCCATCGCAAGGCCGTCGAGGACCAAGTCGCGGGGCGCGCTTGAGCACTGCAGCTTGTAAAGTCTGCGGCGCCGTCGTGCCCGCGCCTGGATTTCCGCCCACTCCACCTTGTAGCCGACCTTGGCGCCGCTATTGCGGGCCAGTTCCCGGCAGATCGTCGACGCCGCCCGGCCTAAGGTTCGGGCGATGGCTCGGCGAGATTTACCGTCTGCATGCAGACGGTAAATCTCGCAACGCTCATCCAAGCTGAGCTGATCATAGGTCGTTCCCATCGCAACATCCCATCTTAAGGGTGTTGCACCTCGATCGTGAGTCTAGGGAATCCATGTGTCGGCATTCCAGATATTGCGGTGAAGTCAGTATCTTTCCCCAACATGGACCCCGCCTTCGCGGGGGGTGACGGGAGAAATGGGCTGTTCGAGAGTTCTTCAGCAGCCTGCTATCCTTCTTGACGGTCGTCATGCCGCCGGTTCCCGCGCCCTTCTATGGTCCCGACCGACCATGGAGGGGCGCATGCCTTTTGGCGATCAGTTCAAGGCGTCATGGAAAGAGCGGTTCGCTGTCGGCGACCCGCTGATCGACGGCCAGCACCGCGCCTTTTTCGACGAGGTGGCGGCGGTGGCGCGGGCCTTGGATGGTGGCGGTGGCCGGGACGAGGTGATCGGGTTCTACCGCGTCTTTTATGCCGCGTTGCTGCGGCATTTCCGCGACGAGGAGGCCATGCTGGCCCGCATCGGCTTTCCCGATCTGGAGGAGCACCGTGCAGAGCATCAGGCCTTGCTGGCCTCGGTCTCGGCGGTCGAGGGCATGCTGCTGACCGCCGACGATCTGGATCAGTGGCGCTTCATCGTCAAGCGGCTGTCGGTGGCTCTGGTCGAGCATCTGGCGGGAACCGACATGCGCTACAAGCGCTTCCTGCGCGAGACGTGTGCCAAATCCTGATGAGTGAAGCTCATAGGGATGTGGATCAACCGGAAACCACCGTCTTGTGATAATGGGGCCGATCCAGGTCGCGTACCTCCACCGTCACCTGAATGTCCAGGCCGGGCGTGGGCTTCACATGGGAGCGCGCCAGGGCCAGTACCGCTTCGCCCAAGTGCCGCTTCAATTCCGGCGGGCGGCCGGACAGCAGGCGGAAATCCACATGCACCATGGCGTGACGGGGATCGCCATCGCCGATCACTCCGTCCTCGATGGCGTATAGCCGGGTCTTGAAGCTGTTGAGCGCGCTGTCGATCAGCGGCGCCGCCATTTCGTGCAGGGCCAGGGCAAAGGCGCGGCCGTCGAAAGCGGCGGCGGCCACCTGGGAAAATTCCACGGTGATTTGTGGCATGCTGTTTCCCTAAACTGAAGCCGGTTCATCACACGGGGGCGATCATGGCCAAGTTCTATCCTTCCATCAATGACGACCATGCGGCGTTCATCGCAGCCCAGCCGCTGTTCTTCGTTGCCACCGCGCCCGTGGATGGCCGCATCAACCTCAGCCCCAAGGGATTGGACGGCACCTTCGCCGTGCTGGGGCCGAACCGCGTCGCGTTTCTCAACCTGACCGGCTCGGGCAATGAAACCGCCGCCCATCTGTTGCAGGATGACCGCATCACCATCATGTTCTGCGCCTTCACCGGGGCGCCGAAAATCCTGCGGCTGTATGGCCGTGGCCGGGCGGTCCATGCCCGCGACGCGGAATGGCCGGATCTGCTGACCCATTTCGGGCATTTCCCCGCCGCCCGTCAGGTGATGGTGGTCGAGGTGGACAGCGTCAATTCCTCGTGCGGCTTCGGTGTGCCGCTGATGGACCTGACCGGGCAGCGCACCATGCTGCCGGAATGGGCCGAGCGCAAAGGCGCCGACGGCATCGTTCAGTATCAGCGCGACCGCAACAGCGTCAGTTTCGACGGGCAGCCGACGGGCATTTTCGCCGAATAAGCGACTCTTCTAGAGGAGTGTATGAGGGGGAAATCGGGTTTTCGCCCTATACTTGCGCCATAAGTATTGCCCCTCCTATACGGATGCTGCCCGGTTTTTAATCTCTATTCATGCAGCTGTTCAATTTTATTGCAGTCGTGGGCGCATCATTCCCCTGCAACCCAAGGGCGTCCGTTTGGGAAGGGGACAAAAATGCTGCGCAATATTCGGATCAGCGTCAGGCTGTTCATTCTGGTGGCCGCCCTGGTGGTGGCTGTTCTGGCCGTGGGCGCCCTGGGCATTCAGGGGATGGCCAACGGCGACACGGTGTTGTCCTCGGTCTACAACGACCGGGTGGTGCCGCTGCGCGACCTCAAGCAGGTGGCGGACATGTATGCGGTCAACATCGTCGACACCTCGCACAAGGCACGCGATGGCGCCCTGAGCATGGCTGACGCCTTGCGCAACATCGACACGGCGCAGAGCACGGTGCACGACAAGTGGCGGGCCTATCTGGCGACCGAACTGGAGCCGCAGGAAAAAACGCTGATCGCCGAGACCGAACCGGCCATGGTCAAGGCGGATCGGCAGGTGGCGCGGCTGCGGGAATTGCTGGTTCAGGGCGACGTGGCCGGATTGCGGGCCTTTACCGCCACCGACCTTTATCCGGTGATCGACCCGGTGTCCGACCACATCAGCGCACTGATCGAGGTGCAGTTGAATGTGGCCAAACGGGATTACGAAATCTACCAGACCGGTTATGCCGTGCGGAAATGGGCGACGGTGGCCATGATCGCCGCCGCCGCCGTGGGCGGCATGCTGTTCGGCTGGCTGGTGCTGGCCTCGGTCACACATCCGGTGGCGGCACTGGACAACGTTGTCCAGCATCTGGCGGCGGGGGATGTGGCGGTGCAGGTACCGGGAACCGGCGACCGCAACGAAATCGCGCCGCTGGCCCGTGCCATCGAAAACTGGCGGACCGGCATCATCGCCGCCCGCGAGGCCGAGGAGCGCGAGCGCCGTGACCTGGCGGCGCGTGAGGCCCGGCAGGCCAAGGTCAGCGCCGCCACCCAGCGTTTCGACGGTGTCATCGCCGAGCTGTTGCAGGACATGAGCGCGGCGGTCAGCCAATTGCATGGCTCGGCCCAGACGCTCAGCGGCAACGCCGAACAGACCGAGCAGCGCAGCGCCGTCGTCGCCTCGGCCACCGAGGAAGCGACCAGCAACGTGCAGACGGTGTCCTCGGCCAGCCTGGAGCTGTCGACCTCGATCCAGGAAATCTCGCAGCAGGTGCAGAACGCCACCGCCATCGCCCAGGCGGCGGCGCGCGAGGCCGAGGAAACCAATGTCCGCGTCGCCGGTCTGGCCCAGGCCGCCAGCCGCATCGGCGAGGTGGTGACCCTGATCAACGACATCGCGTCGCAGACCAACCTGCTGGCGCTGAACGCCACCATCGAAAGCGCGCGGGCGGGTGAGGCGGGCAAGGGCTTCGCCGTGGTGGCGGGCGAGGTCAAGGCCTTGGCCGGGCAAACCTCGCGCGCGACCGAGGAAATCGCCGCCCAGATCGCCGCCGTCCAGGCCGAGGCCGACGGTGCCGTCACGGCCATCCTGGGTATCACCAAGACCATCGCCCGCATCGACGAACTGAGCACCGCCATCGCCGGGGCGGTCGAGGAACAGGGGGCCGCCACGGCGGAAATCGCCCGTAACATCGATCAGGCGTCGCAAGGCACCGCCCAGGTGGCGGCCAATATCGCCGAAGTGGCCGACGCCGCTGCCGAGACCGGGCGGCTGGCCCAGGGCGTGTTCGGCGCCGCCAACCACATGCGCGAGCTGAGCACGGTGCTCGACGGTGCGGTCAAGGTGTTCCTGACGGATGTGCGCACCGCCTGACGGGCCTTGTGCGCAGACGGATGTTTCCTTGTAATGACAAGGGACGGGTGCGCGCATCCGTCCCTTCTTTTTGTGCGGTATTCACTGTAAGCTGTGTCGATGCAGGGCAGTGAAACCATCGCCAGCTGGAAGGCACGGTTTGTAGACCCGGAACTGGAGGCGCAGTTCCGGCGCGAATCGATGCCCAAAATCCGGCGCATGGCCATCGGCTTCTGCATGATCGGCACCGTGGTCTATCCGCTGGGCGGATTGCGCGATCCGCTGGTCTTTTCCGACCCCGCTTTGCTGCGTCTTTCGCTGCTGCTACGCGTCGTCGCCACGTTGCTGGGGCTGTGGGCGCTGTGGCGGCTGCGCCGCGCCGTCCAGCCGGACGACATGCTGTTGCCCGCCGGGGTGCATTACGCCGTCGCCTGCTGTCTGCTGGCCTTCCTGTTCGCCGTGCATCCCATGCTGGTCCCCGGCGAGCTGTCCACCGCCTTCTTCATTCTGTGCGCCGCCATGGCGCCCGCCTTCTGGCCCGGCCCGGTGCTGGGCGGTGCCTTTTTCAACGTGCTGCTGGTCAGTCTGTTCGGCTGCGCTACCCTGTGGCGGCTGGGCGAGACGGTGACTGCCTTCGCCACCGTGGTGGTGGTGGTGGCGTTCGGCATGGTCGGCATCGTGCTGGCCTATCGCCAGCACCATGTGGCGCGGCACGATTACCTGTCGCTGATGCGCGAACGCCGCCTGCGCGAGGCGCTGGAGCAGAAAACCCGCGAGGCCGAGGCGGCGGCGCGGGCCAAATCGGAATTCCTGGCGGTGATGAGCCACGAAATCCGTACGCCCATGAACGGCATCCTGGGCATGGCGCGGCTGATGCTGGACGAAACCATGGCGCCGGGCCAGCGTACGCGGCTGGAGACCCTGCGCCATTCCGCCGAGGCGCTGCTGGCGATCCTGGATGACATTCTGGATTTCTCGAAGCTTGAGGCCGGGCGCATCGATTTCGAGACGATCGCCTTCTCCCCCGGCACGCTGGTCGAGGACGTGGCGCGGCTGATGCGCTCGCGCGCCGAGGAAAAGGGCCTGGCCCTGGCCATCGACGTCGATCCGGCTTTGCCGCCCTGGCTGCGCGGCGATCCCGGCCGTCTGCGTCAGGTGCTGCTCAATCTGTGCGGCAATGCCGTCAAATTCACCGAGGAGGGCGGCGTCACCCTGCGGGTGGCGCGGGCCAGGGTGGACGGCACCGACATGCTGGAATGCGCGGTGACCGATACCGGCATCGGCCTGGACGACGAGGCCAAGGCCCGGCTGTTCCAGTCCTTCGCCCAGGCCGACGCCTCCATCTCGCGCCGCTATGGCGGCACCGGTCTGGGGCTGGCCATCTGCAAGCGGCTGGTCGAAGGGCAGGGTGGCGCCATCGGCGTGGAAAGCGTGCCGGGCAGCGGGTCGTGCTTCTGGTTCCACCTGCCGCTGGCCGAGGCCGAGGAACCGGCACCGGTGGTGGACAGCTCGGCCTTGCAGACCTTGCCGCCGCTAACCGTGCTGCTGGCCGAGGACAACGCCATCAACCAGATGGTGGCGCGTGGCTTCCTGCATCGTGCCGGGCACCGCGTGCTGACCGCCAACAATGGTGCCGAGGCGGTGGAACTTGTGCAGGCGGGTGGTCGCTTCGACCTGATCCTGATGGACATGCAGATGCCCGAGATGGACGGCCTGGAAGCCACCCGCGCCATCCGTGCCCTGGGCGGCGATTATGAATGCCTGCCCATCATCGCCCTGACCGCCAACGCCATGCGCGCCGACGAGGAACGCTGCCGTGCCGCCGGCATGGATGATTTCGTCGCCAAGCCGCTGGACCCGGAACGGCTGTTCGTGGTCATGGCCCGCGTGCTGGATGGGGCGGTGGCCGGGGATGCGGCCAATGATCGCGGCCCGGTCGCGGACAGCACCATGGACGATACCGAATTGCTGATGATCGAGCGCCACATCGGCCGCGACCAGATGACCGAGATCGTGCACATGTTCCTGGCCGCCGGGGCCGAGACCTGCGCCCGCCTTGGCGAGGCCGGGCGCGGCGGCGCCTTCGACGATGTGCGGCAGTTGGCCCACGATCTCAAGGGTATGGCCGGATATGTGGGCGCGGCGCCGCTGGTGGCCCAGGCCTCCGCCCTGGAAGAAGCCGCCCGCGACGGCAACCGCGATGAAGTCATCGCCCTGTTGCCCCGCCTGGAACCCACCTGGGTGGCGGTGCACGCCTGGCTGCAGGATCACCTCCGCCGGGCGGCGTGAGGGTTACGCCTTCTGCGCGTTGGCGCCGTAGCCTTTGAACTTCTCCAGCACCACCGCCATCTCGGAATCCGGCAGCACCGGCGGTTCGCCCAGCGGCAGCAGGCGCAGGTAGAGGTCGGCCAGGAACTCGATTTCGATCGCCACGTCCAGCGCCTGCGACAGGGTGGCGCCGATGGCGATCATGCCGTGATGGCCCAGCAGACAGGCCCGCCGCCCCGCCAGCGCCGCCAGCGCCGCGTCGGACAAGTCCTGGGTGCCGAAGGTGGCATAGGGGGCGCAGCGCACGTCGGCGCCGCCCGCGATGGCGATCATGTAATGGAAGGCCGGGATCGGTTTGCCCAGCACCGCCAGCGCCGTCGCCGCCGGGGAATGGCAATGCACCACCGCCTGGGCGTCGGGACGGGCGGCATAGATGTCGCGATGGAAGCGCCATTCGCTGGACGGCTTCCAGTCCCCGGCCCAGGTGCCGTCCATGGTCATGGGCACCAGTTGTTCGGTGGCCAGCACATCGGCACCCACTCCCGACGGCGTCACCACGAAGCCGTCGCCGCTGCGCACCGAGACATTGCCCGACGCCCCCTGGTTCAGGCCCTTGTCGGCCAAAAAACGGACGGCGGAAAGGATGGCGGCGGCGGGCATGGCGGTGTTCCGGGGGTGGTTGCGGAAGGCCAAGGTATAGGCTAGCGCGGTGCCGCGAAGAAGTTTTTGTTGCATGGCGACAGGATGCGAAACCACGGTTACAATCGCCGCGGTTGCCATTGCCTTCGACCCCCAGGGCCGCGCGAGCGGGGGTCGCACAGAAGCCGACGGAGATCTTGATGAAGCTGCGTTCTTCCGCCACCTCCCCGTACGTCCGCAAGGTCCGCATGACCGCCATCGAATGCGGCATCGAGCTGGAGCTGGTCACCACCAACGCCTGGGCGCCGGACACCGATCTGGTGAACGACAATCCGCTGTCCAAGGTGCCGGCCCTGGTGCTGGACAATGGCGAGACCCTGGTCGATTCCCCGGTGATCTGCGAATATCTGGACAGCCTGCATTCGGGCCACAAACTGTTCCCGCACGAACAGCACGAACGGTTCCGCCAATTGCGTGTCCAGGCCCTGGCCGACGGCATTCTGGATGCCGCCGTGCAGATCCGCGTCGAGAGCGCTATCCGTCCCGAGGACAAGCGCTGGCCGGGCTGGATCGACCGTCAGAAGGCCGCCATCGAACGGACCCTCGACGTTCTTGAAAAGGACGTGGGCCATTGGGGCGGTGTGTTCCTGATCGGCGGCGTTGCCGTGGTGGCGGCGCTCGGCTATCTCGATCTGCGCAAGGTCTGCGATTGGCGCGAGGGCCGTCCGCATCTGGCCCATTGGTACACCACCACCCACAACCGCCGTTCGGTCCGCGAGACCGAGCCGGTGGAATGACCTCGCCGCGCCAGATCATCGACCGGTTGGGGCTGATGCCCCACCCGGAAGGCGGCTATTACGTGGAAACCTACCGCGCCCCCGCCGCTGGCGGCGGGCGCGGCGCCTGCACCACCATCTACTACCTGCTGTCGCGCGGCGAACGCTCGCATTGGCACCGGGTGGACGCGGTCGAGGTGTGGGCCTATCACGCCGGTGACGGCCTGCGCCTGCACATCCATGAAAACGGCGTCACCCGCGTGGTGGAATTGGGCGGCGACGTCCTGGCCGGTCAGGTGCCGCAGGCGGTGGTGCCCGCCCATGCCTGGCAGGCCGCCGAGCCGCTGGGCGAATGGTGTCTGGTCGGCTGTGTCGTCGCCCCGGCCTTCGACTTCGCCGGTTTCGAGATGGCGCCGCCCGGCTGGGAACCGGGCTAAGGACCTATTCTTCCGGCTCGCGCTTGGGCAGGGTGAACAGGAAGGCGGTCCCTTCGCCGGGCGTGCTTTCCACCCGGATTTCGCCGCCATGGCGTTCGACGATCTTCTTGCACAGCGCCAGACCGATGCCGGTGCCGCCGAATTTGTCGCGGGTGTGCAGGCGCTGGAACACCTGGAAGATGCGGTCGAAATATTCCGGATCGATGCCGATACCGTTGTCGGCCACCCGGAACCGCCAGCTTTCGCCCAGATCCTCGGCGGAAACCGCGATGCGCGGCGCCACGCCGTCGCGGCGGTATTTCAGGGCGTTGCCGATCAGATTCTGCATCAGGCTCTGCATCTGCACCCGGTCGGCGACCACCTCGGGCAGCGGGGCGACGGTCAGGTCCGCCCCGGTTTCCTCGATGGCGCGGCCCAGCCCGCCGCGCACGTCCTCCAGCACGCGGCCCATGTCGCAGCTTAGGAAGGCGCCGCCGCGCGTGCCGACGCGGGAATAATCCAGCAAATCGCGGATCATGGTTTGCAGGCGCCCGGCGGCATCCACCGCGAAGGCAATGAATTCGTGGGCGTCGCCGTCCAGCGATCCGCCATACCGCTTTTCCAGCAATTGCAGGAAGCTGGCGATGGTGCGCAGCGGTTCCTGAAGATCGTGCGAGGCGATATAGGAGAATTGCTCCAGTTCCGAATTGCTGGCGGCCAGCTTGGCGCTTTTCTCCTGCAATTCCGCCTGGAAGCGCTCGCGGTCGGTGACGTCGTGCACGATGACGTGCATGTAGACGCGGCCCGATACGTTGACCGGCCCGGCATGGGCCTCGACCTCGCGCACCTCGCCCGAGGCCAGACGGTGGCGCGAGCGATAGTACAGCGCTTCGCCGTTCAGGGTGGTGTCGCGCAGCCGCCGCCAGCCGTCCTCGTCCAGCAGGCTGATCTGGCGGGCATCCATGCCGCGCATGGCGGCGCGGCCATAGCCGTAATAATCCTGGGCGGCGGGGTTGGCATCGACCAGACGGAGGGTCAGCGGGTCCAGCAAGATCATCACGGCGCTGGAACGTTCGAACATCTCGCGGTAGCTGCGTTCGCGCTCGGCCAGAACCTGCTCTGCTTCCTTCTGCTCGGTGATATCGACGATGATGCCGTCGAAGGCGACGCCCTCGGGGACGGAAGATGGCGTGGCGGTGGTCTTCCACCAGCGGACACTGCCGTCGCTGTCGGTATAGCGGCCTTCCATTTCCCACGGCAGGGCGGCCTGGGCCGCCTGACGCAGATTGTCGGCCCAGCGATCCAGGTCCTCGGCCAGGAAGGGCAGGCGGCGCCAATCCTCCACCAGGGCGGCGGGGGCGGTGGCGAACATCACCGCCGCCTGCGGCGCCACGAACCGGAACCCGCCGCCCGTCGGCGATTCCAGCCAGCGGTAGATGACGCCGGGCACCGAGGCGGTCACCGCCGCAAGGGCCTTTTCGGCGCGGGTCAGCTCGAACAGCGCCTGATCGGCCAGACGGCGGCTTTGCTCGCGCGAGATCAGCAGCAGGGCGGCGGCGGCGGTCAGGGTCAGGCTCAGCGCCACGCTGACCGCCAACACCAGCATGGGGGTGGCGCCCAGCCAGAACGCCCGCACCGGCAGCCGGTTGTACAGGGTCAGCACCAGACGTTGTCCGGCAAAATCCAGGGTGCGCCGGGTGGTCAGGCCCGGCGTGGCCGTGCGTGTGTCGTCGCCATAGACGGTGACGGCGGCATCCCCTGTTCCCGCCTGGACGTGCAGGTCCAGGAACGGGGCGCCGGTCTCCGGCAGCAGGCCGCCCAGCAGACCGCTGGAATGCAGTCCCAGCAGCAGCCATCCCTGGTGGGCGCGGCGGCGCTGGTCCTTGGTGGTCACCGGAAAGTCGCTGCGATAGATGGGCTGCACCAGCAGGAAATCGCGGTCGCGCTCGCCGCCGGTGATCAGGGTCAGGGGCGACGACAGGGTGGTCAGGCTGGTGTCGCGCGCCAGTTCCGCCGCCTGCCGCCGCTGCGGGCTGGTGGCGATGTCGTAGCCCAGGCCGCGGGCGGCGCGGGCGAAGGGTTCGATCAGCACCACCGCCATGCGTTCGGCGTCGGGGGCGGCGCCGGGGGCGGCGTCAGGGTGCAGGGTGAAGTCGCGCCATAGCCGCTTGCGGATGTCGGCGACGAACACCTCCTCGCCATCGGGCGGCACCGGCAGCACATAGGCGATGCCGTCCACCCCGGAATAGCGCCCGGCGATGCCCGAGCTTTGCACCAGATTGCGCCATTCGGCGATGTTGGCCAGCGGATGGCTGGCCCAGAAGCCAGCCCCGGCGCGCAGCACCGCCTGGAACACCTCAAGCCGTGAATTCAGGGCATGGAACGCCTGGTCGGCGTGGCGCTCGAATTCGGCCTGCTGCAATTCCTGCTGCCGCAGGGCGGCGTCGCGCCACGCCACCAGCGACACCGTCAGCGCCGCCACCAGCAGCGCCGCCAGGATCGCCAATTGGGCGGGCCGCAGGCGCTGTTTAACGGGCATCGGTCTGTTCCGTGCTCTCTTCTTCCTCGGACAGCAGGACCGCCGCCGCCGCCGTCAGCGACAGCAGCAGAAGCAGGCCGGGGATGGCCAGATGCCACCATGCGCCGGGAGAGGACCCGTTATCCGTCGAGGCCGTTTGCGGCGCCGAGGCCACCGCCGCCAGCGTCCAGCCCCAGGTCGGCGACCGCGCCACCCAGGCGATGCGTGGAACAGTCCGGCCAGTGCTGGCCGCCGCCCAGTCGAAGCGCGCATCCTCGCGCCCGTCGGCGGGGGCTGCGCGGATGGCCTCCAGCGCCCGCCGTTCCGGCCCGTCGGGCAGGGTGCCCACGGCGCGGCCCTCGACCTCGGGGCTGTCGTGGAACAGCCGCACGATGCCCGCTTCGTCGATCACCACCAGACTGCCCTCGGTGGCGAAGGACACCGAGCGCAGGCGGCGCAGGGCCTCGGCCTTCAAATCTTCTTCGACCATGGATTGGTAATCGCCGGTGCCGATCAGCCAGCCCAGTTGCGGGAAGGCGCGGGCATAGGCGATCTTTTCCTCCATGCGGCTGGCCGAGCGCGGCGCGTACCAGCGGTAGCGCACGTATCCGGCGCCGCCCGGCTGCTGCACCGCGCGGATCAGGTCGCGCATGATGTAGGCGCCCGCGTCGTCGCGATTGTCCAGCAGCGAGGCGCCCTCACGCTGGGGGGCGGTGGGCAACAGCACGCACATGCCGTCCAGCCCGTCGATGAAGTAATAGCCGCGCCCGTCAAAGAAGCGTGGCGTGCGCAGGCTTTCGCGGATCATGGCGCGCAGCACCGGCAACGGCACCTTGTCCTTGCCCTGGTCGTAGATGCTGGTGGCGACCGCCACCGCCTCGTCCACCCGCTCGCGGATGCGTTCCTTCAGCACCTGTTCGGCCTGGGACTGCACATAGGACAGATAGCGCAGCGCGCTTTCCGCCTCTTGCCGCAGGATGGGCGGCACGGTCCCGGTGCCCTCCAGGGCCTCGCGCTCGGCGGCGATGGTGCGTTCCTCGGCGTATTCGCCGACCAGCCAGACCGCTTGCGCCACGGCGAACAGGGCCAGCGCGGCGGCGATCAGCCGGTTGCGGCGTGCGGAATGCACAGGCGCGGCCATGACGGTTACCCTCTTCCCACCCATACTCTTGTTCTAAGGTAGCGCACAGATGTCTGTTTTGCCAGCGGGTGCGTCAGAGCGGCAGCAGGCCCTTGCGTGCCGCCGCCAGGATGGTTTGGGCCTTGGTGGCGGTGCCCAGCTTGCGGCCGCAATTGCCCAGGTGGAATTCCACCGTCTTGGGCGAGATGCCCAGGATGGCCGAGGTTTCCCACGCCGTCTTGCCCTGGGCCGCCCACAGCAGCACCTCGCGCTCGCGCGCCGACAATTCGGGGGCGGGGCCGTGGGCGGGGGTGCTTTCCTCGACCCGGCTGAACACCTTGAGGATGCCGCCGTCGGCCATGGCCTTGCCGCGCACCCGGATCAGCGTGCCGTCGGGGCGGCGGCGGGCATAGGAATCGGTCAGGCTGGCCAGACGCTGCTTGACGATCAGGCGGCGTTCGCCGCTGCCGTGCTCGCCGCGCGCGATGTTGAACTCGACGAAGGCCAGGAACGGCGTGCCCGCCTGCATCAGCTCGGGCGGGAAGCCCATGATGCCGATCAGCGCCCGGTTCCACGCCACCAGCTTCAGGTCGGCGTCGAAGCGGATGATGCCGTCGTCCAGGGCGTCCAGGGTTTCCTGCAAATGGTTCATGGCGGCACCCCGGATTTTTCCGGGCTTTCGTGGCGAATGCGGGGCGCTAGGATAGCGTCAGGTTTGCACGAACAAAAGAAGGCGGTGCCATGAACAGCAGCCCCCAGGTCGGCGACGTCCACACTTTCAGCTTTCGCGTGACCGAGAACAAGGTAGTTCCGGCGCTTTATCCGGAATCCGACATCTTTCTGTCCATGCCCGGCGTGTTCGCCACCGGTTTCATGGTCGGGCTGATGGAATGGGCCTGCACCGAACATCTGCGGCCCTATCTGGCGGATGGCGAGGGCTCGCTGGGCGTGGCGGTGGACGTGGATCACAGCGCCCCCACCCTGCCGGGCCAGACGGTGACGGTCACCGTCACCTGCGACCGCGCCGAGGGCTGCCGCCTGGGCTGGCGGGTGGTGGCGCGGGACGAATTGGACATTATCGGTCAGGGGCGGCACGAGCGCATGGTGGTGTCGTGGGACCGCTTTGGTCAGAAACTCGACGAGAAAAGACGGCGTCTGTCAGCGTTATCTGAAGAAAAGGCATGATACGCGCTGTCTTGCTTTCTTCATGGACACTTCATATCAAGGTGTATCGTGGATGGAGTATTTGAATGGGCAAGAGGGATAACTCCATGCGGGGAAGCCCATGTCCACGCCCTTCCATGTCTTGTTCGTCTGCCGTCAGAACGCCGCCCGCAGCCAGATGGCGCAGGTTCTGCTGACCGCCCTGGGGCGGCGGCGTTTCGTTGCCCATTCCGCCGGGACCGAACCGGCGGCGGACATCCATCCGCTGACCCTGGAAACCATCCGCAACGCCGGTCTGCCGCCGTCGGGGCTGTATCCCAAGGGGCTGGGCGATTTCGCCACCGCCGATGCGCCGCACCTGGATTTCGTCTTCACCGTGTGCGACGAACTGGCCGATTGCGTGCTGCCCATCCTGGGCCGCCCGGTGACCGCCCATTGGCCCATTCCCGATCCGGTTCCGGCACGCGGCAGTCATGCCGAACGGGCCGCCGCCTTCGCCGATTCCTTCCGTCTGATGCGGCGGCGGGTGGAATTGTTCGTGGAACTGCCGCTGGCCGGGCTGGACCGCCTGACCATGCAGCGCCATCTGGACCGCATCGGCGCGGCGACAAACGCCTGAACGTCAGGGCTGACCCGCGTCCATTCCCCCTTGCCAGCGCCCGTTCAGGCTGGGACCATGCCCCTCAAGGAATGAAAGACTTTGAGGGAGGGAATTCATGACCGGCAGATGTTCGCAAGCCCGCGCCGCCGCCCTGGTCGGTCCGTTCGGCGGGGGCAAGACCTCGCTGCTTGACGCCCTGTTGTTCCGCGCCGGGGCCATCGCCCGCCAGGGGCGGATCAAGGACGGCTCCACCACCGGCGATGCCAGCCCCGAGGCCCGCGCCCGCCAGATGAGCGTGGAACCCAACATGGCGACGGCGCAGTATCTGGATGAACGCTGGACCCTGGTGGATTGCCCCGGTTCGGTCGAGTTCCTGCAAGACACCTATAACGCCCTGACCGTGGTCGATGCCGCCGTGGTGGTGGTCGAGCCCGATCCCGCCCGCGCCGTGCAGGTGGCGCCGCTGCTGAAATTCCTGGACGAACGCAAGATTCCGCATCTGCTGTTCATCAACAAGGTGGATGGCAACGGCGCCCGGCTGAAGGAAGCCCTGGAGGCGTTGCAGGCGGTCAGCGAGCGGCCGCTGGTGCTGCGCGAAGTACCGATCCGCGAGGGCGACAAGGTGGTTGGTTTCGTCGATCTGGTCAGCGAACGCGCCTACAAATACCGTCCCGGCCAGGCCTCGGACCTGATCCAGATTCCCGAGGCGCTGCAGGACGAACAGCAGCAGGCCCGCCAGGAGATGCTGGAGCATCTGGCCGATTACGACGATCACCTGATGGAAGAGCTGCTGGAAGACGTGCAGCCGCCCAAGGGCGAAGTCTATGACGATCTGGCCAAGGATCTGGCCGACGACCTGATCGTGCCGGTGTTCTTCGGCTCGGCCGAATCCGATGCGGGCATCACCCGGCTGTGGAAGGCCCTGCGTCACGAAGTGCCCGCCCCGGAAGTGGCGGCGGCCCGCGCCGGAATCGATGTTACCGGCGCCCCGGCGGCGCGGGTGTTCAAGACCGTGCACGCCGCCCATACCGGCAAGCTGTCCTATGCCCGCATCTTCGCGGGCGAGTTCGCCGACAACCAGACTCTGGATGTGGGCCGCATCTCCGGCCTGTACACGCCCTCGGCCGGTGGCCCGGCCAAGATCGCCAAGGCGGGCATGGGCGAGCTGGTGGCCTTCGGCAAGCTGGACGCGGTGCTTACCGGCGCCACCATCGGCGCCGCCGCCACCCCGGCGGAACCGCCCTTCGTGCTGGAACCGCTGTTCGGTCTGGCACTGTCGGCGGAAAAGAAGGGCGACGACGTCAAGCTGACCGGCGCCCTGACCAAGCTTGTCGAGGAAGATGCCTCGTACCGTCTGGAGCAAAGCGCCGAATTCTCGGAGTTGGTGCTGTGGGGCCAGGGCGAAATCCATCTCCAGGTGGCGCTGGAACGGCTGAAAAGCCGCTTCAACCTGGGCGTGACCACCGCCAAGCCGACGGTTCCCTACAAGGAAACCATCCGCAAAAGCGTGTCGGTGCATGGCCGCCACAAGAAGCAATCGGGCGGCCACGGCCAGTTCGGCGACGTGCATATCGATATCAAGCCGCAGCCGCGCGGCGCCGGGTTCGTCTTCGAGGACAAGATCGTCGGCGGCGCCATCCCGCGCCAGTACATCCCGGCGGTCGAGGAAGGCGTGCGCGATTTCCTGCGCCAGGGGCCGCTGGGCTTCCCGGTGGTGGACGTGGCGGTGGCGCTCAACGACGGCAGTTTCCATGCGGTGGATTCGTCCGACATGGCGTTCAAGACCGCCGCGCGCCTCGCCATGACCGAAGGGCTGCCGCAATGCGAGCCGATCCTGCTGGAGCCCATCCTCAAGGTCGAGATTTCGGTGCCGTCCGATTACACCTCTAAGGCCCAGCGCATCATCACGGGCCGCAGAGGCCAGATCCTCGGGTATGATGCCAAGCCGGGCTGGCCCGGCTGGGACGCGGTGTCGGCCTATCTTCCCCAGGCGGAAATGGGTGATCTGATCGTTGAATTGCGGTCGCTGACCATGGGCGTCGGCACCTTCCTGTGGGCGTTCGACCACTTGCAGGAACTGACGGGGCGCGATGCCCAGAAGGTGGCCGAGGAACGCAAGAAGGCCTTGGCCGGGTAGGTCAGGGCCATCCAATCAGGCCCGCCGGTTCTCCGGCGGGCCTTTTCTTTTGCCTCCCATGCGTCAGGCAAGGGGGTGGGGCCTTGACAGGGCGGGGGCGGGTTTGTGAATGTCCATTCCCCCTTTTCAAGGATTTGATGATATGCGCTATCGCCCGCCTGCCGTCGTGCCGCTGGACCGCATCCTCCCGGATGAACCGCTGCTGATGATGGGCGCAGGCCCGGTGCCCATTCCGGCACGGGTCGCCGAAGCCAACGGCATCGTCATCAACCATCTGGGCGAGACCATGAGCCGGGTCATCGAACAGGTGAAGGAGATGGCCCGCTACGTCTTCCAGACCCAGTCGGCCCGCGTGCTGGGCGTGGCCGGTCCGGCCTCGGCCGCCATGGAGATGGCGGTGTGCAATCTGGTCGAACCGGGCACCCGGCTGCTGGCGGTGTGCAACGGCTATTTCAGCCGCCGTCTGGCCGAGATGGCCATCCGCTGCGGTGCCGAGGTCACCACCCTGGAAGTCGGCCAGACCGAGGCCGCCGATCCCGCCCAGATCGAGGAAGCCATCCGCCGCGATCGTCCGGCGGTGCTGACCCTGGTGCAGGGCGAGACCTCGAACACCGTGTGGAACCGCCATCTGCCGGAAATCGCCGCCATCGGCCGCAAGTACGAGTGTCTGGTGGTGGTGGACGCGGTGTGCACCCTGTCGACCATGCCCATGGAAATGGATGCCTGGGGCGTGGACGCGGTGATCACCGGCGGCCAGAAGGGCCTGTCGTCCATTCCCGGCGTGTCGCTGCTGGCCTTTTCCGAACTGGCGTGGAAGCGCATCGAAAGCCGCAACGCCCCCATGGCCCATTGGTGCCTGGACGCCCGGCTGGCCGACCGTTTCTGGAACCTCAAGTCCTATCACTACACCGCGCCGGTCTCGGGCATCATGGCCATCCACGAGGCGCTGCGGCTGATCTGCAACGAAACCCTGACCGCCCGTTTCCACCGTCATGAAACCTGTTCGCGGGCGCTTCAGGGCGGTGTCGAGGCCATGGGCCTGGAATTGTACGTGCCGCACGAATGCCGCCTGAACTCGGTGGTGGGCATCAAGCTGCCCGACGGGGTGTCGGGCGACGCCGTGCGCCATCACATGTCCCAGGTCTACCGGGTCGAGGTGTCGGGTGCCTTCGGCCTGGATATCCTGCGCATCGGCCAGATGGGCGAGCAATGCCACGCCCACCACATCTTCCGCACCCTGCACGCCTTCGGCTCCAGCCTGCGGGCGGTGGGCGCCAAGATCGACCTGCCGTCCGGCGTGGCCGAACTGGAGCGCATCCTGGCCGAAGGACAGGTGGTCTGAGCGTTATCATTTTCCCTCGCCGGGCGCGGGCATCCGCCCGCTTGGCCGCCGCCGCAATGGCGGCTGGATATCGGCCAACGTGTCATATCAATGGTTGGCCGGTATCACTTCGCGCGCGGTAATGTGAAGTTCACCGTCATGCCGCCGCCACCGGCGGCGGCTGGCGTGATCCAGACGTTGCCCAGGTGGCGGCGCACCATCTTGCGCACCGCCGCCAGCCCGAAGCCGGTGCCGGACCCGCCGGAATTCACCGTCTCGAACAGTTCGAACACCCGTTCGCGGAATTGCTGCGGCACGCCGGGACCGTTGTCGGTGACGCCGACCACCACCCGGCCGGAATCGACGCTGGCGTGAACGCGGATGTGCGGCGGACGGTCGCCGCGATGGTCCAGGGCGTTTTCCAGCAACAGCCGCAGGATTTCGGCGATCTGGGCGCCATCGCCGTGCACAACGGGCAGATCGTCCACATTGATGGTGGCGCGGGCGGCGGCGATACGCTCGGCCAGGGCTTGCCGGGCCTGGGCCGCGCATTGATTCAGGTCGGCCTGGGCGGCGGTCGGCAGCGGCGACATGTCGATGTCGAGGAAGCTGCGCAAACCGTTCAACAGGTCGTGGGCGCGGCGGGAATCATTGGTGATGCGGTCCAGCAGGGCGTCGGCCTCGCCCTCCAGTTTGCCGGTGGTCAGGTGCCGCAGGGTGCGGGCGCCGTCGTCCAGCGATGCCACCGGATCGCGCAGATGGTGCGCCGCCAGATCGGCCAGCCCCAGCAATTCGGCGTTGGCGGCGCGCAGGGTGGCGCTGCCCGCTTCCAGTTGCGACACCTTGTCGCCGATCGCTCCGGCCATCACGTTGAAGCTGCGGGCCAGGGCGGCCACCGCGCCATCGCCCACCGGCTGCGCCACCGTATCGAAATCCCCGGCGGCCAGCCGCATATGCGCCGCCGTCACCGTCTTGAGGCGCGCCCCCAGCAACAGGGCGATGGAAACCAGAGTGAAGGCGGAGAAGAACAGCGCCAGCACGGCGATCGAGATCGCCTGGGCCAGCATCTCGTGGCGGGCCTGTGTCAGATGGGCGGTGGACAGGCCGTAATGCAGGCGGCGCGGCGGCTGGCCGTCCGGCTGCACGTCCACACGGCCATGGGTGAGCGGACGTTCGATCTCGGGATCTGGTTCGGGCAGCACCGCCGGGGGATTGCCCGCCGCCGCCAGCCGGTTCCCGGCCTCGTCCTCGACCACCACATAGGCCAGGCCGGACAGGGTGCCCAGGCGGTGCAACGCCGCCTCGGGCAGGGTGCCGTCCACCAAAGCGGCGGTCAGGGTGCTTTCCAGATCATGGGTGCGGTCGCGCAGGGCGGTTTCCAGATGGCGCTCGGCCAGACGGATGCCGTTGGCGGCCAACAGCACCAGCATTACCGCCTGAATCGCGATACAGGCGGTGATCAGACGAAAACGCGACGAACGCCGCCACGGCCCGGCCATACCCGGCCCTCCCTCAATGATCCCCCGGACGCCAAGTGTAGGCCGGGATGACGTTTCCGGCAATTGGGCCTGCCGGGCGGGCATGGCTCGGATACTGTCGCATGTCATCATACCATGGTATATAATATGTCCACATTTTGTCTGAGGTTGTATCCGCCCGTGACGTCGAAGGCCGCTGTTTCCCCTGTCGCCAAGCCCGCCGAGGCCCTGTCCCAGCGCCTTCTGGTGATGGTGGTTCTGCTGTGTCTGTGGGGCGGTTTCGCCATCCTGTTAGGCTATGATCTCAAGGTGTCGCGCGACAGCGAATACGATGCCATGTACCGCGACGCGGGCAATTTGACCCGTTTACTGGAACGCCACCTGACCGCGTCGGTCGAGAAAATCGATATCGTGCTGCGCGACACCGCCCGCGACTACGCCGCCGACATGGCGGCTCCGGCGGCCAAGGACCGGGCGGCGGGCAACCGCGACCTGCTGCGGCGCATGGAAAGCATCCCCGAGGCCCAGGCCATGAGCCTGCGGGTGGTGGACGATTCCGGCGCGGTGGTGTGGAGCGCGGGCGACGATTCCGCCCTGCCCAACGTGCATGTGGGCGACCGCGCCTATTTCCTGCGCCAGAAAGCCGACAGCTCGGCCGGGCTGGTGATCTCGGAACCGATCCTGTCCCGCTTCACCGGCAAATGGGTGATGACCCTCAGCCGCCGCCTGCCCACCGCCGATGGCCGCTTCATCGGTCTGGTTCAGGCGGCGATCCGTACCGAACAGATTCAAACCCTGTTCGAAAGCCTGAACCTGGGCCAGCGCGGGTCCATCGCGCTTTATGATGCTGACATGCGGCTGGTGGCCCGCCATCCGGTGGCCCCCGACCAATTGGGCAAGGCCTATGCGCTGACCCAGATCACCGACGGCCTGCGCGCGGGCAACGAGACCGGAATCTATTCGGTGGCGTCGCGGGTGGATGGCGTGGTGCGCAGCTACACCTACCGCAAACTGGGCAATCTGCCCTTCGTGGTGCTGATCGGTCTGGCGCCCGAGGATTTCCTGGCGGCGTGGTGGCGCAAGGCGGTGTTCTACGCAATCAGTCTGTTGGCCATGACCGTGGAACTGGGCGGGCTGATCTGGCTGGCGCGCAAGTTCTCGCGCGACCGCATCAGCTATCTGGTCACCCACGACACCCTGACCGACCTGCCCAATCCGCAATTGCTGGAACAGCACGTTCCCGAACAGCCCGATGGCCACGCCGTCATGGCGCTGCTGGCCATCGACCTCGATCACTTCAAGAATATCAACGATACCCTGGGGCACGAGGTGGGCGACCGCCTGCTGCGGGCGCTGGCCGACCGGCTGCGCGGTGCGTTGCGCGACACCGACACCGTCACCCGCCAGGGCGGCGACGAATTCGTGGTGCTGCTGAAGGGCGTGCACGGCAGCGCGGTGGTGGCGCAACGGGCGGGCAATCTGTTGGACACCGTGGCGCGGCCGTTCCTGATCGACGGGCGCGAACTGGTGACCACCGCGTCGATCGGCATCGCGCTGTACCCAGCCGACGGTTCCGATCTGGGTACGTTGCTGAAGAACGCCGACACGGCGCTGCATCAGGCCAAGGCGGCGGGCCGCAACGCCTTCCAGTTCTTCGCGTCCGAAATGAATGCCCGTGTCGCCGACCGGTTGGAAACCGAAAGCGGCCTGCGCAAGGCGCTGCCGCGCCAGGAACTGACGTTGCATTACCAGCCGCAATTCGAGACCGCCAGCCGCCGTCTGGTGGGGTTCGAGGCGCTGCTGCGCTGGCGCCAGCCCGACGGCAGCATGATCCCGCCCGGCCGCTTCATCCCCATCGCCGAGGAAACCGGCCTGATCGTGCCCATCGGCGAATGGGTCCTGCGCGAGGCCTGCCGCCAGAACAAGGCGTGGCAGGACCAGGGGCTGCCGCCGGTGGTGATGGCGGTCAACCTGTCGGCGGTGCAGTTCCGTCAGAACGACCTGGTATCCATGGTCCGCGCCATCCTGGGCGATACCGGCCTGGAGCCGCGCTGGCTGGAGCTGGAAGTGACCGAAAGCGTGCTGATGCACGACATCGACCGGGTCATCGCCATCCTGCACGACCTCAAGGATCTGGGTGTGCTGCTGTCCATCGACGATTTCGGCACCGGCTATTCCAGCCTGAACTACCTGAAGCGTTTCCCCATCGACAAGATCAAGATCGACCAGTCCTTCGTGCGCGATGTGGAACGGTCGTCGGACGATGCCGCCATCGTCCAGGCGGTGATCGCCATCGCCAACCGCATGGGCATGCGCGCCATCGCCGAGGGCGTCGAGACCGGCATGCATCTGGATTGCCTGCATGCCTTCGGCTGCGACGAGGTCCAGGGCTTCCTGTTCAGCCCGGCGGTGGACCCGGCCCAGGCCGAACGCTTCTTCACCGATCCGCCGCGCCAATAACGTTCAGATCCAAGGCCGGTTTGCGCCTTGCGGATAATATGACACCGCCTGGGCAGGTGGTAAGGTCGCCGTAATGCGTGGCATTTCGGGGGGATAGGCCATGGCGATCGTCATCGTGGGGGACAACCGGCTGGCGCGGGATTCCCTGGCTGCTGCCATTTCCAGCACTTTCCTGAACGAACCGCTTTGCCTGGACACTCTGGCCGGGTTGCCGCCGTTGTTGGCGCTGCTGGAGGGCGAAGAGGTTCTGGTGCTGCTGGAATACCAGCTTGCCCCGCTGTGCGAGACGCGGCCCCCAGGCAGGGGGCGGCGGGTGGCGCTGTATGGCGGCCCCGGCACCGGCGGCGACGCCATGCGCTGCCTCAATCTCGGCTATGCCGGATACCTGCCGCGCACCATGTCCGCCGCCGCCATGATCTGCGCCATCCGCCTGATGCTGCGCGGCGAACGCTTCGTGCCCTCGGTTACCGTGAACATGGATACGGCGGCGGTTGCGGCGGCGGTGCCCAACCGGGCGCCGCTGCTGTCGCCGCGCCAGTCCGAAATCCTGTCGCTGGTCGCCACCGGCGCCTCCAACAAGCATATCGCCCGCGCCCTGCGGGTCGAGGAGGTGACGGTCAAGTCCCACGTCAAGGCCATCTTCCGCAAGCTGGGTGTCCACACCCGCACCGAGGCTGCGCGGTTTGTGTTGAGCTTTGGCTAGGCCCAAGGGGCCGCGCGGCTTATGCCGCGGGAAGGCGGCGTTGACCGTCTAGGGTCAACGCCTGTGAACAAGACTCTCATCCCCAGAATCTGTGGAAAACTCTGTCGAAAAGCTGTGGGACTCTGGTGCGAGGCACGGTGATTCCTGACTCTTTTACGACCTGCCTGATTCCTGTGCAGCGCGGATTGCCTGGATTGCCCATGCGGCGGGCGGCTGTGATGAGTCCAAGAAACGGCAAGTCTTGCGCTGTGAATAGTGGTGAAACACCAGTCATCGGGCCGCAACATTTACCCTGTTCTGGTATCGGGGGAAGCCGAGGCCGCGTCCGCCGTGCTCCGTCCGCTGCGGGCCGTCCTTGTCCGCACCGCCGGTTCCGGTTATAGAGGCAGGAATTTCGCGGCGCGCAGGTCCGCGCCCAGGTGGAGGCCCACACGATGAAGCTCTCGGACGTCGATATTCGCCGCTACATGTCGGAAGGCAAGATCGCCATCGATCCGGTTCCGACCGAGAGCCATATCGGCGCCATGTCGGTGGATCTGGAACTGGGCAACCAGTTCCGCGTGTTCACGCCGGGCAAGGCGTCGTTCGTGGACCCGGCCCCCGGCGCGTCGGACATGGAAGAGCTGATGAGCCACATCGAAGTGGGCGACGGCGAACCCTTCTACCTGCATCCCGGCGATTTCGCCCTGGGCATCACCATCCAGAAGATCAGGATTCCCACCGATGTGGTCGGGCGTCTGGATGGCCGCTCGTCGCTGGCGCGGCTGGGCCTGATGGTGCACGCCACCGCCCACACCATCGATCCCGGCTGGAACGGCCGCATCACCCTGGAATTCTTCAATTGTGGCCGTCTGCCGCTGGCCCTGCGGCCGGGCATGCGCATCTGCGCCATCAGCTTCGAGGCGTTGATGACCCCGACCAGCAAATCCTACGCCGAGCGCCCGGATTCCAAGTACAAGGAACAGCTGGCGCCGCTGCCCAGCCGTATCTCGCGCGAGACCACCGGCTGATCTTGGATCAGGCATCCGCGCCGCGTTCCATGGCGTCGCTGCTGGGCTTCGGCCTGCTGGCGGCGGCGCTGTTTTCCGTCACCTTCGTGCTGAACCGCGCCATGAGCCTGCAAGGCGGCCATTGGCTGTGGAGCGCCGCCCTGCGCTATGCCGACATGGCGGTGCTGCTGTCGCTGTGGCTGGCGCTGCGGCGCGGCCCCGCTGCCCTGGCGGCGGTGTGGGCGGCCTTTCGCGGGCGGCTGCGCTTCTGGCTGACGGCCGGGGGCATCGGCTTCGGCGTGTTCTATGTGGGCTGTTGCTATGCCGCCGATCACGCGCCGGGTTGGGTGGTGGCGGCGACCTGGCAGGTCACCATCCTGATGTCGCCGCTGGTGTTACGTGGTTTCGGACTGGCGGTGCCGCGCCGGGGGCTGCTGTTCCTGGGCATCACCTTCCTCGGCATCGTGCTGGTCAACGTGCAGCAGATGGCGGCGGGGGTGACGCTGGCGCAGGTGCTGCACGGCGTAGTGCCGGTGCTGATCGCTGCTTTGGCCTATCCGGTGGGGAACCAATTGCTGAACCGCGAGCGCCATCGCGGCGGCCCGCAATCGGCGCTGTTGGCCGATCCGGTGGCGGCGGTGCTGTTGCTGACCCTGGGGGCGTTGCCGTTCTTCGCCCTGCTGCTGGTGCTGGTGCAGCCGCCGCCGCCCGCCGCCGGGCAGGTACTCAACACCGCCATCGTCGCGCTGTCGGCGGGGTGCTTCGCCACCGCCTTGTTCCTGCACGCCCGCAACCTGTCGCACGATCCCTACCGCATCGCCGCCGTGGACGCCACCCAGGCGGGCGAGGTGGCCTTTGCCCTGCTGGGGGAAATCCTGCTGTTGGGGGCACCGCCGCCCGGCCCGCTGGGCTGGCTGGGGCTGGCGGTCATCACCGCTGGTCTGGTGGGCTTCGCCTTCGGGCGGAAGTAATACTCAACGCTTCATTTCCCCAGCCCGGAACCTCCTGGCATTCCGTATGAGAGGTGGAACCGCGGGCAGGGGGGCGCAGTGAGCGACGCAGAACTTGACGACCCTTTCCAACTGGCGGTGCGGCATCTTCGCGCGGGCAGCCCGGACAAGGCGGCATCCATCTGCCGAGAGGCCCTGCGTGTCCGGCCGGACGATTCCGGCATGCACCATCTGCTGGCCCTGTGTCTGGAGCATTGCGGGCAACTGGCCGAGGCGGTGGCATCCTATGGCATGGCGCTGGCGATCGAACCGCGCTGGCCCGCCGCCTTGGCCGCCAAGGCGCGGCTGCTGCTCAGGCTTGGCTGTACGGCCGAGGCCTTTCACGCATTCCGGCAGGCGGCGGAAGCCGATCCTGGGGATGTCCAGGTGGTGACCGAGCTTGCCATAACGGCGCAGGCGATCGGTGCGGTGGACGAAGCCCTGGCGGCCTTTGAACGGGCAGCCGTCCTGGCGCCCCATGACGGCATTGTGCTGTCCAATCTCGGCGATCATATCCAGCGGTACCTGGGCCAGACGGACAGAGCGCTGAGCATTCACCGTCATGCCCTGGCGGCGGCTCCCGATAATGCCATGGTGCGCTACAACCACGCCTTGGCCTGCCTCGGGCTCGGGCTTTTCGAAGAGGGATGGCGCGACTACGAATGGCGCTGGCAGGCCCGCCCGCCGGGACTGCGTCCCCGGACTTTCGCGCAGCCGCAATGGGATGGCGGCAATCTCGAAGGCCGCACCATCCTGCTGCATGCGGAACAGGGCTATGGCGATACCATCCAGTTCCTGCGCTTCGTCGGCCTTGTCCGGGGCAGGGGCGGGCGCGTGGCCTTGCAGGTCCGCCCGGCCCTGGCATCATTGGCGGCGGGGCTGCCCGGGGTGGAGCGGGTCGTCACACCGGACCAGGATCCCGGCCCCATGGACACCCACTTGCCGATGATGAGCCTGCCGCATGTGCTGGGGCTGATCCGCGCCACCGACCTGTCCATGACCCAGCCCTATGTGCGGGCCGCCCCGGACAAGGTGGCGGCGTGGCACGACCGTCTGGCGGGAATGGCAACGGCAGGGGCGGCTCGGGTCGGAGTGGTCTGGGCTGGCAGCCCGCAGCATAAGGGCGACCATCTGCGCTCGGTTCCCCTGCCGCTGCTGGCCGGGGCCTTGTCGGCGGTGGCGGGCGCTTCCCTGTTCAGCCTGCAAAAGCTCGAACACGGCCCCGGCGGGCATGACGCTCCCGAAGCCTTTGGCATCCGCGATCTGTCCTCCCGGTTGCAGGATTTCTCGGACACCGCCGCCGCCATCACCGCTCTTGATCTGGTGATCACCGTCGATACCGCCGTTGCCCATTTGGCCGGAGCCCTGGGCAAGCCTGTGTGGGTGTTGCTGCCCTTCGCGCCGGACTGGCGTTGGGGGCTGCATCGGAATGACAGCCCCTGGTATCCCTCCATGCGGCTGTTCCGGCAAAGCCAACCGGGCGACTGGGCCGACGTCCTGAACACGGTGGTTGCGGCCTTCTGAACACTCTGTCCCGGCCATTGCGCTTGCTGTTGCGGCGGCACACAATGCGCGGCATGCGGCAGATGGGGCGTCAGACAGGATGAAAACGGCGTTGGTGACCGGCGGCGCCGGGTTCATTGGCTCGGCGACGGTGCGCCGCCTGCTGGCCGGTGGCTATCGCGTGGTGACGCTGGACAAGCTGACCTATGCCTCGACCCAGGCGACGCTGGTCGATGTGGCGGGCGATCCCCGCCACCTGTTCCTGCACAGGGATATCTGTGATGCCGAGGCGGTGGCGGCGGTATTGCGCCAGCATCGCCCCGACATGGTGTTCCATCTGGCCGCCGAGACCCATGTGGACCGCTCGCTGGATTCCTCGGCGCCGTTCATCCAGTCCAACATCGTCGGCACCTGGACCCTGCTGGAGCAATGCCGCGCCTATTGGCAGGGGCTGGATGCCCCGGCGGCCGCAGCCTTCCGCGTCATCGTCGTCTCGACCGACGAGGTCTATGGCGAATTGGGTTCCACCGGCACCTTCACCCCCGACAGCCCCTATCGGCCGCGTTCCCCCTATTCCGCCAGCAAGGCGGCATCGGACCATCTGGCGCGGGCGTGGCATGCCTCTTACGGGTTGCCGGTGATCGTCACCAATTGCTCGAACAATTACGGCCCCTACCAATTCCCCGAGAAACTGATTCCGCTGATGATCCTGCGGGCCCTGCGCGGCGAGACCCTGCCGGTCTATGGCGATGGCGGGCAGGTGCGGGACTGGCTGCATGTGGCCGACCACGCCGAGGCGTTGGTCCAGGTGGCCGAGCGCGGGCGGCCAGGGGCGACATACCTGATCGGCGGCCAGTGCGAACGCAGCAATCTGGAGGTGGTCGAGGCCATCTGCGATATCCTGGACCGCGACGCATCGCCGCTGGACAAACCCCGCCGCGCCCTGATCCGCTTCGTCGCCGACCGCCCCGGCCATGACCGCCGGTATGCCATCGACATCTCGCAGATTACGGCGGAACTGGGCTGGCGGCCTGCGGTGACGTTCACCGACGGTCTGGCCGCCACCATCGACTGGTACCGAAAGAATGAAGACTGGTGGCGCCCGCTGGTCGAGCGGCACAACGCCCTGGCGCGGGTTGGTCTGAGTTAGGGCGTAAACAGCGGGATCAGCATCTCGCGCAGCCAGACATTGGCCGGTTCGGCATCCACGTTCTGATGCCAGTACAGAAAAACGTCCAGCGGCGGCATCTCCACCGGCAGTGCATAGATGCGGGTGGCCAGATTGCGGGTGGCGGAATGGGCGTATTGCTCGGGCATGGTCAGAAGCATGTCGCTGGCCGCCGCCACCCGGCAGGCGGCGAAATAATGCTGGCAGCGCAAGGCGATGTGGCGGTGGCGGCCGAGCTGGGCCAGGGCCATGTCCTCCAGCCCCGGTCCCTTGCGCCGCGCCGACACCAGGATATGGCTGTGCGCCAGATAGCGCTCCAAATCCAGCCCCCCGTTCAGGCCGGGATGGTCGGCCCGCGCGATCACCACCTGGGTATCGCGGGCCAGACGGCGGCAGCGCATGTCCGGGCCTGGCGGCATCAGCACATCCACCGCCAGATCCAAGGTTCCTGCCGCCAGCTCGGCGGAAAGGTCGCGGCGGTCCACCTGCACCGACGCCAGTGCCACCCCCGGCGCCTCGGTCCGCAGCCGCGCCATCAGCGGCGGCAGAATGGTGGCCTCCAGCACCGGACGCAGCCCGATGGTAAAGCTGCGCCGCGCCGCCGCCGGGTCGAAGGATCGTGCCTGCTGCACGCTGTCGGTCAGGGTTTTGAGCGAATGCCGCACCGGCCCGATCAGTGCGCGGGCCAGCGGCGACGGTACCATCTCGGACCCCTGGCGGCTGAACAGCGGGTCGGCGAACACATCGCGCAGGCGGGCCAGGGCATGGCTGAGCGCCGATTGCGTCAGGTTCAGCGTGCGGGCCGCGCGGGTGATGTTGCCCTCGGTGTAGATGGCATCGAACGCCACGAACAGGTTGAGGTCCAGGCGGGCATTATGAATCACATTCATAGTCCACGGCACATATTGATCATTTGATTGATTTGAGCATGTCCGCAAAATCGGGGCAACCACCAGCAAAGGTTTGCCTCATGGACTTCGCCCATTCCGCCCGCGCCCAGGATTTCATAGGCCGCCTTCAGGACTTCATGCGGGATCACGTCTATCCGGCCGAAGCCACGTACCATGCCCAATTGAAGCGCGGCGACATGCCGTGGAACGTGCCGCCGGTCATGGTGGAATTGAAGGCGCGGGCCAAGGCGGCGGGGCTGTGGAACCTGTTCCTGCCCGAGGCTGAATACGGCCCCGGCCTGTCCAATCTGGAATACGCGCCGTTGGCCGAGATCACCGGCCGTTCGCCCATCGCGCCCGAGGTGTTCAACTGCAACGCCCCCGACACCGGCAACATGGAAGTGCTGATCAAATACGGGTCCGAGGCGCAGAAGCGGCAATGGCTGGCGCCGCTGCTGGCGGGCGACATCCGCTCGGCGTTCTGCATGACCGAGCCGGCGGTGGCCTCGTCCGACGCCACCAACATGCAGGCCACTGCCCTGGTGGACGGCGACAGCATCGTGCTCAACGGCCGCAAATGGTGGAGCACCGGCATCGGCCATCCCCATTGCCGGGTGGTGATCTTCATGGGCCTGACCGATGCCGACGCCGCCAAGCATGCCCGCCATTCCATGGTGCTGGTGCCGCTGGATACCCCCGGCGTCAGGATCGAGCGCATGCTGACGGTGTTCGGCGACCGTGACGAGCCGTTCGGTCATGGCGAGGTCAGCTTCACCGATGTGCGCCTGCCGCTGGAGGCGGTGATCGCCGGGCCGGGGCGCGGCTTCGAGATCGCCCAGGGCCGCCTGGGACCGGGGCGCATCCACCATTGCATGCGGGCCATCGGCATGGCCGAGCGCGCCCTGGATTTGCTGTGCGAGCGCGCCGTCACCCGCACCGCCTTCGGCAAGCCGCTGGCCTATCTGGGCGGCAATGCCGACATCATCGCCAATTGCCGCATCGCCATCGAACAGGCCCGGCTGCTGACCCTGAAGGCGGCGTGGATGATGGATACTGTGGGCGCCAAGGGCGCCATGAGCGAGATTTCCCAGATCAAGGTGGTGGCGCCGTCGGTGGCGCAAATGGTCATCGACCACGCCATTCAGATGCACGGCGGCGCCGGTCTGTCCGACGATTTCCCGCTGGCGACGCTGTTCGCGGGTGCCCGCGCCCTGCGGCTGGCCGATGGCCCGGACGAGGTGCACCGTGCCCTGATCGCCAAGCTGCATCTCAAGCCCTATGCCCGCAAGCATGGCTTGATCCCGGTGGGGAAATAACCGCCTTCTTGATGGACAAGGGAACGGACATGGACATGCTGGATCAGGCGGGCGGCGTGCGGGCGGGCGAGGAACTGGACGCCGCGCGGGTGGATGCCTTTCTCAAGGCCACGGTGCCGGGATTGCTGGGCTCTCCGGTGATCAGGCAATTCGCGGGCGGCGCCTCGAACCTGACCTATCTGCTGAGCTATCCGGGGCGCGAGCTGATCCTGCGCCGCCCGCCCTTCGGCGACAAGGCCAAGGGCGCCCATGACATGCTGCGCGAGGCCCGCATCATGCAGGCGTTGCGCCCGGTCTACCCCTATGTGCCGAACGTGGTTGCTCCCTGTGACGACCCGGCGGTGATGGGCTGCGATTTCTATGTCATGGACCGTATCCGCGGCGTCATCCCGCGCCGCGACCTGCCCGCCGGGCTGGAACTATCCGAGGCCGATACCCGCAAACTGTGCCTGAACGTCATCGACCGGCTGATCGAGCTGCACCGGGTGGACATCAAGGCGGCGGGGCTGGAGGCGCTGGGCAAGGGTGACGGCTATGTCCGCCGCCAGATCGAGGGCTGGAGCGAACGCTTCCGCCGCGCCCGCACCGCCGACGCCCCGGATTTCGAGGAGGTGATGGCATGGCTGGCGGCCAAGATGCCCGCCCACGACGTCGCCACCTGTCTGATCCACAACGATTACCGCTTCGATAACGTGGTGCTGGCCGCCGACAACCCGTTCGACGTCATCGGCGTGCTGGATTGGGAAATGGCCACCTTGGGCGATCCGCTGATGGATCTGGGCAACACCCTGGCCTATTGGGTGCAGGCCGACGACGATTCCCAGTTCAAGGCCATCCGCCGCCAGCCCACCCATTTGCCCGGCATGCTGACCCGCGCCGAAATCGTGGCCTATTACGGCGAGAAAACCGGCCTGCGCGTCGATACTTTCGACTTCTACCTGATCTACGGCTTCTTCCGGCTGGCAGTGATCGTGCAGCAGATCTATGCCCGCTTCCATGCCGGGCAGACCAGGAATCCCGAACTGGCGTCATTCATCCACATCGTCCATTACCTGCACGGACGTTGCCGGGCACTGATCGCCGCCTCGGCGCTGTGACCATGGGTACGATCCATCTGGTGCGGCACGGTCAGGCCAGTTTCGGTGCTGCCGATTACGACCGCCTGTCCGATTTGGGCGCCCGGCAATCGGCCCTGTTGGGCGAATGGCTGTCGCGCCTCGGCCAACCGGCGGACCAGGTAATATGCGGCACGCTGCTCCGCCACCGTCAGACCGCCGAGGCCTGTCTGGGTGCTTGGGGGGTGTCCCAAGCCATCGTGGAAGACGACGGCTTCAACGAGTTCGACCACCGCGACATCCTGGCCCGCGCCCGCCCCGATTTGGCCGAGGACGGTGCCCTGGCCCGGCTGGTGGCCGAACCGGACGGCCGCCGCGCCTTTCAGCAGGCGTTCGCGGCGGCGGTGGAACGCTGGATGGCGGGCGGCCACGACGCGGAATACGCCGAGCCCTGGCCCGCCTTCCGCGCCCGCTGCGTGGCGGCGCTGCGGCGGGTGGCGGAGAGGGACGGCGACGTCTGGGTCTTCACCTCGGGCGGTCCCATCGCCGCCCTGGTGCAGCACGTCCTGGGGCTCAGCGATGGCCGCATGCTGGAGCTGAACTGGGGCATCGCCAATGCGGGAATCACCCGGCTGGTCCAAGGCGGGCGGCGTTTGGGCGGCTTCAACAACGTTGCCCATCTGGAAGCGGCGGGCGGCGGTGCCCTGATCACCTATCGCTGAAACAACAAAACACCGGGAGGCGATGTCATGACCATTCCAAACACCTTCGACCTGGGCGGCAAGGTCGCCCTGGTGACCGGCGCCAGCCGGGGCATCGGCGAAGCGGCGGCCCGCCTGCTGGCGGCGCACGGCGCCCATGTCATCGTCTCCAGCCGCAAGGCCGAGGCCTGCGAGACGGTGGCGGCATCCATCCGCGCCGACGGCGGCTCGGCCGAGGCGCTGGCCTGCCATATCGGCGAACTGGCGCAGATCACCGCCCTGTTCGCCGAGATCGAGGCCCGCCATGGCCGTCTGGATATTCTGGTCAACAATGCCGCCACCAACCCGCATTTCGGCCCCATCACCGAAACCGACCCCGAGGCGTTCCAGAAGACGGTGGACGTCAACATCCGCGGCTATTTCTTCATGTCGTCGGCGGGCATCACGCTGATGGCGCGCAACGGCGGCGGCGCGGTGGTCAATGTCGCCTCGGTCAACGGGGTGATCCCCGGCGCGTTGCAGGGCATCTATTCCATCACCAAGGCGGCGGTGATCGCCATGACCAAGGCCTTTGCCAAGGAATGCGCGGCCCAGGGCGTGCGGGTCAACGCCCTGTTGCCCGGCGCCACCGACACCAAATTCGCCGCCGCGCTGATCCACAACAAGGCCATCCTGGACAAGGCGCTGGAGCATGTGCCCATGGGCCGCGTCGCCCAGCCCGAGGAAATGGCAGGGGCCGTGCTGTATCTGGCCTCGCCCGCCGCATCCTACGTCACCGGCGCCTGTCTGGCCGCCGATGGCGGCTATCTGCTGGGTTAGGAGGGACGGGACTATGCAGACATTCTCGGGCCGCGTGGCCGTCATCACCGGTGCCGCCGAAGGCATCGGCAAGGCCATCGCCCTGCATGCCGCCCGCCAGGGCATGAAACTGGTGCTGGCCGACCTCAACCCCGACACCCTGTCGCGCACCATGGCCGAACTGGTGGCCGAGGGCGCCGAGGTGGCGGGGCTGGACGTGGACGTGTCCGACGCAACGCGGGTCGAGGCCCTGGCCGAGTTGGCCTATTCCCGCTTCGGCGCCGTGCATCTGCTGGTCAACAATGCTGGCGTCGCTCTGGCGAAATCGGTGTGGGAAACCTCGCAAAAGGACTGGGACTGGGTGATGGGCGTCAATCTGTACGGCGTCACCAACGGCCTGCGCGCCTTTGTCCCGCGCATGCTGGCGGGCGGCGACGAAGGGCACATCGTCAACGTCGCCTCGGTGGCCGGGCTGATCTCGGAACCGGGCATGGCCGCCTATAACGCCAGCAAATTCGGCGTGGTCACGGTGTCCGAGGGATTGTTCCACGATCTGAGCCTGCGCCAAACCGCCATCGGCGTGTCGGTGCTGTGCCCCGCCTGGGTGCGGACCCGCATCGCCGAGACCGAACGCCACCGTGCCGCCACCGACCGCACCGACTTCACCCGCCTGGACCCCCATACCCTGAGCACCGGGCAGGCCATGATGAAGGCGGTGCGCAACGGCATCGACGCCGCCGACGTGGCCGACAAGACCTTCGCCGCCATCCGCGACAAGCGCTTCTACGTGCTGACCCACGAGCAATCGCTGCTGGGTGTCAAAATCCGCATGCAGGATATCGTGGACAACCGCCCGCCCACGTTGTTGCCCATCTGAACGGAAAATGCCCGGTGATCCCAGGCGGCCAAACATAAAATATTCATCCAAAAGGGGAGTTGTGCGCTAATCTGTGGCGACCAAAAGCTGATGAAAGCGCATTGCCTTGGATCAACCTGTCACCACGGAGTGCCCAGAACCGGCACCACCCGCCCTTGACTCCGGCCTTGCGTGCCTGTCGATGCTTGCCAAGTATTTCGAGAAGCCAGGCGATTACGAACAACTGCGCCATCGCCACGGCGCCCCGACCGAGGTGGCGGACGACATTTCTCTGGTGCGCTACGCCAAGGAACTGGGGTTCAAGGCATCGGCCATCGACAGTGAGTGGGACCGCCTGAGCCGCACGCCGCTGCCCTGTCTGGCGCGGCACAAGGACGGTGGCTGGTTCATTCTGGCCAAGGTGGCGGAAGGGCAGGCGCTGATTCAGGACCCGCGAATCGGGCGCCCGGAACAGCTGTCCCGTGAAGATTTCGAAGCTCGCTGGGATGGCCGTCTGGTGCTGGTGGCGACCCGCGCCCAATTGGCGGCGCTGGGGGCCAGGTTCGATCTGACGTGGTTCATCCCGGCCATCGTCAAATACCGCAAGCTGTTCGGCGAAGTGCTGATCGCCAGCTTCTTCCTGCAATTGTTCGGGCTGGTCAGTCCGCTGTTCTTTCAGGTGGTCACCGACAAGGTGCTGGTGCACCGGGCGCTGACGTCGTTGGATGTCCTGGTGTTCGCGCTGATCGCGGTCAGTATCTTCGAGGTCATCCTCGGCTATTTGCGCACCTACATCTTCAGCCACACCACCAACCGCGTGGACGTGGAACTGGGCGCCCGGCTGTTCCGCCATCTGATGGCGCTGCCCATCGCCTATCACGGCGCGCGGCAGGTGGGCCACACGGTGGCGCGGGTGCGCGAGCTGGAAAACATCCGCTCTTTCCTCACCGGCTCGGCGCTGACCTTGGTGATGGATTTGCTGTTCACCGTGGTGTTCTTCGCGGTGATGTTCTGGTACGCGCCGATCCTGGCGTGGATCGTGGTCGGCTCGTTGCCGTTCTATGTGGTGCTGTCGGTGGCGGCGACGCCGGTGCTCAAGGCGCTGACCGAGGAAAAATTCAAGCGCGGCGCCGAGAATCAGGCATTGCTGGTCGAGGCCTGCAACGGCGTCGAGACGGTCAAGGCCCTGGCGGTCGAGCCGCAGATGCAACGCAAATGGGAAGAGCAGCTGGCGGCCTATGTGCAGATCGCCTTCAAGGCCACCAATTTCGGCGCGCTGGCCAGCCAGGGCGTGCAGACCATCCAGAAAGTCAGCACGGCGCTGACCCTGTGGTTCGGCGCGGCGCTGGTGATGGAGGGGCACCTGACCATCGGCGGTCTGGTCGCCTTCAACATGCTGGCGGGCCGGGTGGCGCAGCCCATCCTGCGCCTCGCCCAGTTGTGGCAGGATTTCCAGCAGGTGCGCATTTCCATCGACCGCCTGGGCGACATCCTCAACACCAAGCCGGAACCGACGGCGCAGGCCCGTGCCGCCATGCCCGCCATCAAGGGCGCGGTCGAGTTCAAGGAGGTGGTGTTCCGCTATCGCCCCGACCGGGCGCCGGTATTGAAGGGCGTGTCGCTGGCGGTGCCGCAGGGGCAGGTGGTGGGCATCGTCGGGCCATCGGGCTCGGGCAAATCGACCCTGACCAAGCTGGTGCAGCGGTTGTATCTGCCGGAATCCGGTCGGGTGCTGATCGACAATCTGGACATCGCCAATGCCGATCCGGCCTGGCTGCGCCGTCAGATCGGCGTCGTGCTCCAGGAAAACTGGCTGTTTAACCGCTCGGTCAAGGACAACATCGCCCTGGCCGATCCGTCCATTTCGCTCGACCGCGTGGTGCAGGCGGCGGAAATCGCCGGCGCGCACGAGTTCATCAGCGAATTGCCCGAGGGCTATGACACCGTTCTTGCCGAACGCGGCGGCAGCCTGTCGGGCGGCCAGCGCCAGCGCGTCGCCATCGCGCGGTCCCTGGTGACCAATCCACGCATCCTGATCTTCGACGAGGCGACCTCGGCGCTGGATTACGAATCGGAAAAGGCCATCCAAACCAACATGCGCCGCATCTGCCAGGGCCGCACGGTGTTCATCATCGCCCACCGCCTGTCCACGGTGGCCGAGGCCCATCGTATCGTGGTGGTGGACAAGGGCGAGATCGTCGAGGACGGCAGCCACGCCGATCTGCTGCAGACCGGCGGCCGCTATGCCAAGCTGTGGGCGGCGCAGACCGGCGGCACCGTCCCGGCACCGGAAGTGATCCGCCGCCCGGTGGCGCTGCGCATGGGCGAGGGGTGAGATGACACGGATGGACACGGATCAACACGGCGGCGCCGCAACTGTGACATCGGAGGACATGCCCACGGATTCCATCCGTGTTGATCCGCGTCCATCCGTGTCACATCTTCTTGTCCGAGGCCGGGATGCGCTTGATGCCGCCCTGGTCCGCGTCGGCGCCCTCAAGGAAGGGCTGTCCCATCATGTGGACATCTGGCGCGAGGCGGTGAAGGCCGACAAGCTGCGGCCCAAGCTTGGCCCCATTGGCCGCGCCGAACTGGCCTTCCTGCCCGCCGCGCTGGAAGTGTCGGAAAGTCCGGCTTCGCCCCTGGCCCGCGCCACCGCCGTCACCATCGCCGCCTTTGTCGTGCTGACATTGGCCTGGGCCAGTATCGGCGATCTGGACATCGTCGCCACCGCGCCGGGCAAGGTGGTGCCGTCCGAGCGGGTCAAGCAGATCCAGCCGCTGGAAACCTCCATCGTCCGCGCCGTCAATGTCACCGAAGGGCAAGCGGTCAAGGCGGGCGATGTATTGGTGGAACTGGAAGTGACCGGCGGCGCCGCCGACGTGGCGCGGTTGCGGGCCGAGATGAACACCGCCAAGCTGGATTCGGCGCGCCTGACCGCGCTGTTGGCTGATAATCCGGAACACGCTTTCGTGCCGCCCGCCGACGTGCCGCCCGATTCGATCACCGTGCAAAAGGCGCTGCTGACCAGCCAGTTGCGCGAACACGCCGCCAAGGTGGCAGCGCTTGAGGCCGAGATGACCAAGCGTCAGGCGGAACTGCGGACCACCGAAACCGACATGGGCCGTCTGGGCGCGGTGGCGGTGAAGATCAAGGACGAGACCGAGCGCCGCCAGGAATTGGCGGGCAAGGGCTATGGCTCACAGATCGACCGCGCCCGCAGCGAAAAGGAACTGGTCGACAACCAGGGCCAGCAACAGGTCAACCGCGCCAAGCTGGCGGAAACCAAGGCGGCCATGGAATCGACGCGCGGCCAGCTCAATCAGGCCAAAGAGGAATTCCGCCGCGACATCACCGCCAAACTGGCCGAGGCGCGGACCAAGGCCGCCACCACCGAACAGGAATTGGCCAAGGCCGACGACCGCCAGCGGGTGCAGAATCTGCGCGCCCCGGTGGACGGCGTCGTGCAGCAGATCGAGACCCACACCCTGGGCGGCGTGGTGACGCCCGCGCAAAAGCTGATGGTGGTGGTGCCGCAAGGCAGCGTCATGGAGGTCGAGGCCAAGCTGCCCAACAAGGACATCGGTTTCGTCGAAGTGGGGCAGGAGGCCGAGGTGAAGGTGGACAGCTTCCCCTTCACCAAATACGGCACCCTGATCGGCCGCGTCGAACTGGTCAGCCTGGACGCGGTGAAGGACGAGGAAAGCCAGACCAAGGAATACTATTTCCCCATCCGCGTCTCGGTCGCCGACCCGTACATCCGCCTGGAAAACGGCAAACGCGTCCCCCTCAGCCCCGGCATGAGCGTAGTGGCCGAGGTGAAAACCGGCACCCGTAAACCCATCGAATACGTGCTGGCACCGCTCAAGAAATACGGAGCCGAGAGCGGGCGGGAGAGGTGATCCCCGCTTCTCCGCCGACGCGATAAAAAAGAAGCCCCGGCTTTCACCGGGACTAAGTCAAACAGGGAGGCTTCACGTCTAGGAGTCAAACATAAAAGGGATAATCGCGAACAATGACGCCCGACAAAGCATAACGGAGAACGATACAACGCATTGCGTTATCTAGCTTTTCGCAGAGAATTTCACCTGTGATCGACCCGTGGCTGTTTTTCATTATTCGCCACGGGCCGGAGCGTTCTGCCCCACAGGTGCCCCATGACGAAATCTTTGACTGACTCTGTTGTTGCCTCCCTGAAACCCCAGCGTAGCCAGTCCGGCTGGCGCGAATTGGCCGACGGCGCCACCCGTGGCCTGTGCATCCGCATCAGCCCCCGTGGCGAGAAGGTCTGGGCCATCCGCCATGTGGTCGGCGGCAAGCGCTCACGCCACACCATCGGCGCCTACCCCACGGTGTCCCTGGCGGACGCCCGTAAAAGGGCAGGCGAATATCTCTCCGGCACCCGCGACGGCATGTCGCCTGAGGAAGTGGACGCCCGCGCCCAGGCTTTGACCATCACCGTGAAGCAGGCCCATGCCGCCTATCTGGAGGCGGTGACGGTTTCCACGCGGGCCAGCACGCGGATGCTCAAGGACACCATGTTCCGTACGCACATTGAACCGGCCATCGGCACCCGGATGATCCGCACCATCCGCCGCGCCGATGTGGTCGAGGTCGTCAGCCAGGTCGCCCGCAAGGGCTTCCCGGTCCAGGCGAACTGGGTATTTTCGGAAATCATGGCATTGCTGCGCTGGTGCGAACAAAAGTCCTACCTGGACGGCGTACCGTCGATCCGCAAGAAGGACCTGCGCAACTTCGGCGCCGCCAAGGAACAACCCCGCCGCCGCGCCCTCAGCGACACGGAAATCGCCGAGGTCTGGCAGACCAGCGCCAGCCTGGGTGTTACCAGCCGCGACTTCCTCCGCCTGTTGCTGCTCACCGGCCAGCGCCGCGACGAGGTGCGCCTGATGTCCTGGGCGGAAATCGACATGGAAGCGGCGCTATGGGTGATCCCTGCCGACCGCTACAAGACCGGCATTGAACATGTGAACCCGCTATCCAGCGCGGTCATGGACATCCTACGCGCCCGCTGGCACGAAGGCGCCACCGGCACCGTTCTTCCCGGACGCCGGGAAGGGCAACCGTTCAACGGCGCCCTGTCCGCCATCCGCCGCCTGCGCAAAGCCATGGCAAACCGCCAGCCCTTCACCCTCCATGATTTCCGCCGCGCCGTCCGCACCGGACTCTCGCGTCTGAAGGTCGATGCGGTCACCAGCGAACTGGTGATCGGCCATGTGCCGCAGGGGATGCACAAGGTCTACGACGTGTACGAGCGGTTGGAGGAACGACGGAAGGCGCTGGAGAAGTGGGGGAAGCGGGTGACGGAGTGCGGGCAGGGCGGCAAACGCTGCTGAGATTAGCCTGGGAGCTTCATCCATTGGCGCCCCACTGCTTCCGTAGCGATAGGGGCTGTCGGTCAAGCCTCCAGCGATGGGCTTGTCGCCGATTTTGTCCTGTGGGGCACTACCGCAGAAGGCCAATGACTGGAGGGGGGCTTATACGTCCCCCCAATCACTTAGGGCAGGCGACATTCCGCCGCAGGAATTCGGCTAGTCCGCGATCTAGAGAACTGTATGCGACGTTGTTCTCGCTGAGTAATAGGATGTGGTCCTGTCCGTCCGCCTTTTCGACGTACCCAACACGAATCTCAGTGCCATCGCTGATGCGCACCAGAAATTGCCCCTCGGCTGCCGCCATTGCGAAGGGGATTTCTTCGGTGACATTTCGGGAGCCAGACCATATTAGCTGGTCGCGAATGAATACTTCGGCACTCAGATGTGGGGGTAAGGATGCCGATAGGATCAGCCGATTGGACGGACAGCCGACACTGGCAATCCACCCGATCAATATCGCTGCGCCCGTTGTGACAGCGCCAGAGAGAACAAGGAGGAGTGAACGCATCTTCACCCCTCCTCGCCAACATCAGCGCCGTGGCGGATAGGTAAGACCGCCGCCCATCGGGCCTGGCATGTTGAATGGCCTTGTCTGAAGTTTTCCGGCCCTGATTGCCTCACGAATGACCTCCTCGTCGGATCGATCCTTGTTGCGGGGATCTGCGGCCAATTCGCGTCCAATGGCGTTATTGTACAAGTCCATCAGACGTTCTCCATCGGGCTGGCCATCCCGTTCATGAGCATCGCCGAAAGCCCTGGCCGCGCCATCTCCAATTTCCTTTGTCATCTTATACGCCCACAGCGCGTGACGGAAGGCATCCCCTTCACCGTTACCGAGTGCAGGATTGGTCTCGCCATATACCGATTGGGCCGCTTCGGTTGCTGCACTGGCTGCTTTCTTTGCCCTAATGGCATCAAAAGGATGTTTGATGGCATTTCCGTAATCACCGCTACCGTCATGCTGATAGCCTAATTGTTTGTAAAGCGCCTGCGGATCTATGGGGTTATTTGTCGGTGGAGGTAACGCGGGCTTCCCCGAGTCCTGTGCTGCTGTAGTGGAGGCGGGCGACGGCACTTGTGTCGCTTTGCCCTCTGTGGTCTGCGGAACTGGTGGTTGTGGAGCGGTTTGTTGTGTGGTTTCAGGCTGTGTCGTTTCTGGTGCCGGGGGTGAAGGTCGATGCGGTCACCAGCGAACTGGTGATCGGCCATGTGCCGCAGGGCATGCACAAGGTCTACGACGTGTACGAGCGGCTGGAGGAGCGGCGAAAGGCGCTGGAGAAGTGGGGGCGGCACGTCCTCTCTCAGCCCCTTGTGGCAGGATAGCGCCCAAGTCCGCCGTTGCGTCGATCGGCGTCCATGCCGATTACCGGACCTCCCCCACTTCCACCAGGCTGCTGGGACTTCGGCGCAAAGTGCGGGCAAGAACAAAACATGATTGAACAGGCGAACGCCACTGTGCTATCTTAAGCCTCGTCAACACCACAGACACGCCCGGACGGTTCCCACCATTCGGGCTTTTTTATGCCCGAATTCCGCCCGGCGCCAACAACGGCTCCGGGCTTTTTCGTGCTTGTTGCGAAAGGAGCACCACCGATGTTCGAGGACATCCAATCCTTTTTCACCACGCGGCCGAAACGGCCCGACTCGTCGCTGGGGGCTGGCGCCTCGGCTGAGGACGACCCGGCCATGCCCGCCTTCCAGAAGGCGTGGAAAGACGGTGCCCTGGTCGAGGACATGTTCGGCCCAAGCCCGTTCACTCTGCACGGCAGCATCGGCCGCAGCGGTGCCGACAATTTCCGTCCCGACATCGCCAGGGTGGAAACCTTCCTGGGCGATGCCGGCTATTACAAGCCTCTGACCAGCGACGGCCCCAGCGGCTGGCACAATGCTAACCTGGATCAGGCCATCCGCACCTTCCAGAAGGACAAGGGGCTGAAGGTGGACGGCTTCCTCAAGCCGGGTGGTCCCACCATCGGCAAGATCGGCAGCCTGCTGGGCAGCCAGGATCAGGCCCAAACCACCAATAGGCCCGATACGCAGGCCCAGAATTTCTGGGGCGGCCCGAAGGGCGACTGGCCGGGGGCATGGTTCCCGATGGCGAGCCCCGTTCTCGGCAGCGCCCAGAGAGCCAGAATCCCGGATCGTTCGGCCCGCCGAGCACCGTTCCCATGCCGAAGCCCCAGCCGCCGTCCAGTGGTCTCGATCTGTCCGATGGCGAGCTGACGCAGCAACAGCAATTGGAGGCGCTGATCCGCATCATGAACGGCGGCAAGACACCCGATCCGCGTCCGCAGCCATCCGTCATCGAAGAGCGGCCGCAATCTACGCCGCCGCGCTTTCCGCCCATCGGTAACGATCTGCCGGAACAGGGGGGCATCACAGGGACCTTGCCGCGTCCCCATGACTGGGATCGTCTATTGCGGGGGCATACCATCAACCAGGAAGGCATCGACGCCAATCAGGGTTATGCCGAGGTGCTGGTGCGTGATTCCGATCCCCGCCAGACCGCGCGCACACTGAAGAGGGCCATCGACGATTACGGCGACCAGGGGCGCGGTGACGTGGCCGACCTGCTGGCGCGTTTCCAAAAGATCGACGGGGCCAAGGCCGAGACCCTGCGCCGCGAAATCCACAAGGTCAGCGGCGAGATGCTGCCCTATCGCTTGGCGCCGCTGGGTGAGGGCTTCCGCGAGCCAACCGAGGAGGAGAAAATCGCCGCCGCGCCTAAGGCCCCGTTCGGCTCCGCCCAAGGCGCCGACCGTTGGGCGGCAGGCAACATGGCAGAGGTGCTGTTAGGGCGGGGCAATTACGCTGACGCCATCACCCACTTCCGGGGCGAGATCGGCCGCGACCGAACCGAGGCCATGCCCTATCTCGCCGCCGTGCACGAGATCATGAGTGAAAAGAACCCGGCCCAGGCGGCCAGTTTCGCTACTCAGATGCAGAAGGCAGGGTTGGTGGCAGAGGCGGAGAAGAACACGATGGAAGGCAGTTCGCCATCCCCCGTGCCGATCTCGCCTGCACCTGCACCTGCTCCGGCTCCGCCCAAGCCCATGCCGGGATTGGACCAAAAGCCGGGAACCACTGAAGGGACGGCAGCAACATCACCCGGCCTGGGGGGCGCCGTTGGCATTTCCGCTGGTCAAACGGGCATGCCGACAGCCCCGAAAGAGGGGGGCATAGCCGGAGGCGGGAAAAGCGGAAAGGTTACCTCACCGGCTTCTGTTATATTGCGGGATGCAACAGGGGGGGCTCGGGCAAAGGCATTGCGAGGTCACGTCCCATCGAATGGTGTAGCAGCGTTTGCCTGGGGATGATGGCGCAGGGCGCGGAGCGCCCGGAAGCATCATCCCCAGGCGGCCCCGCATTCGGGGTGGTCATCGTCGATCTTCGGTAGGGTTTGGTTGCGAACGTCAACCGAGCCAAGGACCAAGACGATGACCAACGAGATGATGAGCCTTCGTGGCCTG
>Ga0209373_10000403_pt1 | contig 73455 bp, 81 predicted proteins | sample Higcelweek5metaG_FD_187173 | JGI IMG/M metagenome (GOLD analysis project Ga0209373, IMG submission 187173) | Freshwater pond sediment microbial communities from the University of Edinburgh, under environmental carbon perturbations - High... | ecosystem: Environmental > Aquatic > Freshwater >...
AGGGCGTCGTTGACGCGCAGGCCCAGGCTTTGTTGCAGCATGAGCACGGTGTTGTGGCGCTGGAAGGTGAGGGTCTTGTTGTCCGGTTCCACAAAAACGGTGATCATGCTGCTGTCTCCTTGTCTGTAACGTGGGCAAGAGGTGCCTGCTCAGCGGCCGTGTTGTCAAGGCCGTGTGCGGCGGATTGAAACGGTCGTCGCCGCCACAATTGTATTGACCCCGGAGAAAATCGGGATATAGAAATCAAAGTGAGAGGAGCCCTTCCCCCCAGAGGAGCGTTGATATGGACAAGCAGAAGATTCTTGTGGTGGATGACGAAAAGCACATCCGCATGTTGTACCAGGAGGAACTGGAGGAAGCGGGCTATGCCGTGACCACCTCGGACGGCGATGAGCCGATCCTTGAACTGCTTGCGCGCGAGAAGCCGCAGGTGGTCATCCTGGACATCCGCCTCGGGCCGGACCGCTCCGGCCTGGATTTGCTACAGATCATCCGCAGCCGCGACACGAAGGTCCCGGTGATTCTCTCCACCGCGTACGACAGCTTCCAGCACGACCTGAAGAGCATTGCGGCGGACTATTACGTGGTGAAGTCCGTGGATCTCTCGGAGCTGAAGAACAAGGTAAGCCAGGCCCTGGAAGCCAGCGTCTAGCGGTTTTTCTCGCGGATCTCGTAGCCGAAGTGGCGGTCCTGCAGCCAGCGCACGCCGAGAAGGTCGCGCACGCCCGCAACGGCGCGCTCCCAGTTCCCATACTTGCTCACGCCCATGTGCCGTTCGCGGTGGTTCACGGGCATTTCGGCCACGGTGGCGCCCTCCAGCTTCATGAGTGTGGGCAGGTAGCGGTGCATGCCCTTGAAGCGGGGAATGCGCAGCAACAGGTCGCGGCGCATGACTTTGAGCGAACAGCCCGTGTCGCGCACGCTTTCTCGGGTGATGCGGTTTCGTATGGCGTTGGCGATTTTTGAGGCGTAGCGCTTGCTTAGGGTATCCTGGCGTTTTTTTCGCCAGCCGATGGCCATGCCGTAGCCCTGGTCGAAAAGGGCGAGCATGGCCGGGATGTCGGCGGGGTCGTTTTGCAGATCGGCGTCGAGGGTCACCACCACGGGGTTTTCCGCCTGGTCGAACCCGGCGCAAAAGGCGGCGGACTGGCCGCGGTTTTTCGTGAAGGCAAGGAAGCGGACCTCCGGGTTTTGGAGCGCCAGGCTTTTCAGCACTTGGAGGCTCATGTCGGTGCTGCCGTCGTCGACGAAGACGACCTCCCAGCCGCGATTGAGCGGCCGCATGGCGCGGGCCAGCTCGTCAAAGAGCCGGGGCAGGTTCTGTTCCTCATTGAACACGGGAATGACGATGGACACTTTCTGGGTGTTTGGCATGGCCGGGGTATAGGAAATTTCCTCGGCGGTGTAAATAAGCGTTGACAGGGAAGGGGGCTGGGACTACATACCCCTTCTCGGCGCGACAACGGGCGCCACGGTGACGCGGGGTGGAGCAGTACGGTAGCTCGTCGGGCTCATAACCCGAAGGTCGTAGGTTCAAATCCTGCCCCCGCTACCAAAAAGAATTAAGGGACTTAGATGCAAATCTAGGTCCCTTTTTTTTGCGTAAAAAATCCTGTCCCAACAGAAACGCGACGATGTAACTGTAGCGCGACGTTTAATTTTGCCCCAGGCGACGCTTACTTTTGTACAGCCTCGCCTGGGGCTTTGATCTTCCGGCCCGCTCTTTGCTACGCGCGCGTGCGCGAATTTTCGCCAAGCCGTGCGGTGCCCTCGTCCCGGACCATCCTGAACCCCTCCGGCGCAGGGCCGATGGGTATCAGGTCCGGCCGGTAAACCGGCGGCCGCCCCACGGAGGGCTCCCACGTGGCCAGGGCCTGATCCTGCGGCACAGAGACAATGAGGCCCGCCTCCAGGTCATCCAGCACGCTGGCGAAGAGCCGCAGCCCTATGGGGAACAGCTCCCGCCGCCATAATTCGGTGGGCGTGTCGCCGGGCCGGGTGAAGCACCAGCCTTGGGCGGCGATAGGCCCGCCGTCGACCACGTCGGTGAGCCAGTACACCGAGCCCCCGGCCACCTTGTCGCCCATTTTGAGTGTCCAGTAGACCGCGTCCCGCCCACGGTGCAGCGGCAGAAGCGACGGGTGATAGCCGATGGCCCCGAGCCGGGCCTTGCCCCGCGTAACCGTGCCGATGAAGTCGTGGCCGTGCGCACACGCGATGAGGTCCACTCCGCCCGGCATGGTTGCCGCCGAGAGCGTCCCGGACCGGATCAGCGGCACGCCCAGCCTGGCCGCAAGCGTCCAGAGCCGGTCCGGGCGGCCGTCGCTTGTCTGCGGCGGGCAGGAAACAGCGGCCACATCGTGCCCGCGCGCCAGCAGCAGCTCCAGTACCGCCGCGCCGAAGGCCTTCTGGCCGGAGAGCAGCACGTTCATGCTTCGGCCTCCCCCAGGTAGCGAAAGCCCTGAACCGCCCGCAGCGCGGGCATTTGATCGTGAGCGCCAGGGCCTCGCCCGTGGCCAAAAGCCGTTTACAAAAGCCGCATCTGATCTCCTGTTGCATGACACCTTTTGACGGTTGCGCCTCTTGCCTGCTATGCCTCCGGCACCCCTGATCAGGGCCGGAGAGCGGCTTCGGCCGTGGTCCGGCGCGTGTTCGCCGGGCCAGTGGGGGAGGCTCCAATCTCCCCCGCCTCTCCACTCTCTTTGGCGCGGGGCGGCCGTAGTGGTCGCCCCGCCTCAAAAACTACGCCAGCCACTCCGGGGCGGTCGGCAGGTCAACGTTGGGCCAGCCGGTGACGCTGGGCCAATCACGCAGGGCCTGGCGATAGGCCAGCAGCTCGGCATATTGCGCCGTGGTCAGCGTAGTGGCCGCGCCCGCGTCCACCTGGTCGCGGTGGCGGATGACCAGCCACTCGCAGGCCGTAAGCACCGCGTCGCGCTTGGCGCGGGCGGCGGCCGCCAGCTGCTCGGCCGTGACCGTGGGCGTGAGCGCAACGGGCCTGCCGTCAGCGTCGGCGGTGATGACTTTGCCGCCAGCCTGGGCTTGCATAAGCGCGGCGTGAGTCTCGGCGGTGATCTCCACGGTATCGGTGGGAATGGCGTCGCCGTGGACGACGGACAGATAAAATCCGCCGGTAGACGGTGAGTAATACCAAGCCATAAGGCCTCCTTATTTGCCCCACACAAGCCATGCGACCTGCGAACCTGGCTTGGCCGCGCCGGTGCTGCCGGTGTACGTCACGATGGATATTCCAGTTGTGGATGCGCCGGGAATATTGGCCACAGTATTGCCCGCCACGCCGTAGGGGCAGGCGCAGGCTCCAAATATGCCCAAGGGAAACGCCATGTAATACGTGGCCGTTAAGCCCGCAGAGGAGTCAGTCGTCCCCGTGCCAAAGGCGAAGATCCAGCCGCCCAGCCACGTTGGCAATCGGAGGCAGCCCGGATTGCCAAACGAGAACAGAAACCCCGCCGCCGTGGCGACGGCAGCGATGCAGCCAGCCACAAGCGACTGGATGGACGCCAGCAGCCCGGCGGGCGTTACGGCGCGCTCGGTGTCGGTTCCGGTAGTGGTCTCCGCGCTGGTGGCCAGCTCCACGATGCCTTTCGCGCTGGTGGTGGCTGCGGCGGGGGCAGCCTCCATGATCATGGCCGCGATGGCCTGGCCCAGCTGGGTGTCATCCGTGGCGCTGGGGGTCAGCCCGGCGGCCTCCACCACGTTGCACAGCTCCTCCTGGATCATGTTGGGCCAGTCCTGGCCCATGGTCGTGGCCGGAATGCCCGCCACGGCGTTGCCCACCGTGAAAAATCCGGGCGTGCCGGTCTCGCTGTACGCGGGCAGGGCTGCGGCGACGGTGGAAGTCTTGACGCGTTGCATGGTGCCTCCTTGTTACTCGCCGTAGGCGAAAATGACGTGGGTGTGGGCGGGCTTCAGACGGTTGATGACGCACTCCAAAAGCGCATTGCCCCAGCTGGCCAAGGGGTCGGCGCAGCCGCTCTCGCAGGTGAATTCGCGGATGGTGGTTGCGGGCGCGCGCACGGTCCACACAAAGCGCCAGGGCTCGTCGCAAATGGGCTGGTCGCAGGCGGATTCGCAAGTGAACACCGCGTATTCCTCAATGGTGATGGCGTAGCCCAGCGCCGCCGCCACGCCGATGGAATAGGCCCGGCTCTGCCCGCCGCGCGCGCGTATCTTGGCCAGCGCCGCCGCTATGCGTTCAGCCTGCGTTTGGCCGTAACCACCTGCGCAGGCGTCCGGCAGGCCCAGCACGCGCTCCCAGTCCGCCAGCCAAAGCCCCCCGGCACCGGCCGGGCTGATGGCTTCGGCCACCACGGCCGCGCTGGCGTGGGCCGCGTCGAGCGCCGCGCCCTCGGCCGCAAGGGTTGCCGCCAGCACCGGGTCCGTGGCCTCATACGGCCGGGGCAACAGCAGGCCTAGAAGTTCCGCATGACCACTCACGGCAGCAGCTCCACGGTGACAGCGCCCAGGCGCGGCCACTGGATTTCCCCGGCCGCCACGCTGGCCGCCGGGCTTGTCACCTGCCGGTCGACCACGCCGTCCACGCCGCTGATTGCCGTTTCGATGCGCGAAAGGTAGGCCGTGTCACCCGGCTCCAGGGTGGCGAAGTACGCGGCCAGGGCGGTTTCAATGGCCGTTTGCGCCTGCTCCAGGGTGATGCCGTCCAGGCGCACCTTGCAGGCCACGGCCACCGGCACCAGCGCGGGCGCAAGCACCTGGAAGTCGCTGGCCCCGGCCGGCCGCACGCTGTCCAGGTACGCGGTGCAGGCGGCCAGAGTCTCCGCCGAGGGCGCGCCGTCTGCGCTGGTGATGCACACGTCCACCGTGCCCAGGCCGCGCCGCAAGGGGAACACGTAGGCGGCGGTCACGCCGTTCACCGCCATGGCCCAGCGCCGCCAATCCGCCTTGTTGCCCCCGGCGGGCGGGTTTTGCAGCACGTCCAGCAGCCGCGCCAGCAGCTCGGCGTTGGTTTCCGCGTCCGTGCCGCCGGTGGTTGCGGTGGTGAGCACGGCCGCGCCCTGCACGCCGCTTGGCGCGCTGGTGCAGGTCAGCGTGGTGCCCGCGTCGAGATTCGAGCCCGTGCCGCTGGCGCTGGCCAGCACAGCCACGGCCACCGTCCCGCCCGCGCCGATGGTGCCCGCCTCGCTGGTGGCGAACGCCAGCCCGGCCACGGTTTTGACCTCCGTGCCCAGGGCGATGGCCGCGCCAGGCGTGCCGGTGAAGGTAGCCGCGCCGCTGGCCGTGGTGGCGCTCTTGCGCGTGAGGCCGTGCAAGGCCGCGTGCTTCTCCAGGTACTCGGTGTCGGCGGTGTCCGGGAACGCCTGCCGGACAATCCAGACCTGGTGCTGGTACAAGCCTTCCACCGCCGCAGCCGTGGCCGCGCCGCGCACGCCGAAGTCCGAATCCGTGGTGGCGCTGGCGTCCGGCAGTTGGCTTTGGATATCGCGCAAATAATCGGCCTTGATGGCCGCGTATTCTTTGGGGGTGAAGCTCACATGACCCTCACGTGGTGGTTGAACAGGTGTTCGCGGCCGCCCGCGTCGGTGACGCGCACAGCCAGGCGCAGCCAGCCGTCGTGCTGCTGCTCGGTCTCCACGGCGATGGCCTGGGCGCGGCCGTCGTCGAGCAGCGGCTGCAAGGCCGTTTCAGCATAGCTCTTGGCCAGAATGCCCACGCGCGCCAGGTCCTTTTGCCGCACCAATTCGTGCAAGCGCGAGCCCAGCGCGGCATCGGCCCAATAGCTGCCCAGCGGCGTCATAAGCCGCAGGTACACCGCGTTGGCCAGCCCGCGCGCCGGGTCCGGGGTCAGCGCGCCTGCGGTCAGCGTGTAGCCGCCGGTAGTGGGGTCGAGGAGTGCGTCCGCCATGATCTACTCCGGCTCCCCGGTGGTGCCGCCGGAATCGCCGGGGTGCTTGTGGTGCTCCACCGACTTGCCGCCAGCCACAATGTCAGCGTCCGAAGTGATGCCCCCGGTAATATGCAGGCTGCCCGTCATGCTGGCCGTCGCCGCGCCGCCGTCCGTGCCCAGCATGGCTATGCTCGGCGTCTCGAAAATCACCTGTTCGCTGGCCATGATGTGCAGCGTCTTGGTCTCCACTTCGATGCGTTCCTGCTTCAGGTGGATCTTGTCGCCCCACATGTTGTAAATGCAGGCCTCGCCGCTGCTCACGTCCACGCGGTACGCGCCGTTCTCCGTGGCGATGACCACGCTGTGCGCGCTTTGCCCGCCCAGGGGCAGCACGATGAGCTGCGTTCCGGCCGGAGGCGCGGACGTAAAGCCGAAGTGCTGGAACAGCTCCGCCGCCTGCATGGTCTCCCCGGCGAGCGCGTCGCCCTGGATGAGCTGCACCCCGGCCCCGTTTGCGCAGGTGGTGAGCCTGGCGCGGTAGGCCTGGCGCACCCCGGCAAAGGCCTGGCGGACACAATCTTTGATGAGCCGCTTCATGCGTCCCCCGCCTCGTCGGCCACGTCCGGCGCGTAGTTCTTGCCCTTGCGGTGCTTGCGCTTGTGCGGGTGGGCCTCCAGAATCCACACCTTGTCCTCCCGCAGGCTTAAGCGCGTCATGGTGCCCTCGGCTCGGGAAAGCACAAAGGTGCGCGCCATGAGAAAATACGTGCCGAGGCAGCCCACGGGCGGGGCGATGACCTGCACCCGCTGGCCCGGCGTCCACAGCGTGCCGTGGCCCGGCATGCCCGGCGCATTGATGCGGTGGCCCCGCACCTCCACGCGCAGTTCAAAGCCTTTGAGGCGGCTGTCGGCCAAAAGCTTTTGCGCGCGGCTGCGGCACACGGCCACGCTGTCGGCCTCGTAGTCGGTGATGATCTTGCGCCGGGGCCAGCGCGCCTCAAGGTCCGCATCCACGGCGGAGGACTTGAGCCCGTGCTTGCCCTCCGTGGCCTCGGTGCCGTGTGTCTGGCCCAGCACGGTGATGGTGCTGTAGCGTTCGGCCACGGATTCGCGCCGCTCCATGCTGGCCACGTTGGTGACGCCGGTTTCCCCGGCCTTGCGCTGCGCCAGGCACAGGGTTGCCACGGCCGGGTTGCTGGCCTCGGCATAGTCCGGCCCGCCGATGACCAGCGTGCCGTCCGGGTCGAACCACGGCCACATGCCGTTGGCCTCGGCCACGTGGGCCAGGGTGTCCCAGGCGGTGTCGCCGGGCTCCACCGTGACTTTCTCGCGCTGGCGCGCCACGCCCTTGGCCATGGCCAGGCGCACCTTGGTTATGCCCAGCGGCCGCACCACCCGCAGGATGATGTCCTCCAGGGAGAGCTTGCGCCCGCCCACCAGCGGGGCGGAGCAATCAAGCAAGGTTGCCGCGCCGTCGCGGCCGGTGATCTCCAAAGCATGCCCGCGCTTGTCCACGCGCACGCGCACGTCGTCGATGCGCCCGGTCATGACCAGCTCCCTCCCGACGCGCAACTGCGCCTCCGCGCCGGGCACGATGTCAGCGGGCAGCGGGTTCTCTCCGGCGGCGTCGAGCGGCAGGCCCAGGCGCACACGCCAGGCGTCCGCCGGGGTGAGCAGGTCCGAATCCACTTCGTAGCTCTCCCATTCATCGTGGGCCTTGCCGCCAATGAGCAGCGCCACCCGCTCATTCTCGGGCTGAAAGCTAGCTTGCGTAGACACGGAGCACCGTTCCTGCGGTCAAAAAGTTGGGGTCGGGCAAGGTGTTCAGCCGCACGATCTCGGCCGCGCGGGTGTGGTCGCCATAGAGCCGGTGCGCCAGCAGACGCGGGCAGGTGCGCGCGGCCACGGTGTGCGAGCCAAGCGGCGGCTTGGCCTCCAGAATGGCCTCGGCTGCGGTTTGCACGGCGGCGGCCACGTCCTTCAGGGCCTCGATGACCGGGCGGGCCTGCTCCAGCTCGTAGATTTCGCGGTAGTCGTCGATGCGCTGCCGGAGCAGCCCGCGCGTCTGCGCCGCCACGGCTTCGATTTCATCCGGCGTGAGGGTGGGCGTTTCGGCCTCGGCCTCAAGCACGGCCTGTGCGGCCTCGGCCACGCCAAGCGCCCGCTCCAGCTCCACATGGGCACGCACCTGGTCCAGCTCCTCGCCTGCGGCCAGGGCCAGGGTGGCCTCGCTGCCGGTGGCATCGTCCGAGTCCGAATCCGAGCCCGTAAGCGAAAGGATCGACGACTCCAGAATGGCCAGCGCGCTGGTGAAGTCCGACAGGAGCGACGAACCGCTGAAGCTCTTCAGGTCCACAATGCCGGAAACAAGGCTTGCCACGTCCGTGGCCCAGGCGCGGGGAATGCCGGTGATGCTGGCCCCGCTGGTGGTCACGGTGTCCACCATGGCCTTCAGCTCGGCGATGACGCGCAGGCCCGCGCGGCTCATGGCCGTGAGCTTTTTGCAGGCGGCCACGGCCTTGGCCAGGGCATCGGCGGCGGCGGTGCGCGCGGAATTGCTGGTGGTGGCGATGGCGGCCGCCTTCTGCGCGGGCTTTTTGGCCGTGAAGATCGGCTTGGCCAGGGCGCTTTCGGCAAAGGTCAGATCCACCTCGGCCTGGTCCACGTTCTCGGCGTCGTGGTGAATGTGCCAGGGCAGCAGCTGGGCCTTCAGCGGCCCGAACACCGGGTGCACCAGGTCGCCCACGCCGGGCTCGTCCAGCGCCTTCACGAATGCTTCCAGCCGGTCCTCATAGTCATCGCCAAAGAAGATGGCCTTCATGCGGATGCGCCGCGCGCCGCGCCCCAGGTCCTCCATTTCCGCGCCGTCCACAAAGGGCCGCGTGTGCTCCATCGCGTGGCGCTCGCCGTCGTCGTCCACCAGCAGGCAGTCGAACACGATCCCCCGGAACGAGGCGTCGAGCAGTCTATCTTTCCAAGACATGGCCGCCCCCCTAGTCCCGCCGCGATTCGTCGCGCAGGTATTCTTTCACCTGCTCGGCGACCACGCGGCCGTCCAGGTGCAGCGCATTTTGGATGACGATTCTTTGCGCGCCGCCCCCCCCGGATGCCGAGCCAGTGGCAAGCCCCTTGCCTGCCCACTCTCCAAGGTTCTTGCCGATGGCCCCCGCGAAGGCCGCGCCTACCATTGTGCCCATTGGCCCGGCCAGGGAGCCGATCATGCCGCCGATGATCATGCCGCCGATCTCCCCAGCCGCGCCGCCCGCAATGCGCCCGTATTCGGTCTTCTTGGCTTCTGCGTTCAGCTGGGTGTCTTTGTACACGTTGTAGGCCTCAAACCCGGAGGTGGCGGCGGTGAAGGCCCCGCCGACAAGGGCCGTGCTCTTGGCAGCGCCCAGGGCGTTCTTCCACCTGGCCGCCTTGGCCGCCTGCTCGGGGCTCCACCCGGCTCCGGGGGGCAGGGCCAGTTGCCCGCCGCCGCCCATGCCGCCGGGCATGTTGACCACGAACACGCGCTGCACCCCGCCCAGGCCCATGGCCGCGTCGGCCATGCCGCCCGCGCCGCCCGCCGCCTTGCCGTTCTTCAGGCGGTTGTAGAGCATACGCCCGCCGAACAGCGTACCAACGCCAAGCATTGCGGTTTGGAGCGGGTTTTCCACGGCAAAGCCCTTGAGTGCGGTCCAGGCGTTCACCCCGGCAGACACGGGCTGGCTCTGCTTGGCCCGCTCCACCGCGTTGTCCGCAAGCTGGGACTTGGCGTAATCGTGCGTCATAATCTCGTTGTAGTCCTTGCCGATCTGATCCGCCTTCGAGGCCAGGGTGGCCTGCTGCATGGCCCCCTTGATGGCGTCAAAATCCTTCAGCACCACGGTCCAGAACTGCCGCTCGTAGGCATCGCGGAAAACGGACGCCAGCTTGTACTGGTCCTTGTGCAGCCCGGCTTTCCGCATGGCCGTGATAAGGCCGAAAAGCCCCTCCAGCCCGTCGGCGCCCGCGAACTTGCCGTTTGGCGCAAACTTCTTGATGTCGATGCCGGTGACCTGCTTGAGGTGCTTGGTCTCGCGCGGGTTGATGAGATGCCCGAGGCCGTGCTCTATGAGCGTCACCACCTCGCCGGGGTTGGTCTGCGGCTTGATCTTTTGCAGGGCCTGCAAAAGCCCGCCGGTGAAATTCATGCCCTGGGATGCGCTGATGCCCATGAGGCTTGTGGCCGCCAGATACTGCGGCGCAAAAGAGCTGATTGCCTTGGCCTCGAAGCGCCCGGCCTTGGCGTGGTAATAGATCATGTTGTGCACTTCATCGAGAGACTTCGGGTCGACCTTGAACTTGCTGATAAGGTCGAAGTCCAGGTCCGCCATTTCCTTCATGCTGGAGCGGAAGGCGGCGGATGCCGGGCCAAGGCGCTTCAATGTCTCTTCAATCTCGTTGTACTTCATGCCCGCGTTGGCCAGGGTGCGGATGGCGTCCGCATTCTCAAGCGGCGTGGCCAGGTTCCCCTTGGAAAGCTCCAGGGCGAGGGTGCGCAAGCGCGTGGCCTGCTCCTCGGTCATCTCCGCAAGCTGTTTGGACTCCAGCATGATCTTGTCAAAATCCATGTTCTTGGTCATGGCCTCGCGCGCGGTCTGGAGCCCGGCATACGCGCCGATCATCCGCGTGATGTTGGACACCCCGCCGACCTCGGAAAACGCGGCCATGTTCTTGCGCAGGCCGGAAATCTGCTTCGAGGCCCCGTCCGCGAACCGCTTGATCTGCGCCGAGGATTGGGACAGCCCGGCCGCCGCGCGGCTGCCGTCCCAATTCAGGCGCATGAAAAGCTGCATTTTGTTGCTCACGGCCGGGGCCTCTTGGGGGTGTTCGGTTTATGCTTGCGCCGGGTGGCGACGTAGCGCTTGCTCTTGCCTTCGCCCGCCGGGTCTTTGCTGTCCTCAATCTCGGCCAGGACCATGCCCAGCAGGTACAGCCACTGGCCCCGCGTCAGCTCGCATCCGGCACGGCCAAAGACCGCACGAGCCTTTTCAGCGTGACGGAACTGAAATCGTTCAAATGCGGCGTCGCGGGATTTTTTTTTACCTCGTCCAGCAGTTCGCCAAACGCTTCCGCGTCCATGTTGGCCTCGGTGGGCGAAAACTCCCGCTCGTGGTCCAGGTACTGGTCAATCAGGTAGGCCTTGTCCGCGCGGGAAAGCACGCCGCGCAGCTCGGCGGCGTTTTTGGTCAGCAGCTCGCCGGTCTGCGGGTCCACCAGGGCGCGGGCCAGCAGCTCCGTCACCTTGGAGCCCTCGAACAGTTCGCTGTTGGCCAGGTTGGCGTCCTCGTGCCCGCGCGCGCGCAGGGTGTCTATGGCGGCCAGGCCCGCCTCCAGGTAGTCGGCCTCGGTCAGCACGCGCAGGCCCAGCTCCGGGCCGTCGCCTTCCTTGCGGGGCAGGGTCACGCGGCGGGTGGCCGCGCTCCCGGCCTTCAGTTTGTTCAGCAGCTCGTGCATGGCCTATTCCTCCACACGCTTGAGGGCGAAGCCGGAAATATCCCGCTTGGCCTCGCCGTCCATAACGTACTTGCTGCCCACCTCTTCCACGCAAAAGCCGGAGTACGTCACCGTCTTGGCGCTGGTGTCCAGGGGCTCAATGGTGATCTTGGCGTCCTTCATGTTCCACCAATCCGGCTCGCCCGTGGCCGGAATGGGCGCGGTCAGCTTGAGGGAATGTTCGCGCACGCCCTTGGCCGAGCCTTTGGGACCGCCGGTGCGGTTCAATGTTTTCACCGCCTTGCGCCCGGTCTTGTCATTGGGGTCGACGGATTCGATGTCGTAATCCGCGCCGTTGACCGACAGGACGATGGCGCCCACATAGTCTGTGCTCACGTTGAACCTCCGTTAAACGCCGGTTTGGCGGCTGCTACAAAATCAGGTCGATGCGGCCCGCAAACACATGCAGGCCGTTCACCACGTCCACGGGAATCTTGGCATCAAGCCGGTTCACGTCCTGGCTGTCCCGCTCCACGATGACGCCGTCGGCGTTGGCGGCCACGTTCTCCACGATCTCCAGCTCTTCCAGCTTGTAGAGCACGTCCAGAATCTCGCTGCGCACCTTGGCCGGGGTGCGGGTGGAGAGCTTCTCGCGCGGGAAGCGCAGCACAATGCGGGTGCGCACGGCCTTGCGCACGTAGTCCAGGGTGCGGATGGTCGTCAGGTCCAGCAGGCTCACGTCCTCCACCCCGCCGTCGGAAAGGGTGTAGGTGGTGATGGCGCGCACGATCTGCACGCTGGTGCCGTCCGGCCCCACTTCAAGGGGCGTCACGCCGTTGTGCAGCAGCACCTCCTGCTCGGTGCGGGTCAGCCGGTCGGCCACGTCCGGCGCGTCGATGCCGGTCAGCTCCAGGGTGTTCAGCGGCCGGGCCGGGTCCTCCTCGCTGGCGACCACCGCGCCGTACGCGGCGGCTATTTCCCAGGGCAGGCGGCGCGCGCCGCGCAAGAGCGCCCCGCTGATGCGGCCGTGGTTCACGCTGCCCGCAAGGGTGGTGGCGCTGGCCAGGGTTCCGGCGAGCGCATACACGCCGCTGGCCCCGCGCTGTTCCAGCGGGCCGCCGGTAAACTCCAGGTGCGTGCGCAGGGCCACCAGGTTGTCCACGTCGGTGTACGGCGTGATGATAAGCGTGTGCCCGGCCCCGGCCACGCTGGCCAGGGCGTTGGTGATGTCCGGATCAACCTGGCCACCGGTCATGGCGGTAACGACTCCGGCCAGACCGCTGGCCGTGCTGGCGAAGGCCAGCCGGATGGCGTTGCCCAGGCTGCCCTTGTGCCGGGCGGTGATGGTGAGCGCCCCGGCGTTGGCCGCCCCGGCGATGGTAAGGATCACGGGCAGGTCCGGCTGCTGCGCGGCCTGATCCACCAGGGCGCTGGCGACCTCGGCGGCGGTGTCGCCGGAATCAACGGCCACCTGGATCAGGTCCTTGCCGACCTTCAGGGTGGCCACGCCGGTTCCGCTGGCCGGGCCGGTAAGCGCCACGCCCCCGGTGGCGACCACGCCCGCCGTGGCGTCATCCAACGCCAGACAGGTGAGCGAGACATAGGCATAGGCCTTGATGGCGGCGCGCACCATGCGGTGCAGCATGCTGCCCGCCCCGAAGTACGTTGCCGCCTCGGCGTCGCTGAACACCAGCGTTGGCGTGAGCGCCGCCACGGAACCGCCCGCCTCGTTTGAGGCCAGGCGCTGGCCGATGATGAGCACCAGCTGCTCGTTGGCGGGCAGGGTGTGCACCGCCAATTTTAAGTTGTACTCAAAAAACTTGCCCGGCTTGCGAAGGCTGGGCGGTATCCTCTCGAAATCAATGTTCGGGCTGGCCATGGGCTACTCCTTTTCCTGGGTCTGGCCCTGTGCCTGGGCCGTGGCCGTGGCTTTGGCCTTGCCCGCGGCCGCTTCCGCGCGCACCAGGTCGCCCTCGTCCAGGCGGCGCAGGTAGTAGGCGGTGGCAGGCACTTCCACGGCGTCGGCCTCGGTGATGTACTGGCGGTGCCTGTTCTCTTTGGGCACCTTCAGGCCGGGTGCGGCTTTGACGATCATGCTTCCTCCGGGCCGAGTTCCACCAGGTCGGTGGCGTCGGCTATCCCGTCATCCGGGGTTCGATGGTAATTGAGGCCCACCTCCAGCAGGTTCGGGGCCTGGGCGGCGGCGCGCGTGGCCGGGCCGGTGCGCATGAAGCTGGTGTGCAGCTTGAGGCCAAGGACGGAAATTCCCTGGCTCGCCACGCGGGTTTGGAACACGGTGACGGTCTCGGCGGGCTTGAAGGCCTCCATGCCCAGCCCCAGGTCCTGGGCGGCGAACAGGTCCCACATGTCTTGCAGCATGCGGTAGCTGCCCGGCTCCAGGCCGTGGGCGGTCTGCGATCCGTGGCGGGCGGCCTCGGCGCTGCGCGGGTTGCGCGCGCCCACCATGACGGCGAAACTGCACGGCACCTTCCACTTGTCCGCGCCCTTGCGCTCCGGCTTGCCGCAGGCGTCCAGCACAACCCACACGGCGGGCAGCACGCGCAGCACCTCGCCCAGGCTGGCCAGGTCGTCGAACTCGCCCGCGTAGGTGCCCACGGACCTGATGCGGTAGCCAAGCGCCCCGGACAGGCTGGCGGCGGTGATGCGCGCCTTCATGGCGTCTTCTATGGTCTCAAGCGTCAGGCTCATGGTTTCACCAGTCCTTCAGGCTTCCCGCCGGGAAGCTGCGCTCCCCCGGGGCAACGTGCACGGCGGTGGAAGTGGGCGCGGGTTGCCCGGCCTGGTTCAGCCCCAGGTCGAGCTTGCCCGCGCCGATCATCTCCAGCATGCGCACGGCGTCGCGGTAGCGGTTGCGGGTGGGGTCGGTTTCCAGCACGCCCGCGCCGGAGAGCCGGTACCGGGCGATGTCGCAGCACATGCCCACCACCAGCAGCGGAACATTTGCCAGCGGCAGGGAGTACCGGGCGGCCAGGTGGCCTTCGATCTCGGCCGTGGCCTCGGCCAGGGCCGGGGCCAGCACGGCCTCGTCCACGTCGCCGCTGTTCCCCCGGTCGCTGATGGCTATCACCTCATGCAGGCCGAACCGGGAGACCATGTCCTGTGTGCTGGCGTAGGCCATGGGTTAGGCTTCCTCGTCGTACGGGTTGATGATGAGGAAGCCGGAGGCGATGCCGGAAAGCACCGGGGTGCGCTCAAAGCTCATGCCGTAAAGCCAGCTGCGGGCGGTGTCGTTGTAGCGGGGCGTCTCCACCATGGGGTGGCCTTCCATGGTGTAGGTGTAGCCGTAGCTGGGCTCCTCCATCTGCGAGGCCTGGCCGGGCACGTAGGCCAGCACGATGTAATTGCCCCACACGTCGCTCATGACCCCAGCGTCGGAGGCCTTCACGGCCTGGCCCACCACGATTTTCTGCAAGTCGAGCTGACCGGCCAGCATGTCGGCGGTGATGGATTCCTTGCTGGTGTACTTGAAGCGGTCCACAACCTTGGCGTGGCGTTTCGCGGCCTTGAAGGCCTTGGGGCCGAAGACCGCCACGTTGGGATACATGCCGCAGGCGGAGCGCACGGCCTCCCTGGCGTCGTCGAAGGTGCCGAAGATGTCGGAGGTGTCGTCGCTGAACTGGTCCGTGCCGGAAAGGGTGATCTTGTTGTTCGCGCCGTACTGGCTGGCATCGGTGGCAAGCGCCGCCTGCTCCAGTTCCAAAGACAGGGTCAGCACGCGCATGGTCAGGTTCACCGCGCGGGTGCCCAGGTTGATGCCCGGCACCCTGGATGCGTCGCGCATGTGCTCGCGCGGGATGGATGCGTCCAGGGCGTGGTTCTCCAGGGCAAAGGGCTTGCCCGCGTAGCCGAAGTTGACGCGCTTCACGTCGCCGCCGGGCGCGCGGCGGGTGTTGTACGCCAGGAAGTGCTCCTTGCCGAACTCGATGATCTTGCCGCCGGACACGTTCACCGGAACAGCCGGGAACAAGGTGCCGCCGACGAACTCCTGGTTTTTGTAGCCCTGGACCACGGTGGTCAGAATGGGGTCGATGACCCGCGCCTGGGTGGGATTCATCATCTCTGCGCTGCTCCTTGCCTGTGTGGCTTGCTAGTTGGGGATGAGGGAGACTTCGATGAAGTCGCCAGCGGCCGACGCGGCCTCAAGCGCGCGGGCCACGGTGGCCCCGGCGTCTTTGGCGATGGCCCGGCCGGAGGCGTCGGACTGGACCGCAGCCCCGGCGGCTACGGCGGCCCCGGCTTCCACAATGGCCGTGCCGAGGTTGGCCACGCTCACCATTTCGCCGTCTGCGGAGGCATATTCGGACGAACCCAGGGCATTGGCCCCGGCCCCGGCCTGCGCGCCGGTGGCGGTGACGAAGCGGTATTCGCTGATGGCCCCAACGGCTTTCACCGGCAGGGCCAAGAGGGTTGTGCACTGCTTGCCCATTCTAGTTGCCTCCCACGGCCGCCAGGGCCGCGCTGTAGTCGGTTCCGGGGTGGGCGGCCAGGTAGGCCAGGGCCTTGCCGTGCAGCTCCAGGCGCGCGGCGTCCACGGTGAAGCCCTGGGGCGCGGCGAAGCTGACGCTGCCGCCCGCGTCCAAGTCGCCCGTGGCCAGCTCGCCGAAGGCCACCACCTTGGGCGCTGCCGAGAGCATGTCTTTCATGGTCTGCAAGGCGGGCTTTTCAACCTTGGCCCCGTTTTCCTCCGCAAAGGCCACCACGGCGCCCGCAATGGCCAGGCTGTCCAGCAGGCCCACCGTGGCCTCTTTGTTGGCGGGCAAAAGCCTGCCTTCCTTCACCAGCGCCTCGGCAAAGGCCACGTGCTCCGCGTGGATGCGGCCCGCCTCGGTTTCCTTCAGCCTGGTCTCGCGCTCGGCGAAGTCCGCCCGCTGCTTTTCCAGCGCGGCCCGCTCCTCGGCGAGCTTGGCGCGTTCGGCCGCGAGGGCCTCTTTTTCCTTCTGATCCACTGCGTCCTCCTGTTGGTTGGGCTTGAAATTGGGGTTAGCCGCGCCCTCGGCGAACGCGGGTTGGGTCTGGCCGTCCTGTTGGGTTGTCAGCAGCTCCCTGCGGGCCGCGTCCTCCACGGTCTCCACCTGGTAGCCGGGCACGGCCCGGTCCGCCTCTTCCTGGCCGAACTTGGCCAAGACCCACTCGCGCAGGGTGCGCCACAGGCTGGCGTTTTGGCGGTCGGCCCAGGCGTCGCCCTCCGCAAGGGCCGAAAATTCCACCACGCCTTCCTCGGCCTGGGCAAAGGCCACGGGCTTCAGGCCCTTCACCGCCGGGGCGGCGGCTCCCAGGAACCCCACGTGGCGCAGGTAGAAAACGCCGGGCGCGGGGTTGGCGGGCGAGTCGGGCTGGTAGAACGAGGCGGATATTTTCTTGAAGCGGCCCGCGCGCACCAGCTCGGCGAAGGCGGGGTCCACCTGGCGCGGCGCGGCGGTCAGGCCGTCGTGGGAGAACTTGAGGGATTCGACCCAGCCATAGGCCGGTGCGTCGAGCTGCGGGTGCCCCACCACAAGGGGGGCCTCGAACAGGGCCGGGTCGTAGGCCTTTGCCGATGCTTCCAGCTCGGCCTCGCCGAAGGCCAGCGTCTTGCCGCTGACGTCGGTGTGGGTGCCGGGCCGGAAGATGTGGATGGGGGCGGGTGTGTTCATGGCCGCATCATGCGTGATGGCACGGCGCGGCATAACGCGGACAAATGTCCGGGGCAGTAGGGTTCCTGGGGGATTTTTCGTCGAAAGGGGGGTGAGGCGACCCTATGCCGAAACGGGAAGGGATTGCAAGCCCTGGTCGGCTAGGGTGCGGTCGGGTGCGCAATAGGCGTTAGAAACGCGCCAGGGGCGTTTAACCCGTTGTTTAATGGTTTTCAGCTAGCCATGGGGCCGGAAGCGCCCGGCGCGCCTTCAGGGCCTTTGTCACAACGCGGCCATGCGCCCGGTCAAGAACAGCAGCACCGACTCCTGAATCTGCCGCTCGTCGTCGCGCTCCAGCGCCAGGAAGGGTCGGGCCGGGATGCGTGAGCCGGGGTGGCGAACACTGCGGCGGAAGATGCCGCCAAAGGCCAGGGCCTTGCCCTTGCGCGCGGTGATGGTGTGGGCGCGGGTTTGCCCGCCGAACTGGTGTATGCCCGCATACACCAGGTTGGTGCCCACGGTGGCGCTGGTGGAGTCGGAGCGGGTTTCGATGCTGCTGGCCAGCTGCCCCGTGCGCTGGAGAATCTTGCCCGGCCAGGTGCCGTTCTTGATGCGCCCGGCGATGGTGCCCGGAGCCAAGCCAAGCCAGGCCGGGCGGCCCTGGCTTTGGAAGTTCTTTTCCACCGCGCGCTCCATGTCGCCCGCGATGACCCGCATGACGGGCGAGGCGTCCAGGCAGCTCACGCGCAGCATTTCCAGGGCGCGCTGCACCTCGGCGGAATCAAGCCTGGTCTCTATCATTTGACTTCCTTTGCCGCCCGCCCTATATGGGTTTTAAGCGGGCGCGACACGGTGATGATTCTCCCGGCCGTAGCACGGCGGCTTGCCGCCGGAGCGCCATGCAGGGTTTCCGCGCAAGCGGGAGGGAGGCCCTGCCGCCCGCCTGATTGAAGGCCGTACTCTTCGGAGCGCGGCCTTCGTCATTTTTTGCCCCGCTCAATCAACCGGCGCACCTCTCGGTCCTTCACGCCTTCGTCACGCGAAAGCCGCCGCAGGCTGGTCAAAAACACCGCCTGGCCAGTGCGCGTGGCCTTCACCACGGTCACATAGCCCCCGGCCTGCCCGCCGCCTTCCTCCAGAATGTAGACCAGGGAATGCGCGGCGTCCTGCACCTTCGTGCCCGCGTCTATGGCCGCCTGTGCCTTCTCGTATTCCTCCGGGGTCAGCTCCGGGTGCTCGCGCAATTGTTTGCGCATGGTGTCGGCGGAGAGCAGCACCGTGCCCGTGCGCGAGCCGATGGCGCGGGCGTCCTCCGGTGGAATCTTCGCTATGGGCCAGTCGCCTTGCGGCTTGGCATGGAAGGCCTGGAAGCCCGGCCCGACCGCCTGCCCGCGCGCCAGGCCGGAGGCTATACGTTGGGGGGCGGCCTCCATCTTGCGGGCCAGCACGTCTTGCAGCTCGGGCCAGGCTGCCTTGCCGGGGTTGTACGAAAAGCCCGCATCCGGCGAGATGGACAGGCCGGGCCGCAGCTCGAAGCTGGCCACCTTGGCCCTTGGCGCGGGTTGGCCCGGCTTGGCCCGGCCCACCGGCACCTCCTTTTCGGTGATGCGCCCCTCGGACGATTCCAGGCGCACGCCTTCGGCCTTGGCCTCGCGCGCGGAAAGCGCCGTCACCCGGCAGCGGCAGCGGAAGCCGTTGGGCGGCCAGTATGAGTCCCAGAAGGCGTCGCCCGCCGGAAAGGTGAGGCCGTTTAGCGCGGCGTGCTCCGGCCGGGTGCGGGCGTCCATGACGGCCACATACTGCCAGTAGGGCCGGGCGGCGGCGTTCTCGACAAAGCGCTGGTAGCGCCCGGCCATGTAACTGGTCTGCATGTTGGTGCGGTAGATGGTGGCCAGGCGGTTCGGAGTCAGGCGGCGGCCCTCCACCTCTCCTGTCAGCGCGTCGCGCACCTCGCCCTTGCCCAGCCAGCCGCGTTTCTTCAGCAGGGGCTCTAGCTCGCGCTCGAATTGGGAAAGCGTTTTACCTTCCTTCAACGCCGATTGAACGCCCGCGCGGATGTCTTGCAGCACGTCGCTTTTCAGCACGCCCGCCACGGTAAAAGCCTTGGCGTGGGCTTCCTGCCATACCTCGCGCCAGTCCCACGAGAAGGCGTAGCCCTTGGCCTCAAAGTAGGCGATGGCCTTCTCCGGCGGCAGGCCGATGGCATAGGCGAGGTTCAGGGCTTCAGGCATTGGGCCTCCGCTTCCGCGAACACGGCTTCAGCCCTCTTCCACGCGCGCTCTTCTTCCGCCCACAGCTTCTCGGCTCGGCCCCAATCTCGCGCCTGGCTGGCTTTTGAACCCTCCTCCCCCAGGCGCTGTGACTTCGCTGCTAGGGTCTCCCAACGCTCCAAGAGCATGTCCTGCTGTGTCGGTTCTCTGAACCGGTACTTGCGGATCAGCCGGATCAGCTCGTCTTTGGTGAGGTCTTCAAGCTCCAGTTTCATGCGACTGCCCCTCGTTCGCTGTCAGCCTGCCCCACACCTCGGCCACGAACATGGCGCGGGCCAGCTGGGTGGCCAGGCCGGTGGCGTCCAGGTCCGGGTAAATTTCCTCCAGCCTGGTCATGGCGTCCTCCGCGCTGCCGCCCCTGGCCAGCAAGGCCGCCACGGGCTTGATGAGCGTCTGCATGGCCGCGTCCAGTTCGTCGGCGGGCAGGTTGTCCGCCGCGTCATCCAGCGCCAGCTGGTCCGGGTAGTCCTCCAATTTTGCAAAGCCAGGCTCGGCAAAGCCAGGCTCGGCAAAAGCCGAGGCGTCCGCGCCGTCGGGCTGTTGCACGCCTGCTTGCGCGCCGCCGCCGGGGTTGCCCTTGCCCGCGCCGAAGCCGGGGATGGGCTCCCACTCGCCGCCGTAGGTCTCCTGCACGGTCTTGATGGTGGGCCGGTAGCCCAGGCTGCCCAGGTTCTTGTCGCGCTCGCTGCGCGCGGTCTGATCCTCCGCAGGCTTCACGTCGCGCCACACCGTGGGCGGAATGGCCCCCGGCACGTTCAGCTCGGTGATCCACGTGAGCAGGCTCTTGTTCAGCGTGGCCGAAAGCAGGTCGGCGTCGTCGGCCACCAATTCAAGGCGCACCTCGTTGCGCAGAATGGCCGCGCTGGCCAGCGCCCCGCCGGAATCCTTCGCGCCTGGGGCATCGCCCAAAATGATGAGGGCTATCTGCTCGTCCAGGTAGCGGCAAAAGGCCTCGTGGCTGCCCGCCGTGGCCCGCTTGGCCTCCAGATATTCCACGGTCATGCCCTCGGGAATGACCACCCCGGCGTCGCGGGCAATGGCCGCCAGCGCGTCCAGCAGCTTCTGCTGTTCCGGGGCCTGGGAGCCCGCCGGGTACTTGCCCACGGCCGTGGGCGACGCGAATTTGTCGAGGAAGAGCAGCCAGGAGCGGAAGTCCTCGCGCTTGAACAGCACGTACCAAAACAGCCGCGTGCCCAGGCCCAGGCCGTAGGGGCTGCCGTCCTTGTCGCCAAAGGTGTGCACGATGAACTTGCGATCCGGCACGCCCTCGCCCTGGTACATGTTCTGCGGGGTCAGCAGGCGCAAGGCCCCGTCCGTGTCGAAATGGAAGCGGCGCTGATTCTTGGGCTTGATCTCGCGCGGGAAGTAGGTGGCGCCGTCGGTGTCCCACACAATCTCGGCCACGGCGTAGCCCTTGAGCACCGCGTCCATAAGGCTCTTGCACAGCCGGTCGAAGCCCACGGCCTCCAGCATGGCCTTGGCCACCTCGGCGGCCTTCTTTTCCCTGGCCCCCGGCCCGCCGGGCACCACCTCCCACGGGCGCGCGGTAACGGCCAGCTTGCGCTTGCTCAAGTAGCCGTACACCGAGCCGTCGCGCTCCAGGGCGTCGTAGATTTTGAGGCCTTCCGCGCCGCCCCGCGTCAGCAGGGTGTCGTCGGCGTTGCGCAATATGCCGTCAAAGGCCGGGTACAGGATGTCCCGGTCAACGGTGGCTATCTCCTGCCGCAGTTCCTTCAGGGCGGGCGGGCTGGTCTTTTGGGCGTTGGCCATGGGCTTCTCCGATGCGCCGCAGGGGCGGGGCTAATAGTCGGCCAGGTGCGTGGTGAAACGCGGCTGGTTCAGGGACTGGTATTCGATGACCACGGGCTCCATGGTGCGCGCGGCGAAGTGCGCCATGGCCAGGGCCACGGCAAAGTCGCCGTGGCGGTCGCGGCCGTCGGCCCCGCGCACGCGGGCGTTGTCCGGCACCTTGGCCACGCCCTTTTCCATGCGCACGGCGCGCAGGTCGGCCAGCAGGTCCGCATCCTTGGGCAGGCCGCAGAGGGTCTTGTCCTCCAGGGCGGCCTTGAGCGGGGGCATGTTCTCCCGGTACCACTCCACGGAAAGCATCACCTGGGCTATGCGACTTGGGCCGTAACGCTGCACGGCCACCTCGGCCAGGTACTGGCCGTTTCCGCGCGCATCCAGCGCGGCGGCGCGGAAGCGCGGCAGCCGGTCGCCCAGGTAGAACAGCACCTGGCGCTGTTGCTCAAAGGGGATGTTGCGCAGCTCCGCCACAAAGGGCGTGCGCAGGGAAAGGTTTTGCGCCTGGGCCAGGGGCACCAGGTCCGTGAGGTCGCCGGAGCGGGCGAAGTCCTCGCCCAGGAAGTGGTCCTGCGCGGGGTCCAGGGCGGCCAGGGCCGGGGCAAGGTGCTCCTCGCACCAGTCGCGGATCTCGGCCTCGCGGATGTGCGCCGGCAAGAGCGTGAACTCGTCCGGCTTGTGCAGGCGGAACACCGGCACGCCCTCCACCATGGCCGATTCGATGAGCGCCCGCGTGAGCCAGGCCCCGCCGCCCGCGCGCGGGATAACGTCCAGTTCCTCCGAGGCGGATTCGCCGTAAAACTCGTACAGTTCCCGTACCCAGGTTGCCTCGGCCTGCGGACTCCAGGCCCGGCCGCTCACCAGGCAGATGCGCTTGTACAGGCCCTGGTCCACGGCCGCGCGGAACTCCACCCGGTGCAGGCTGTAGGGCTTTTTCCCGGCGCGGATGTCGAGCACCAGCTCGTTGAAGGGGTTGTCCGTGCCGTTGTGCGTGCTGATGATGCGCACCTTGCCGCCCCATATGAGCAGGGCGAAGGCGGCCTTCAGCAGCTCGTCCAGGGCGTCGTGGAAGGCGGCTTCGTCGATGATGACCACGCCCTGTTTGCCGCGCAGGTTGCTGGGGCGGCTGGACAAGGCCGTGACGCGGTAGCCCGAGGCGAAGCGCACCACAAAGGTCAGAATGTCCTTGTCCTCGTCCTTCAGGTATTCCTCCTGCACCTCGCCCGCCACCAGGTTGTACTGGCGCGCCCAGTCCGCCACGTCGCGGATGAACTCCTTGGCCATGTCCTGGTTGTAGCCCACGTACCAGCAGTCCATGCCGCCCGCGCCGGAGGTCGACCCGGCGATAAGCGCGCAGTCTCCGGCCTCGGCCCAGGAGAAACCCACGCGGCGGCTCTTTTCGCCCACCTTGACGGGGGACTGGTCGGCCACCCAATCCTGCTGATAGGAAAGAAGAACGGCGGGCGCGGTCATTTGATCCCCAAAATCTCGCGGCGTATGGCGTCCGCCGACTCGGCGGAGAGCCCGCCCTTGCGCGCGGCAGTGACGGCGGTTTCCGCCGCTGCCTTGCGCGCCGCCGCCTCGGCCTGCTCCCTTATCTTGCCCACCAGCTCGGCATCGGCCTTGCTGGCGCGGGAAAGGTGGTCGAGCGCCTTGGAAAGCAGCATGGCCCCCATGGGCTCCAGGGCCACGGGCTTGCCCTCGGCCGGTTCGCCCTTCCTGTCGCCCTCGCCTTCGTCGTTGGCATTGAGCGCCAGATCCATCAGCACGCCGTGCATCAACTCCACGTTGAGCCGCAGGGCCTTGCTTTCCGGCGCGGTGCCAAGTTTGGCGATGAGCGCCTCGGCCACCTCGCGGCTGCGGCGCAGCTTGTCGCCCACCTTGTCCAGGTGTTGCTTGTACCGGCCCAGGGCCGAGCGGGAGACCTCCGCACCCAGCTGGTTCAGGTGCGCGGTGATTTCGTCCAGGGTGCGGCCCTGGTCGATGAGCGCGCCTATCTGCTCGCGCAGCTCCGGCGGCAGGCGGCGCACGGTGGACTTGCGCGGCATGGCCTACGCTCCCGCCGTGTCGCAGGGCTCGGGGCGCTTCACGCCGGGCACGGTGGTGCGGCCCAGGGCCACGTCGGCCCCGCGCGGGGTAAGGGTGCCCACGGTGATGCCCGAGGCCTGCTCCACGCGCACCAGCCCCTGTTCTTGCAGCCAGGCCAGGTCGGTTTCCACCTTGTCGTGGCTCACGGTATGGCCCATGGCGTCCAGCGCCGGGCGCAGCACATACACGTTCAGGCGGTAGCCGGGGTCCTGGGTCAGCAGGCGCAAAATGACCAGGCGGCGGTCCTCGTTCAACAGGCGTTCAAAGCTGTTCACTGCTTCCCTCCGAGGTGGTGCTCCATCAGCAGGTTCAGCTGGCGTTCCGCGCGCACCAGCAATTCGCTTAGGCCCTCCACCGTGGCCCGCAGGGTGTTGATGGTGCCGCGCACCACCTCCACCTGCTTGGCCAGCTCCACGGCCTCTTCCTTGGGCGCGGCGTTGGAAACCTTGTCGTGCAATTCCCCGGCGCTGGCGTCTTGCTTGTCCAGGCGTCCGTCGACAACAGCGCGGCAGGCCGTGCGGCACTCCCCGCACTGTTTGGTGGTGACAAACGTTTTGCGCAGGCTCCACAACGCCCAAAGCACCAGGCCCTGCACCAGGCCCACAAGGCAGGTGAGCCCGAAGGTCCAGGCGCTGGAGGATGAGGCGAATTCGATGAGTGTCACGGCATGGCCTCCGTGGCGGTTGTGGTTTTGGGCAGGCCCTCGGCCCACTTGATGAGCTTCAGGTAGCGCGCGGCGGTGTCTCGGCACTGGGTCATGTTGTCCCGGTGGTTGGCCAGGATGTCCTCCGGGCTGGCGAGCGTTACTGCGCCCTGAAGTATCCCGGCGTCAGCGCCTTGAACGGTTCCGGCTTCTCCACCAGCGCCGGGGGCGGCGGCGGAACCGTCGCTATCACCGTCGCGGAGGCCGAGGGCCTCATTCCAGACGCGCATCCATGCAGCGCCAAAAGTGCAATGACCGTCAGCAACAACAACAGCGCGCGACGCATCGGAAATCCTCCCGTTTGTAATTGCGCGGCCCTGGGCCGCGATGGTGGCGCGGGCCGTGGCCAGCTCCGTGACCAGGCTGTCCCGGCGGATGATCTCGGCGTCCACCATGCGCCGGGCGGTATCGCTGGCCAGACGGTTGGCGCACGCCTGGGCGGCCTCCAGCTTGGAATACCTGGCGTCGCCCTCGGCGGTGGCCGTGTTGTGCCCGTGGCGATACCCGCCGTAGCAGCAGGCCAGGCAGGCCAGCACAACCACCAGCACCAGCCCCCAGCTGATGCCGCCGAACAGGCTGCCGCCAAGGCCTTTGATGAAGCTCCACATCAGCGCACCCCCTCGCAGCTTATGCCCGGCCCCCAGGCCAGGTACTTGGGTTGCCGCTTGAGCAGGATGGCGCGCGGATAGCCGGTGTTCTCGCGTTTAGCGGCCAGGCTGCGCCCGGCGTTGACCAGCTCCACACTGCCCCACCACGCGCGCGGGTTAAGTCCCTGGCGCGCGGCAAGGGCCTGGTCGCGGTACACCCAGCCCAGCCCGCCGTTGTAGGCGGCAAGGGCCATGGCCCAAGCGTCGACCACGGTGGCCGCGCGCACGCGCCGCAGGTTGGCGAGGTCATAGGCGCACAGGGCGCGGATGGCCCAGCCGGGGTTGGTAGGGATCGCCGGGCCGAGGTCCGGGCGGTAGTGGCCCATGTCGCGCGCGGTCGCGGGCATGAACTGCCCTAGGCCGCTTGCCCCCACAACGGAGCGCGCCTGCGGGTTCCAGCCGGATTCCTGTTCGAGTTGTGCGGCGAACACGGCCACCGGGGCATTGAGCCCGGCCTCGACGCGCGCCGCACGGATGAGCACCGAGCGGTATTGCTGGGCGCGGGCGGGGATTGTGTCCGCGTTGGCGCGGGCGGCCCAAGAGAGCACCAGCACAAAGGCGAGCCAGAAGCCCACCCCTGCCCAAAAGCCGTAGACGAGCAGTTGGGCGGCGGCACCAATGACCTTGCCAACGAACAGCAACGACGAATCCGGTATGCGGCGGATAAGGGCTGCAAGCCATGCGCGCATGATCCGCCCCCTACAGCGCAAGCGCCACGGCCAGCGCGCCCGCAATGGCCGCCAGCCCCTGAAGGGTGACGGCGATCCAGTAGCGCACCTGGCACCCGGCCCGGATGGCCCGGAAGCCTTCGGCATTCGGCGCTTCCAACAGGTCGGAGGGGCGGTTGTACGGGAACAGCTCGCGGAACACGTAGTAGAAGGCCACGGCCCCGGCGATGATGCTTGCCAGCTTGTACACCAGCACCATGAGCTGCTGCGGGGCGAACAGGGCCACCAGCAACCCCAGGATGATGGCGGCCAGGGCGGACCAGCCCATGCGCGGGAACTTGGCGTGCAACCAGGCGAAAAATGCGGTGATGTCCATGCGTTCCTCCACGGTTTCCCTCCGGTTTCCCTCCCGGCCCGGCGCAAGGCCGGAAGGGGCGGAGGAGGTGTGCGCGGCAAGACGCCGCATCCGTAGAGGCGAGATTACTTCGGCAGGGGCCGCGCTCTAACGCGGACAAATGTCAGGGGCGAAGGGGGATTAGGCAGTATGCGGGGAATGGCACGCGGGGGCGGGGGGAGTCAAGAGGGTGGTTCATCGGGCAAGTCATCATACATGCGCGACAAGAAGAATACGGTCATGGTCGCGGCCGCCGCGAGAAATAAGGCGTATATGAAAAGCCAACAGCCGAGGAACATTACCGCCTGCTGCCAACAATGCAACGGTCCATATTCCTGTGCCTCCACGGGCGTTGCGTCCGCAATAATTGCGGCAACAAGCGCCCCGACTTGGCACAAGACAAACCACCCTAGGCTTGCACTAGCCTGGATAAATGGAGAACTGCTTCCATCTGGCTCAGGTCCTCGCAGGACGTTGAGGAAGCGGCCATCCCCAAATGCGAGCATGATAGCATACCCTCCGAGCGAAAATCCCAGGAGGTTGGGCATGACCGAAAGGCAAACGGTATACCATCTCCAACAGTCCGGCTTTAAACATGTAATCGCAATTGTTATGACAAAGGCCATCCACAAGAACGGAGATCCGAGAAAGCCTGCCCACCCCCCGTAGGCCCGCCACAAATGCGTAAGGCTGGAGCCAAGAGCTGAGACTTGCGCCTCACTGTGGTGGTCTTTGGCCTTGGTCATTTCTACCTCTTACTATTTCAACAATTTTCCCTGTCAGCCACTTTATCGTGGACCAGTACTCATTCTCATAACACTTGTACTTTTCTTTCAGGGGGTAATCTTTAGTTGATTGGCTTTCGATAACCCCACTTCCCCCCACATACTCAACTTCAGCATAGCCATTCGAACCGGCAAGATTGATTGAAGCCACCAATTCTTCGTCCGGAACAAAGTCTTCTCCAGAGTGCCCAATATATTTTTGCTCTGTCTTGGCAAGTCTCATCGCCTCATATCGACGCTTGACCTTCCCTTCCATAGTATCCGGGACGTCAGGGCCATTTGGCAAAGATATCACAATTCGAACAGACCGCTTGTTGGGCAGTGCAAGCAACTGGCTCAGTGCATCGACTCTTGGCTCAACGGTTACGTTAATCACTCCGAACGCTTCTATAATTTCTTTGCTGTTAAACATCTGGGATAAGCCACGGGCAAACTGCTTTGGCCCAATCTCCCGTGTGTCAAAAACAAGAATGTGCTCATTGATTAAGAAGTAAAAGTTGATTGCCCGCAGATTCGGACCAATCCCATCAGGAACCTGTGGAACAGGCCGGCCCTTTTCATCGAGGATCGCGGCCCTGCTTTTTGTGTCCCACCAAGCTGCATCCTTTGCAATGTGCGTGAAACGTGCAAACGATCCGGTCAATGAAAGCGCGTCTTCGGCAAAGAAGTTGATCATCATCCGCTCGTTTCTGCCTATTTCCCCTACAGGGGCGGGGACCATTTCACGCATTTTTCGGAACAACTTCAAGTAACGCTCAGGGGTATGAGGCAGCTCTGTCGTGATGTTTACCGCAGCGACGATGAGATTTTTCAGCCTGGGCATAGCGACTCCTTGTGGGGCGTGATGGGATTATCTGCAAATCATTATTGCAGCATCCGCCACAAGGCAAGAGCCTAAGCATCTCCACGCTGAAGAAAGCTTAAACCCCCGGCAACTTGCACCACCCCTCTTCCTGCCCGCCCGTCTCCCCGCTCTTATGCCGCCGCACTGTCCTCGCCGTCACCCCCACCTGCCGCGCGGCCTGCTCCACGGACAAGCCCGCGTTTAGGCCGCGTTCAATGGCCGCCCAAACCTGGGCGCGGTTGCCAGCAAAGGGGCCGAGCGGCACTTCCACCTCGCCGCCGCCCAGGGCCTGGGCAATGGCGTGCGCCGCCTCCAGCCCAACGGCCTGCGCAAGCCAGTGCTCGCCATGCAGGGCCTGCGGCGCGGGAATGTAGGCCCTGCCGCCGCCGCGCGCCTGGGCAAGCTGCACCGCGGCCTTAAGCCCTGCCGCCAGGGCCACCTGGGCCAGCACGCCGGGCAACTGCGCCAGCACGGCCGGGGAAATTGAGTGCGCGGGGGCGCTAGGGTGCGGCATGCTCCACCTCGGCCACAGGCGGCGCCAGGCGCTTCTTGCGCTTGCCGCCCTTCATGAGTGCCACCATGACGCCGCGCAACTGCTCGGCCGTGGCCCACTCCATCCGCTCCACTTTGTACATGCGCAGCAGAATCGCGGCCGCATAGTCCCACGGCACGTGCTTGCCCTGTTCACGGCCCTTGTCGGCCAGCAGGGCCTCGATCTTGGTCATGAGCGCCGAGCGGTCATAGGGCTTGGCCGCGCCCTTGCGGCCGCCCCTGGCAAGGTTCGCGGGCGCGGCGTGCTTGTCGCGCTTGCGGGTGCGCGCCACCTTGGCCTGCCAGCCCAGCTTGGCGAAGTGGTGCAGCAGCTTCTCCAGGCCCGGCACGTCCAGATCGGCGGCGCTGGCCACGCCAAAGCGCGCCAGCACTGCGCGGTAAGCGTCGTCATCGAGCTTAAGCTGCGCCTTGGCGATATGCACCTTGGCCAGCAGGGACTTGCGGGTGTCGAAGGTCATGACTTGATCTCCTTTACAATCTCCGCCAGCCGCTCTTCGATTTTAGCAAGGGGCAGCACCAGCGCCGTGAGGGCGGAAGACGCCGCCCAGGCGGCCTCGCGGCCATAGTGGCCGTATACGTAGGCGGACACGGTCAACACGCTGAATGCGACAAGGGCGCGCCAGATCATGCGGGAATCTCCTTTCCAAAGCGGTTCAGCCGGGCCAGTTCGTCACAGCAGACGAGGATCACGCCGTGCTTGTAGTCGCTGATGAGCACGCGCCACTGGCCGTCTGCCCACAGGATCGGGTCGCTGGTCAGTTTGGTCGTGTGCGAAAGTCCGCTGGGCTTACGCCAGCTAACCCACTGGCCCTTGCGGAAGTCCGGGGCGGGGCGCTGGAGCGCCTCCAGCCAGCCTGGCGCGGTCAGTTCCTTGGCGAGGAGCTGGCCCAACTGCTCGGGCGTGAAAAATGTGTACTTCTGGCCGCCGATGCTCACCCAGCGCTTGTTGACGCGCACACGGTACAGCCCGGTGTCGGCCTCGCGCTGCTCCGGCCATTGCTCGGCGGAAAAGACTTCGAGGATGCGGCCCTTGCGGTCTTTGCTTCCAATTCGGAGCAAAACGGACCCTGATTTTTCGCGTTGTTCTGCCATGGTTTCGGAGCAAAACTATTTGCTCCCCTCCCTGTACTGCTTGGCCCACTGGAGTGCCTCGTGGACGCGACTTAGCGCCTGGGCGCAAATCTTGGCCTTGTTCATGGCCGCCGCGTCCGCCACGCCTTTGTCCACTTCCGGGTCGCGTGGGAACACGGCCACGGGCTTGTTGCCCTGGGTGTCGCGCACGATGGGCGAGCCGAGAGACGCGCGGGCAACGATGAAGCGAGGTTGGGCGCTCATTGGGCTGCCTCCGCTTGCTTGGCCTGCATCACGGCCTCATGCTTCGCGTTCAGCGCTTCGGCGCAGGTCTCGGCCATAAGCATGGCCGCCGCGTCCGCGCGCTCCGTCCGGTAGCCGAAGGTCTGCCAGTCGCGGTCAAAGAAGCAGACGATGCGGTTGCCGCGCATTGTATCGCGGAGGCAAACACCGCCTGCACGGCCGCGAGCGGGGATGAAACGAGAGGTACTCACTTGCTCACCTCACTAAATGTCGTGTAACGGTGGGTCACTATGTTCATTTTGATGATTCCGTGCAGGGCTTTGCTGGAAATATCAAACGAGTCCATGACTTGCTTGAACGTGACGCCACCCGCCCGCACCATGTCGAGAACGGCCTGGCGCGTCTCACGCGGAAGCGCCAGAGCCTCTTCACGGCACTCTTTGCGGTGTTGCGCGGCATGCGCGCGTCGCTCGGCGAAGATGTCGATTCCCAGCACCAAGGCGTTGGCGCGGTATTCGCGCATAAGCGCGAGGCGCGCCGTCTTGGTTTTGCAGGTTTCCAACTTGTCGGATATCCGCTCAAGATTCCGGCTGGCGGCTTTGCGTTCACGGGCAGTGCTCATGGTTCATTCTCCTTTTGGCTGCTCATCAGGCCGGGGCAACCACGCCCCGGCGACCGCCCGTGTGGGCGGTTTCGCAATCAACGCGCACGGAGGAGGCTGTCTTCCACGATGCGGTCTATTTCCGCTGCGATGAGCGCACCGGCTTTAATGAGGTTTTCGAGATCAGAACCTTCGGGCCTCCAGGCCTCTCCTTTCCAAGGCCAAAAGGGAGGCAGAGGCTGTCCGTGTGGCAATAAGCCAGCTCCCAACATGGCGTATCCCACCGCTGCGGCGGCAAGTTCGCCGTCATTGTGCTGCCTGTCATGTTCGCCCGTGTAGCCCTTTTCCTGAATCTGCCGGGAACGCTCCTCGGCTATGTATTCAACTCCGTACATATTCGCCTCCTGGCTGCTCATCAGGCCGGGGCAACCACGCCCCGGCGACCGCCCGTGTGGGCGGTTTCGCGCTAGTTTTCGAGTTCTACCTCTATGTCTGTATCAACGCGTTCGCGCTTCAGCCTCTCATCAAGCGCTTTAATCATGTACACGGCGGACCACTGGGCGTTGGTCAAGCTGTCTCCCTGCTTTTTCGGAGGGTTGAATTCCGCCGTGACGCGGGTCCCCCCTTTTGGGGTGTCTTTGATGGTGATCGTGACCTCGGCCATTCTGCCTCCTAGCCCTTCAGGCCCTCGGTCAGTTCCTTGCCGGGCCGGAACTTCGCCTTGCGCCCGGCCGGGATTTCGATCTCCTGCCCCGTTTTGGGGTTCCGGCCCTCGCGTGCCTTGGTCGCCACCACCACCAGCTTGCCAAGCCCCGGAAAGGGCACTTCGCCGCCATTCTTCAGGGCCTCCAGGGCGACCACGCCCAGAGCTTCCAAGGTGTCCTCCACACGCTTGATGTTCGAGCCGTGCTTGCTGTCGATTTTCTGGTTCACCAGGTTGATCAGTTCCTTCTTGGTCATGGTCCTTGCTCCTTGCGGTTTGCGGTTTACGCGGCCTTGTCCGCCAGCTCTTCCTGCTTCAGCTCAATGTAGAATTCGTCGGCGGTCTCGCGCCGCACGCCCACGGTCTCCAACTGTTCGTCGCTCCAGTCGGTCATGGCGGGCTTGTCGACCTCGCGCTTGGTGCGAATGGCCGTGGTGAAGCCCAGGGCCTCCAGGCGCTCCAACACGCTGCCCCAGGTGCGCTTGGTCATAAGCCGCAAGGCCGTGGCGCGCCGGAAGCCGATGACGCCGAAGGTCAACTCCTGGCTGCGCTTGCGCTCGGGGAACAGCTCGGCTTTCTGCTGCGTGCCGAACACGGCCAGCGCGTCCTCCAGGCGCTTGCGCGCGGCGGTGAAGGGCTCCATTTGCGCCTTGGCCGTGGCCTTGATGGCGTCGATTTGCGCCTGCGCGCCGGATTCGATCTGCCTTTGCTCGCGGTCAATTTCGGCCAACTGGCGCAAGGCTTCATCGGCCTGCGGAAGGGTGGTGATGATGAGGGGGGTGGGCTTGGTTCTGGTGGCCATGGGGTTCTCCTTACTGGCGGGTTAAGGCGTTTACGGGGATGGTGATGACAAGCACCGCGCCTTCCAGGCGGCGGGCGCTGTCCGAGGCGTCCTTCAGCTCCGCGCAGGCAACGCGCAGCAGCTCGTACACTTCCGGGTGCACCTGGCCGCCCAGGCTGCGCAGGGTCCGCGTCACGGAGTCGATCTTTGCGGCGATCATGCGGCGTTCTCCTTGGCGTTGGGGTTGGCGATGGGGCTGAAGCGGCTATGCGGGCACCCGGCGCGGCAGGCCTTGTACAGGCGCAGGCGCATGGGGCTGCTGGACCAGGGCTGCTTCTGGTGTTCCAGGCAGCTATCTGCCGCCATGTCGCCCAGCACGGGGCAGGCGACCACGGCGGAGAGGTACGCCCCGCGCACGGCCTGCTCGATGTTGATGGTGGGGGCCTTGTACTTGGCGGCCAGCACCTGGTTCACCGCGCCCGCGCTGTAGCCTATGCGCAGGGCAACCGCGCGCTGGCTGGTGCGGTCGCATTCCTCGGCCAGGGCGGTGATCCAGTCCGGGCAGCCGCCCAGCTCCGCCCAGGCGGCGCGGGCCACGTCCACGGCCTTTGTCTTGGCGGCGCTCATGCTTCCACCTGCTCAACCCAGGCGATCTTGCCCAGGTTGGGGTCGAACACGATCTTGGCCCGCGTCACCATGGGCGGCTTGGGGCCGGTGTTGCGCGCCAAGCGGTACACGGCCTTCGAGGTGGGCGTGGCGGGCTTCACAATGACCAGGTACTTGGCGCGCTCCAGGTGCTTCACGTAGTCGCGCGCCTCGTTCTCGGCCACCTGCACGTCCTCGGTGCTGGCGCTTATGGCCAGGTCCACCACGTTGAAGCTGGGCAGCATCTTCATGGCCCGCCACATGTGCTCGCGCCCCTGGCCCATGAGCGACACGCTGCCGTCCTTTTGCAGCCGTGGAGCTTCCAGGCCCACGTCGCGCACCAGCAGGTACACGTTGGGCTTGAAGGGGGCCTTTTCGCCTTCCTGCTTCAGGAATCCGCCCGCCTCCAGGCGCCACACGTATTCCCGCAGCGAGTCCCGATCCCACTCCACACCCAGGTCGGCCAAGGTGAACTGCTTCAAGCGGCGCATGGCCTCCCACATGGCTTGCCGCCCGTAAGACTTGCCCGTGGCGGCCAGCTCCACAACGGTCTTGCGGCTCATGCTGCCCTCCGCGCTCCCGCCGGGCTGCCGGTGAAGATTTCGCCCTGATAGTCCGCCAGGGCCACCGAAAGCAGATTGCGGGCGGCCGCGAACTCGCGCACGCGGTCCAGGTTCACGCAAATGCGCCGCACGCTGCCCGCGCTGGCTTCCAGCAGCCGCGCCAGCAGGTCGTCGCCCAGGGTTGCCGTGGGGCAGTAGAGCCGGGCCAGCACGCGCGCGTCGTTCTCGCTGGCGGGCTGGGCGGCCTGCCAGTCGAGCATGCGGCCGTGCACCCGCTCGAACTTGGCCAGGGACTGCGGCAGGCCTTCCTCGCCGATGAGGATGATGGCGGCCTGGCTGGATTCGTAGATGTCGCGCACGATCTCGATCATGCCCTTGGCCAGCAGGTAGTCGGCTTCGTCGATGATGAGCGGCCGGGCGGAGAGTGAGAGCTGCTGCCCCACCTGGTCCATCATTTCCGGGATTGTGCCCGCCGGGCGAATGCCCATTTCGGCCAGAATGCTGGTCAGCATGTGCTTGCGCGTCCACACGCTGCGCACCTGGACGTAATAGGCGCGGTGCTTGTTCGCCGCGTAGATGGCGCAGCAGCTTTTGCCCAGGCCGCTGGCCCCGTGGAAGGTGGCCATGCCCGGCAGGCCCAGGGGCCGGTGCATCACGCGGTCCACCAGGGCCGAAAACAGGGCCACGTTGCGCAGGGGCGCTATGGTGCCCGGTGCCGGGGCGCTTGCGCCCGCGTTGACTTGTCCGCCGTCTTTGGTCATGATTTCCTCCGTCTGGTTAAGAATCTCTCCAAGGCCCCGCTGGCGCTCCAACGTCTGCGGGGCCGCGCCGTCTCTAAGCTCTGAATGCGGCAGCCCTTGGGGAGAGCGGCAGCCACTCCCCTCCAAAGTCGTCGTACAGCATGCGGAATCCGCGATATTCCGGGGTGTTCACGTAGCTCTTGAGCCAGCGTTCATCCTCCGGGGCCAGCTTTTCGCCACGCTCCTGCATCTCCAGCATGTGGATAGCCCGCTCGAAGCGCACTTCCTCAAGTTCCGGTGCCGGGGTGGCCCGCTCCATCTCCGCCGCCAGCGCGGCGACCTGGGCGTCCAGACGTTCCTCCTGCTCACGCGGCAAGGGGGCTGGCGCGTCGCTGGCGCGCGCGGCCAGTCCGGCCTCCAGCAGGGCCGGGGTCGCGTAGGCCTGGCCAGCGCGCGGCAGGGCCTGCACCCTGGCGGCCTCGGCCCGGCGGCTGTCCAAAATCTCGTGGGCAATGTCCTTGGTGTTGGACTTGCGGGCGGCGTCGCGCAGCATCTTCTTGCCCTCGGCCATGACCGCCTGCTGGCGGCGCTTGCGCCCCAGGGCCACGTCGCGGCGGGATACGCCCGCGATCTCCGGGCAGAGCGCCCGGCACACAAAGGGGCCGTCCAGGTCGAACACGTAGATGGCCCCCACGTCCGCTTCGTCCAGCCGCACCAGCACGTCGCGGCCTTCCATGCCGCCGAGCTGCGGGTGGTCGTAGTGCGCGCCTTCCAGGCGAATGCCCTTCTTGGTCACGCGGCGCAGGCCTTCGCCTCCGGGCGCGGGCAAGAGCAGCACGTCCAGGGCGCGCTCGTCGGTGATGCGGCGCACCGGGTGCGGCCACTCCGCCGCAACCTGCCAGGGGCTTTTTCCGGCCAGGCCGGGGTGCGGCTTGCGGCCGTACACATCCTCGGTCCAGCGGTCGCAAAACTCCTGCAATTCCTCCGGCGTCATGCGCAGCTCCAGCGGGTCCGCGCCCTGGCGCATAAGGCGCTGGGCGAAGCTGCGCCGGGCCTCTATGTCCTTGCGCTCGGCCACGCTATGGCCGACGTAGCCGGGCAGGTACTCCAGCAGGGCGTGGGAAAAGGTGCCCAGCGCGCGCTCGATGAAGGGCTTTTGCTGGGGCTGAAACGGCGCGCACAGCGTGTGCCGAATCTCCAGGCCGAGGCAAAGCTGGTCTATGTGGCGGCTCACGTAGTCCGTGCCGTTGTCGGTCTTCACTTCATCGTCCGGCACGCCCCAGGCCAAGAGCGCCTTGCGCAGGGTGGCGGCAACGGCAGCGGATGAGCTGGAGCGCGAGACATGCAGCGTTAAACGCCTGCTGAACACGTCGATACAGCCCACGATGGTGTGGCGCTTGCCGTCGGAAAGCAGCAGGTCGCCGGGGGTGGAGTCCATTTCCCAGCGCTCGTTCAGGCGCGTCACGTTCAGGGCGTCGCCGCCTGCGGCCATGAACTTGTTGCGCCAGGCGTCCGGGTTCTTCACGGCGGTGAACAGCTGCTCGTTGCGGCTCTTCCACCCGGCCAGCCAGCGCTGCACCGCGCGCAAGGTCGGCACGCTCTCCTCGCCGAAGCGGGCGCGCATGGCCTCCAGCAGGTGCGTGGCGTGGGTGTGTGGGTAGGTCTGGAGCATGCCCAGGCAGAACTGGGCAAGCTGCGGGCTGCCGTCGATCTTGCCGGTGCCCAGGCGGTGGCGGCCGTGGTTGCCCGCCAGCCGCGCCAGACCCTCGCGGTCCAGCGCCTTCTGCCAATTGCGGATGCTGCCCGCGCACAAGGTGGGCACGGTCTCGCGCGCCCAGCCGGGCACGGAAACGCGGCCCGTGTTGTAATCCAGGGCGAACAGCTCCGTGCCGCGACGGCGCGGCAGGCCGGAGGTGGCAAGAAAGTCGTCGCACATGCGGGCGATGAGCGCCCGCGCCTCGGCCCGGCGCTTGCGCGGCTCGGGCAGGGTGGCAAAGGTGGAAAGCGCGCCCTGGCGGCTGGTCTCGGCGGAACGCTGGGCCAGATCCTCGCGCAGCTTCAGCGCGGCGGCCTCGTGGTTGGTGGTGGCGGTGGCTGCGCTGGCCAGGGCCAGGCGCACGTCATCCGGCAGGGTGGACAAGGGGAATAGCTTGCCGCCGCCACGGCCGGAACGCTTCGCAAAAGGCCAGGACTCGCGCTTGGCGCGGCGAAAAACGCTACTCTGAACCAGCATAACGGCCTGTGCAATTTCATCCAATGTGTAGGCGTCTTTGGCTGCGTCCATGGTCTGTCCTGCTGTTTGCAAAGGTCCGGCTCCTTCGGCTATGCCTGTTGTCACCACTCAACCCTCAAGCTGTGGGCCGTTCCCACACCGAAGGAGCCGGAAATGTTCTCTCACCCTCGAACGTATTGTGCAGAGAGCAAGCGGATCGTTTCAATGAAGAACAACGGGAGCTGCCCAGGCTGCGGCGAAATATGCAGGCCATACCCGGAATTCATGCGGATTCTTGGACGCTTCACACGCGAACTAGAGCGGCTTACCAAGCTATATCCAATTGCTTTCAACTGGCTCGCCACACGCGGGGAAACGGAATGGGGTGTCGAACTGTCCACGCTGCTGGACGAGGCAAATGAACGGATTGAACAGCAATACGCCGACATATTCTTGCCCCACGAGTTACCGAAGCTTGACATCATTGCCGTCGCCATTTCTCATTCCGCTTCCAAAGAAAGAGTCCTCATCCACGATGACCACTATGATGATAGATTTTATTGGAACAGCGCCAGCTGTCGCCCTGTCTGTCTAAGTCACGCAACATGGCGAGGCCTTAACGAAACTGTTTTTGAGCATGACCGTAAAACTCCGCATACAGCTCTTCAATTTTTTGAATTGCAGCTTTCATTGCATCTTCTTCAGTCTCAAAATGCATTGTGGTATGCTGCACTTGCGTGCAACCATTACATAATGCCGTCTCGCAATCCGTGAGAGCTGCGTTTGCCTTTTCAACGAACATGTTGAATTGCGCGTGCATCTTTTCAAACCTGTACGGCTTTGCAAAAGGTATCCCTCTAGCGCTATTACCAAGCATTACGCAGCCTCCTCTTTGTGTTCAGGGATAAAGAGATACTTTTCAGGCACTCCCGCATCACGCAACGCCTCAAGCACACGGCGGTTATTTCGGCTTCCGCCGATGGTCCCGACCACAAGGTCTTTATTCACCTTCAGCCGCCGGGCTATCTCCAACATGTTGAGCCCCCGGCGCTCCAGGTGTTCACGAATGCGGAAACGCATCTTTTGGCGCTCCGCCCGGCACTCCAGCGGCGTCATATTGAATCCTCCAGTATTTTCTTTCTCTTGCGGGCTTCACGCTCGGCCAGGCAGGCCCGGCCATAATCCCGGTGCTTCTTGTCCTCGGCCGTCATTAAGTCCAAGCCCAGGGCGCGCAGCAGCACGCCCAGCGCGCTTGCATCCTTCGTGGCCGAACAAAACGCAGCCAAGGCGAGGATGCCCGGCGTGTGGTCGCGGTCATTGGGGTTCAGCCACTTATCTAGTGTGTCTTTGCTGATGATCTTGGTGTTTCCGGCTGTGAGCCGGATGCCTGCAAGCTGTGCCACCGCGTTGATGCGGTCCACAAGCAGCTTGCGTCCGGCCTCGTCCTCGCCAGCTGCGCGGTTCATTGCCGCGCGCATGGCAGGAAGCAGTCCGGAAATTCTGCCGGGATCGTCGTCAAAAAGGGAGCCTTGCCGCATTTGCCGTCCACCCTTGGTCGAAAGGCCGTCCAAACTATCCTGGGCCTCGGACGTTGACCCGTTAGCGCGGACCGGGTAGAAGTGGATTAGCGAGAAACCATTTCCACCGTGCGTAGGGTTTTTTTAACTCCGTTTGGGATTAAATGTAAACCCTATTTGGGTGTAAAAGATGTTTTTTCCCCAAAAAAATATCCCGAACAGGTTTAGACAGTTACAGAAAAAGCCCTGCCACAGACGGTGTCACAGACCAAACTTTCTTTTGAGACACGCATGAATACACTTCCAAAACGTATCCTGGCGATCCGAGGTGGGCTATCCCAATCGGAGTTTGCTTTAAAACTTGGGGTCGCCCAGAACACATTGGGCCGCTATGAGCGGGGAGAGAGGACACCGGACGCGGACTTTTTAACGGCGATGGTCGATCAGCTTGGTGTGTCCGCTGAATGGCTTTTACGTGGTGCTGGCCCAGCGTATGACTACACAAGGACCAAAGTCGTGGAGGCAACTTGCGAATCTGGCTGCGATGAACCTTTGTCCCGTGTGGTTCTTGCCAACACGCCGCTGCCCTGTGACGTTGATATGGTCTACGTGCCCCTTGTGGAGGCTCGGCTTTCCGCTGGCACCGGGTCTTTTCTGACTGGCGGGGAAACTGACAGGCGCTATGGCTTCCGTTCAGACTTCTTGACTCGAAAGGGACAAGTCTCCCAAATGGTGCTCATGCGTGTGGACGGGGATAGTATGGAGCCGGAGATTCACCACGGAGACGTGGTGCTTTTAGACCAGAGCCAAACTACGCCAAGGGCTGGGGGAATGTTCGCCGTAGGCGTTGAAGATGTGGTGTATATCAAACTGGTGGACACCTTGCCGGGCAAAATCATCCTAAAGAGCTACAACGCCGCATATACACCGCTTGAGATTGATGCGCGCGGCGATCTAGCGGACGGTATCCGCATCATCGGCAAAGCTGTGTGGCTTGGGAGGGAACTGCGGTGAGATTGACGCGAACGATTTTTTTATTGCTCTTGAGCCTGGTAATTCTAAACGCTTGCGGGAATGAGCCCCAACACAAGACATTCAAAGAAAAAATTGGAGAGTGCGAGAATACAATTTATGCGCTTGATAGCGAGATTTCCTCTGCCCATGAAGCTTACTTTGCGGCTGAAAGCAATGCTCCTATTCATAGCCCTAAAGAAATGGCTTCGTACTACGCAAGTAATGTAATACCAAGCATTATCAAGGCTGAATCCAAATCGAACGAAGCTGTATCAAAGATAGAAAATTTATTAAACAATATTCAAAACGACTCAACATATTCTGATTCACAAAAGAAATGGTTTTCGTCATTTCTTGGACAGATGAAAAAAGTATACTCGTTTAGAGCGGAGTACTACTCAGCGACTTTGCTTGCTACAAAAAACATTGGTAGCGACATCATGATGGTAAAGGCGCTACTTAGCGAAGCGGAAGGGAAGAGAGGGGCGAGCGATGCAAGCCGCGTCTTGGCGGCAGCGCTGCTCTCGGCTGTAAAAAATCCAGTACCCGCAAAGCCTGATGCTGATCAAAAATAACCGTCGCCTGTCGGTTCTCGCTCAAAAGTAACCGTCGTTTTCCTCAAAATCGTCTCGCGCCGGAATTCCTCCCGCTACTTGCCTGAATTCCTTTGCCGCAGTAGCCCCGCGCGTCCCTTCTTGTCCCGCAATATCCCGGTTTGTCCCGGCTCTCTCCTGTGCAAGTCTAAGTGTCGTGGCACATCTTGCCCCAGGCAGTAAACCGGCGCGCAATTTGGCACTGATCGGCGCGCAATTTGGCACCGGCCGCTAACGCCCCCGGCAAAAGCATTTACGCCCCGCCGGGGGCCATACCCGCTTAGCAGGCGAGCGCCCGTCCCTCCCCCTCCGGCTTCAGATACGGCAGCACCGGCAGCCTTAGCCGGGCGTGCCAATTCCCCTTCAGGAAGTACACGTAGCGGAACTGCCGCAAAGCCATGCGTTTGGCCCGGTGGATGTTCCGCCGCAGGTATTCCCCGCGCTGACCGCTTTTGAGGTGCGCCGTCAGCAGCATCTTATGGTAGGTCTCGCCGTCCAACTCGTAGAACTCCGTCACGTGGTGGCCGCAATACAGGAAGTTGGCGGCCTGGTAGACCACGCCCCAGCGGCCGCAGCGTTCGTCCGCGAAGCTTTGAATCCACGCCACTGTGGGCATGGCCCGGCGAATGTACTTGATGGCCTGGCCTATGGCCCGGCTCTCGCTGTTGCGCGGGGCGGCCGTAGTGGTCGCCCCGCCTCAAAACTCTACGCCAGCCCGGCCAGCTCGGCCCGCAGGGCCACGGCCTGGGCCTCCAGCTCGGCGATGCGCGCCACGTCCGCCGCCTCTTTGGCGCTGCCTGATGTCGAGCAATAGCATTCGCATTACGCAGGCGCTGGGCTCGTCATCCCGTACACGATGTCGCTTACGAACCTCTTGAACGACTCGTTCTGTACGAACTGCTTGTATATCTCGGTATCGTCCTTGAGAAGGAGCTGCATGACCTTGCCCAGCGCTTGGTCGTGAGCCATTCGCGCGGTGTGCGGCGTGTTGGCCTTGGCGTTCTGATAGGCCACATCGGCTGCGACCTTGGGGGCGATATCGTCGCGAATACGCTGCACTACGCGGTCGCCATCGGCGAACAAGGTGCCGAAGCGCTCGTTGAAAGACTTGAGGATGTTGCTCAGACGGTCGAGTTCTGGCTCTGGCTTAAAGCCTCCGCCGTCCACAGGGATGGGGGCGATCTCAGAGTCTTTGTCCTCTAGTGCAATCTGCTGAACAGCTTTCTTCTCCACGCGGTAGCTGTCCATGTCGATGGACTCAAGGATGCCCTTTGCCAAGTCTTCTTCCTTCGGAGCGGGAAGCTTTGGCAGCAGCAGGTTGAGGAAGATGGAAAGCTTCTCCCATTCGCGATTGCTGGACACCAGCACAGACGCGAGGAAGTCATAGGTCCGGGTGAACGCTTTGACCTTGCCTTTGAAGTCTACCTGCTCGTCTTCATCGAGCTGGGCCATGTAGACATCGCGACAGGCATCGAGGATGGGGTCAAGGGCGTCCCGGTCAGCATCTCCAAGGAACAGGGCGACAAACTGCTCTACCTGCTCCTGTGAGTACACTTGTGTGTTGTCCAGAGCCGATTTCAGGTCGTGCAGCTTGTTCGGGTCGGTTTCATCCGCCAACAGCGTCGTCCTGTAGTAGTCTTGGAAGGCATGTGTGATCGTGTCGCTGTTGTTCAGGAAGTCCAGCACAAAGCAGTCATGCTTTTGCGGGTGCGCCCGGTTCAAGCGAGAAAGCGTCTGCACGGCCTTGATACCCGACAGCGGCTTGTCCACGTACATGGTGTGCAGGAGCGGCTCGTCGTAGCCGGTCTGAAACTTGTCGGCGCAGACCAGGAAACGGTAAGGGTCGCCCTGAATCGACTCGGCAATGTCGCCGCTTGAAAAACCGTTCAGGGAAGCCTCTGTCACCTTCTCACCCTTGAAGTCATACTCTCCGGAGAAGGCGACGATGGCCTTGTACGGGCTCTTGCGCTCCTCCAGGCAGGTCCTTACGGCGTGGTAATACTGGATGGCGTGCTCAATGCCGCTCGTCACCACCATGGCTCGCGCCTGGCCACCGATCTTTCCCGCCGTCAGCACCTGATCGTGGAAGTGGTCCACCATGATTCCGGCCTTGAGCTTGATGGCATGGTCGTGGTGCTCAACATAGCGGCGTAGCTTCTTCTTGGCCTTCTTGGTGTCGAACTCCGGGTCGTCTTCGATCTTCTTGATCAGCTTGTAGTAGCTGTCCACGGGCGTGTAATACTTGAGCACGTCCAGGATGAAGCGCTCCTCGATGGCCTGCTTCATGGTGTAGTTGTCGAAGGGGATGTGCTTGATTTTCCCCTCGGCGTCAGGGTCGAGCGCGATGCCGAACAACTCAAGGGTCTTATTTTTGGGCGTGGCGGTGAAGGCAAAGTAGCTCGCGTTCTTGAGCATCTTGCGCGCGACCATGCGCTTTTCCAGGGCCTCGTTCACCACGTCTTCCGGATCAGCCTCCCCCTCGTCGCCAGCGGGTGCTGGCGTGCCCAGTGCCTTGTTCATGGCAGCTGTAGTCTTGCCGCCCTGGCCGGAGTGCGCCTCGTCGATGAGGATGGCAAAGGTCTTGCCGCCCTCGCTTGCGATCTCGTCCAAGATGAACGGGAACTTCTGCACAGTGGAGACGATGATCTTCTTTTGCTGCTCAATGAACTTGCGCAGGTCGCCGGAGTGCTCCGCGTGGCCCACGGTGGAGCCAACCTGCATGAACTGCTTGATGGTCTTCTGAATCTGGTCGTCCAAAATGCGGCGGTCCGTCACCACGATGACTGAGTCGAAGACCTCCTTGCCCTTGTGCTTGGCCCCGATGAGCTGGTGCGCCAGCCAGGCGATGGAGTTTGACTTGCCGCTGCCTGCGGAGTGCTGGATGAGGTAGCGTTCGCCCACGCCCTTCTGCCGAACGTCCGCAAGGGCTTTGCGCACAACGCGCAGTTGGTGGAAGCGGGGGAAGATTTGCGCGCGCTTCTTCTTCGCGCCCTTCTTGGCCTTGCTCTCCACGATCTGCGCGTAGTTCTCCAGAATGTCCGTTAGCCCGGTCGGCGTCAGCGTCTCCTTCCAGAGGTAGTCCGTCTTGAGGCCCTTCTCATTGGGCGGGTTGCCTGCGCCGTCGTTGTGCCCCTTGTTGAAGGGCAGGAACCACGAGGCCTTGCCCTTCAGCTCGGTGCACATGCGCACCTCGGCGTCGTCCACGGCGAAGTGCACCACGCAACGCCCGAACTTGAACAGCGTCTCGCGCGGGTCGCGGTCGGCGCGGTACTGCTGCACCGCGTCTTCCACGGTCTGCTTGGTGAGGCTGTTCTTCAGCTCAAAGGTCGCAATGGGCATGCCGTTGATGAACAGGCAAAGGTCCAGCGCCCGGCGCGTTTCGTCCAGGCTGTAGGCCAGCTGGCGCGTCATGGAGAAGCGGTTCTGCGCGTTGAGTGCTGCTGCCTTTGCGTTGCCTTCCGAGGGCGTGCCGTAGAACAGGTCGAAGTGTCCGGCGGGATGGTGCTCGATGCCTTTGCGCAGCACGTCGATGACGCCCCGGGTGCCGATCTCGTTCGAGAGCCGGGAAAGAAACCCAAGCCGCTTGATGTCCTTGGGGTTGTCGGCGTCGGCCATGCCCAGCTTCTTGAAAGCTTCTGGCTGGGTGGCGCGCAGAAAGGCGAAAAGCTGGGCCACGTCGAGGGCCTGGGCGCGGTCGTAGTCCTTGGGGCTGCCTGCGAAATAGCCGGTGCCGCTGGCCGGATGCTGCGCCACTGCGCCGGGCGCGACGTTCAGGCCGTCGGTGCCGGTCATGTGGCGGGTGATGAGCGTCTCAAGTCCCTTCTCGCTGGTGTCGGTGGGCATTAGGCAACCTCCTCCTCGGCAAGTTCCGCAACCTCGTCTTCGTCAACCTGATCCTCATCAACCTGGTCTTCTTCCGGCTCCACGTCTTGCGGCAGCTTGGCCGCAGCCTCGCGCACGTCCAGCTTGCCCGTTACCACGTCCGCAACAAGCCGCGTCCGGTACTCGCGCAGCAGCTCAATTTCGCGTTCGAGGCGGGAGATGGCGGTGTTTAGTGACTTCGTTTCATTCTCTGCGTGCGCAACAATCGCTACCTGTTCTTGGACTGGGGGTACCACACACCTAACGCCGTAGAAGTTTTGATTTGACAGATTTTGCAAACCAACGGTCATGCCGTTTGAACGGCCAGCATAAATCGTACGATATGGATATGTGTGAAATAGAAGCTCAAAATACTTCGAACAGAGAGCGCGCCTTGGTGCGAGCACGCCATAGTGGAAAGAAACTATGCCTCGCAGCGTAGCAGCAAAAAAAACTCCAAGGTGCGCCTTGAACCTATTGAGGACAAGGTCGCCAGGCAAAGTCACTTTCCAATTATCAAACGTTGACGTTTGCAGAGAACGTTCTTGCATGTCTTTTGTTGCGATCAGGCCATCCTTTTGTGAAAGCGACAGCTGGGTTTCAGCAGTTCCTCCATGTGGCCGAATCTCTTCTCTGAATACGCGCGAATTGAGCGGTGTTTCCCAATGCTCCGGTATCTCTCCCAGCCACGGCACCCCGGAAGGCTTCAGCCGCACATTCGGGTCCAGCCCGCGCGTGACGGCGCGATGGATGATGGCCTGCTTCTGCTCGTTCAGCAGTGCGATGACCTTGCGCTTGGCGCGGATGGTGCGGGTAAGACGCCCGTTCGCCCAGTCGAGGAAGCGCACGATGGCGGCTTGCTCGGAGGGGGGAGGGAGCATCACTTCGATACGGTACAATGCGTCAGAATATAACCGGAGGCGGCTTTCCACGACACCTGTCGAAACAGCTTTGATACGCGCCTTATATGCTGGAGAACGCAGAAGGTTATGGTAATACCAGGGAGCTATTTCTGGGCCAAAACGATAGACACAATATGCGGGGCTAGTGATTCCTGCGTACGAGGATAGTCCCATGCTGCCATTCCAGGCGAGCATGATGTTGATGATAAGATCGTTAGGTTCGACACGCTTATAACCGAGCAATGACTCCGCACGAGTATCGGGTCCCTCACTACCATCAGCTCTGTGGCGTTGTGTAACTCCTGTATACTGCGAAACTCGCAACAACTGTTCTTTGCCCGTCGTCGAACGTGAATCGGTTTCTCGCAAGAGGTACTTAAGACGCCGCACTTCCCAATGAGCCGGAATTTGACCCAGCCAGCCCCCTTCGGCCACGCGGTACTCCGCATACGGCTTCAGCTCGTCAATCACAGCTGGCCTCCGTCACCCATTTGCCGTTCAAAGGCCTGGCGTACCAGCCCCATCACATACGGCAGCTCGGCCATGCCGGCGAGGCCCACCTCAACATCGCCATTGCCCCAGCGGCCAAGGTCCGTCACGTCCCGGCAAATGCCGCGCGGGTCCTTCAGCTCCGCAAACGGGAGCTTGATGCTGAGGCGCAGCCGCTTGGCCTGGGGGATCACGTCCACGAAGTTCGTCTCGGCCTTGTAGGCCACGTAGAGCTTCAGGAACTCCTCGCTCACACAGGGGTCCAGCGCCAGCACCTCCTTGCGGAAGGCTGCGAACAGCTCGCGCATGCCGGAGGCCAAGAGGAAGGGATGGTCGTTGATGGTGTACGTGCTCGCGGCGGTGTCGGGCCGGTAGGCGTCCAGAACCTGGGCGTCGAGCTTCGGCGTCTGCCACACGGTCAGCGCCTTGTCCGCCAAACGTGCGGCGCGGGCACGGATGGCGGCTTCGTCCCAGGCCGGAAGCTGTCCGATCCCTTCGTTCAGCCGAAGGGGGCTTTCCTTGAAGCCGCCGACGATGGTGCACTTGTCTGCAAAGGGGCGGTCGCTCAGTTCGCTGTTGTAGCCGGTGAGGGTGAGGTTGCCCAGGGTGTGCAGCAACTCCTCGTGCACGCGCTTCCAGTCCGCGCCCAGGGCCTGCCGCCACGCATCGCTGAGGTTCTCGTTCTGGGGCATGATGTGCTCGATGGTGTACTCGTCCACGGCGATGGGTTCCTTGCGTCCGTGGTTCTCCAGCTTGCGCAGCCAGTAGCTCCTGGTGCGGAAGCCGTAAAGGTCGCGCATCTGTATCTCGCGCCGGAACTCGTCGTCGCCCGGCATGCGGCGGTAGGAGGGCAGAAGCAGGAAGTGGGCGCGCAGGCTCTCCAGATATCGGTCCTTTTTGAGTTCCTTGCCCACGTTGGCGAAAGTCTTGTTCAGGGAGTTCGTGGCGATGCCGCAGACGGATCGCCGGAACACGTAGCTTTCGATGAGCCGAGTCGCTGACAGCAGTTCAGCGGCGTCAAGCAGGCCGGTGGCGTGGTCGTGGTAGAGTTCGAGCAGAAGGGGATAGGCGACATCCACGCGCAGCTCGCGCAGGTCCTGGAAGGCTTGGCGCAGGGCGGCATCCTTCTCTTGGCCTAAGGCCATGGCGCAGTAGTGGTGCGCGTACTGGCGCAGATCGTTCACCAAGGCCTCGATGCCAGCGTCCACTATGGGCTTGGTGTTCGTGTAATCCTTGAACGCCTCGTACACGTCCTGCTCACGGGGGATGGTCCTGGTCTTGAGCGTGAGGTAGTGGCGAACGAAGCTGTCGAACATCCAGCCATTGGCCTCCTCGCCGAAATCGACCTCCATGGGACGCCAATATTGCTCGTAGAGGCGGGTTTGCAGATCCGGCTCAAGTCCCATGAGGATAAAGTTACGGATGAGATCGGCTTGGCTGAGGGCCTTGCCGGTGGAATTCATGCTTTCGAAGATGAGCTGCGGATTATCCTGTCCACGGGTCAACGCAATGTCGACGACGTAGAGCTTCGCGAGCCCACGGCAGACCGGCGCGAGGTCATTTCTCCGTTCTTCCAACAGCTGGGTGAAGAAGGCGAAGTTCTCGGCAATGCGTTGGGAAGGCTCCTTCGGCTCCTCCGTGTTCTTGATGAGTGCTTTGAGAGAAGCGTTGTCGGTCTGCGAGAGCAGGAGCTTGTGGTAGCGATCACCACGCTCAAGAGCGTTGCACAGATAATGGTGGCGAATCTTGATGTCCGAGAAGCCGTCAACGGGCTCGTCTTCGCCCACCGCTCTTGCCAGGGCCTCAAGGATGAGCGTGATCGTCGTCAAACGCTGCTGCCCGTCAATGACCAGCATGGGGGTCTGCTGGGTGACAAGGGCGAGGTCCTGGGCGACGTACACGATGGAGCCGATGAAGTGCACGGAGATGTCGTCGTGCGTTCCGGCGCGGATGATGTCGTCCCACAACTGGCGGCACTGCTTCTCTGTCCAGGAGTACGTGCGCTGGTAAATGGGGATAACGAACTGCTCGGCCTTCTTGAGGAACGTCAGGAGGCTGGCCTCGCTGGCTTTCATTTCGAACCTCCCTTCAGCAACTCGCCCAAGAGCCCGTCAGCTTCCTGCTCAATGGCCAGGATGTCCGCGCGAATCTCCTCGAGGCTGCGCAGGGGCTGCGGCTTGTAGAAGTGCCGCGTGAAGCTCACTTCATAGCCGATCTTGGTCGCGTCTGCATTGATCCAAGCGTCGGGCGTGTAGGGCAGCACCTCGCGGCGAATGAACGCTTCAATGCCGCCTTCTTCCAGCAACGGCACCTGCTCGGTGTCGCGCAGTTCGCTATCAGGCTGGTACTCAACGACACTCAGCTTGCCGCCGACCTTGATCTCGTACAGACCGCGCAGGGGGTCTGCTTTTGCCTTGCCGGGCTTGTAGACTTTGGCGATGACTGGCGGAGCATTCTCTACCCGCCAGCTCACGGCTTTGAGTAGCGGCTTCATGTCTGCTGCGGGGAGCTTGATGCCCAGGCTCTTGAGGGTGGCGTCAACTTCGGCGCAGAAGACGTTGTGGTCTTCGTAGAGTTTGTCGCCAAGGCTGCCGCGAAGCGCTAAAGCGGTCTCATACAAGCGGTGATCGCGTTCCCACGTTTTGCGGTCGAGCAACTTCTTTTTCTTCTTCTCAGACAGACCCTTCTTTGTGTTGCGCTCTTCCTCTTCATCGCCTTCGTCCTCTTCATCGCCCCAGTTGGCCAGACGCGTTTCAAGGGTGCTGGCGACCACTGCGAAATTCACGAACAGGTCATCTCCGAACTCATCATAGAGTGCGGTGCGCAACTCCTCATCTCCTGAGGCGAAGCGCAGCGTCTCAATCGCGCCGAGCGAAAGCTGACTATGCAGGCGTAGGGGGCGCTCAACCGTCACCTTCCAGTAGCCAAAAGCTTCGTTGGGGAAAATCTTGGACTCTGGGGTTTCCTGAAACGCCAAGAAGACTTGGCTGATGCGCTCGATGTCTTCAGCCGACAGCTCACAGTTCTTCTTGCCGAGGTTCTTGCGCAACGGCTTGAACCACTGGCTCGCGTCGATGAGCTGAACATGCCCCTTGCGGTGCGTCGGCTTCCGGTTTGAAAGCACCCAAATGTAGGTGGCAATGCCGGTGTTGTAGAAGAGGTTGAGTGGCAACGCGACAATGGCTTCAAGCCAATCGTTCTCGATGAGCCAGCGGCGGATATTGCTCTCGCCCTGCCCAGCGTCGCCGGTGAAAAGGGAGCTGCCGTTGTGGACTTCGGCGATGCGACTGCCAAGAGCCGAGGCGAAATTCATTTTCGAGGCCATGTTGGCGAGGAAGAGCATCTGCCCATCGCTTGAGCGTGTGACCAGAGAAAGCTCTTCGCCGTGATGTACCACCTTGAAGCGAGGGTCGCGCATGTCTTCTTTGCCGCCCATAGCCTCAAGGTCTTTCTTCCAGCTTTTCCCGTAAGGCGGGTTGGCCAGCATGAAGTCGAACTCACGGGCAGGAAAGGCATCGTGCGAGAGCGTAGACCATTCCGCTCCGCCAACGATATGGTCGGCGTTCGCGCCCTCTCCCTTGAGCAGCATGTCCGCCTTGCAGACTGCATACGTTTCTGGATTGATCTCCTGGCCATAGAGGTGTGCGTCGAGCTGCAAATTGCGCTTTTCTGCAATAGCCGTGAGCGTCTCATCCGCTACTGTGAGCATGCCCCCGGTACCGCAGGCACAGTCATAGAGTAGGTAGGAGCCGGATTTGAGTTGGTCCTCAATGGGCAGGAACACCAAGTTCGCCATGAGTCGGACAGCATCGCGCGGCGTCCAGTGCTCTCCGGCCTCCTCGTTGTTGTCCTCGTTAAACTTGCGAACAAGCTCTTCAAAAATTGTCCCCATGGAGTGGTTGTCGATGTTGGTTGGCGAAAGGTCCACATCAGGGGCAAGAAACATGTTTATCAGCGCACCCAATGCGTCGGCTTTGGAGAGCGTCGGCAGTTGGTTGCGAAACTTAAAGTTCTCTAGGATATCCTGTACGTTTGGCGAAAAGCCATCCAGGTAGTCTTCAAAGTCTGCAAGCAGCTGCTGCTGGCTAGCACGGGATTTAAGGTCGCGTAGACAGAAGCGCGAGGTATTGAAGAAGGCCTGACCAGCGGCATCAGCCAAGGCGGCGTACTGTTCTGAAATACCGCTATCGTCGAGAAGCTTCTTAGTGTCGAGAACGGCCTGCTTGGTTGGCTCTAAAACAGCATCCATGCGGCGGAGCACGCACATGGGCAAGATTACGTCGGGGTATTTGCCACGTCTAAAAAGATCACGGAGCACATCGTCGGCAATGCCCCAGATGAAGGAGACCATTTTGTTGTGGGTCGCTTGGTCCATTACCGTGTTGCTCCAGTTTGCATCCAAGGTTCTGCGGTCGAATCAATTCGCCGCCGTGGTCTGCTCAAAGTTACTGACAGAGGTTTGTCGAGGACGTACTCTCAAGCTTTTCTTAAGGATTTGTATGCCCTATCCAATGGCAATTCGTCCACATCATATCTAGTCGATATTCGAAAGGGAATGGCGCTATTGCGGTTGCGGGCTTTTGGCAGACGACAATACGAAACGAACGAATTGAGTTCTGACAGTCTGAATGCCTCACTCATCCGCAAGCCGTGCCGCCTTGTTCTTCTCCACCGCTCCCGCCTCATAATACGCGTCGAAAACTGCAACTGACTTGTGCCCGGTCAGCGCCATTGCGTCGTTCCGCGACACGCCCTTGCGCCCCGCCTCGGTCACAAATCCAGACCTCAGGCTGTGCGCGCCAAACTTCTCAGCGTCGAGCCCAGCCAACTGCGCGCGCTTCTTCACGATGCGTGCGACGGCCTTTTCTGAAAGCTTTGCACCCACACTGCCGCTCCGGTCAACGGTTCGAAAGAGGTTTCCCGCAACTATCCCTGCGGCCTCAAGCCACTCCTGAAGCGCCACGGCGGCACGGCCAAGGACGGGCACCTCGCGCCCCACGCCCTGTTGGTCGGTCTTGGACCAGGGGATGCGGTACACAAAGCCGCCCGGCACGGTGGTGAGGTTTTCCACCTTGGCGGCGGCGACCTCAGAACGGCGTCGACCACCAGAGGCGAAGGCGAAGAGCAGAAGGGCGCGTTCACGGACGCCCCGCAAGTCACCACCGCAGGTCTCCAGTATGGCGTTCAACACGTCCAGGATGGCGTGGCGCATATTCTAAGGTATGAGCTACACCGTCTTCTTGTTGACGAGATGAAATACGAAAAGGTGCCTAGCGCTGAGCGTGATTCCGAATGGGAAATGCTCCTCTTCAAGTATGAAGAGTTAATCAACCCTCTCACGGCAATCAAGGTCGAACACTCGATCTATGATTACATCTCCTTTGATTCCGAGATTGAGAGGGAGTTTGCCAAGCGGCTCGATGAACGAGATGACATTAATCTTTTTGTAAAACTTCCCTCCTGGTTCCTCATTGATACACCGTTAGGGAAATACAATCCTGACTGGGCGATCCTGAAAGAGGACGGCAAGACGCTGTATCTCGTTCGGGAAACAAAAGGCATCCGCGGGTTTTTGAAGCTTCGCACGAGCGAGGCCGAGAGGGTCCGCTGTGGCCAAAAGCATTTTGATGCGCTCGGAGTATCCTTTGACGTCGTGGTGACGGCGGACGAAGTGTAATGCTGAACCGGTGGAGCAAGTCGCCCTGCTGCGGCGTCAAAGGCTCACTGGCCGGCGCATCGCCGGGCAGCTTGGCCTGCCGGTGGCGAGAGTGCATCGGGCGTTACGCCGCCTGGCCATGAATCGCTTGAAGTCGTTGGACGCTCCGCTGCCCCGCGCCGCTATCAGTGGGAAAACCCAGGCGATTTGCTGCACATCGACATCAAAAATCTGGGGCGGTCCGCGCAGGCCGGGCACCGCATCCACGGCGATCGGCGGCGGGCACCGCGTGGCGCTGGCTCCATGAATACAACTTCTACTGGAATCACTTCGTGTTACAGAACAAACCACCAATCAGCAGAATTGAGACAGGAGGGAACAACGTCTTGCAACTCCACACCTGGGGCCCGAACAGGGCCTTTCCTCCAGCAGGAGTCTGCACGATCCGAGTGGCGTCCTCAAGGCGCTTCCCTTGTGCGTAGCGGCCTTCGCCGTAGCAGATGATGGATGCAGGCCCGCACGGTTACGCGCCCCAGAACGGATCAGCCCCGGTTCCTGCTCCTGGTGGCGATGCCAGCCAGTCCGAGGTGGCGGTAGATGCTTGGCACGCTGAGGCCCGACAGGCGGCTGGCCCTTGTCACGTCGTGGTCGCAGACCTCCATCAGATGCTGAAAGTAGGCCCTGTCGCGCAAGAGCTTGTAGTCGTTGTACAGCAGAGAGGGAGCGGGCGTGGCAGGAGACTGCGGGGCGGCCGCTGGCGCGCGCCTGGGCTTGCCAGTGTCCAAAAGGGCCATGCGGATATGGCTTGGCAGGTGCTTGGGGTAGATGACCTTGGCCTGCCCCGAAGCGATAACCGCCGCCTCGACGGCGTTGCCAAGCTCCCGCACGTTGCCCGGCCAATGATACTCGCCCAGCAGGGTACGTAGCTGGGTGGACAGCCGCTTTCGGTCGTGGCCGTAACGGGCGCAGGTCTTGCCGACGAAGGTGGTGGCCAGTTCCAGGATGTCGCTGCCGCGCACGCGCAGCGGCGGCAGGACCACCTCTATGGTGTGCAGCCGAAACAGCAGGTCGCTACGAAAACTTCCCGCTGCGGTCATGGCCGCAAGGTCGCGGTTGGTGGCGGCAACGAGGCGAAAGTCGCTCCCAAGCTCCTTGGCGGCGCCCACCGGACGGTAGCGGTGTTCCTGCAGCACGCGTAGAAATGACTTTTGCAGCGAGGAAGGCAGTTCGCCCACCTCATCCAGGAATAACGTGCCCCCGTCTGCTTCGGCAACCAGGCCCCTGTGGCTGGACGAGGCTCCGGTGAACGCGCCTTTGGTGTGGCCGTACAAGACGCTCTCCAGAAGCGTTTCCGTCAGATTGGAGCAGTCCACAACCACAAAGGGTTTGCCGCGCCTGGAGCTGTTGGCGTGGATGGCCTGGGCCGCAAGCTCCTTGCCCACGCCGGTTTCGCCCAGCACCAGCACGTTGGCCTCGCTTTCCGCAGCCTTGGCCATGGCGTCCTTGGCCCGCAGCATGGATGGATGGCTGCCGACGATGGCGCCCGCATCGAAGGCCGCTTTGGGCGCAGCGCTTATCAGGCGCTCACCGCGATAGCTCAGGGCACTTTCCAGCGAGGTCCGGATGCTGGCGGGCGTTGCCGGTTTCTGGATGTAGTCCCAGGCCCCGCTCTCCATGGTCTCCTGCGCCCCGTAATTATCAAGCATGCCGGTGATGACGATGATCTCCGGGTGCGAGGGGGTGTTGGACAGCTCGCTTAAGATTTTGTGCCCGTCGCCGTCCGGCAGGCCGATGTCCAGGTAGATGACGTCGACGCCTTCTCTGGCCCGCGCCAATCCCTGGGCGAGGTCTCCCGCCAGCGACACTTCGTGCCCCATGTCGCCGATGCAGCGGGAGAGGCTCTTGCGGACGAGGTCGTCGTCGTCGATGATCAGCACCTTGGCCATGGGTCTTCCTCTTTTACGGGCAGTAGAGCCGGACGTTCTCGACCAGCACGCGGGGCGACATGGGCTTCATGACGAAACCTGCCACGCCCATATCCCTGGCCTGGGCCTCAAGGCTGGGCTCCACGTGCCCGGTGCAGATGACGATGGTGGCCTCCGGGTGCCGCCCCAGAATGCCCGCCGCCATCTCAATGCCTGTCATGTCCGGCATGGATTGGTCCGTCAGCACCAGATCGTACTCACCCTCGGCCCTCAGGAACTCCTTAAGCCCCTCCTGGCCGTTGTCGGCCGTATGCACCTCGTAGCCCGTGTCGCGCAGCACGCGCTTCATGGCCTGCAAGGCTCCGTTGTCGTCATCCACCAGCAGCAGCCGGCCTTTGGCGCGGGCGGGCGGCTGGCTTTCCGGCTTGGCGCTCTTCACCTCCGGTGTGGTGCAGGGCAGGTAGACGGTGAAGGTGGTGCCGCTGCCCGGGGTGCTGTCCACATGGATGGAGCCGTTGTTGCAGTTGGTGATGGCATGCACCACGGCCAAGCCCATGCCGGTGCCGCCGCTTTTCTGCTTGCTGGTGTAGAACGGCTCGAAAATGCGCTCCACGGTCTCTGGCTCAATGCCGTGGCCCGTGTCCGCCACGCGCAGCACCACGTGGTCGCCCAGGGGAAGGCCCGTGTGCGGCGCGTCCTTCTGGGACTGCAGGTGCAGGTTGCTGATGGACACGGACAGGGTGCCGCCGGTGGGCATGGCCTGCACTGCGTTGCGCGAGAGGTTCAAGAGGATCTGCTGAATCTGCGAGGGATTGGCCAGGACGCAGTCCTGGTCCGCCGCGTAGTCCACCTCCAGGGTGATGTGCTTGGGCAACGAGGCCTGCAACAGCTCCAGGTTGTCTTTGGCCAGGGGCGTCAGGTGCAGGGGCGCGCGGCTCACGTCCTGCTGGCGGCTGTATTCCAGCACCTGTTCCACCAGGGCCGAGGCCTTGTAGGCCGCGCGCAGGGCTTCGCCCAGGGCGGCCTTCAGCTCCGGGTCGTCCGTCTTGCCCATGGAATAATCGGTGTTGAAGATGATGGGCACGAGGTTGTTGTTCAGGTCGTGGGCGATGCCCCCGGCCAGCACGCCGATGGCCCGCATCTTCTGCGCCTGGAACAACTCGCGCTCCACCCGTTTGAGCTCGGTGATGTCCACCCCCATCTCCATGACCAGGGGCTCGCCGTTCTCGTCCTCAAAGGGATAGTCGTAAATGTGGAAGGTGCGCCCGGCAATGTCCGTGAACTGCCAGTCCACAGGCTTTCCCGTGTCGAACACGCGGAAGGTGGGGCAGTGCGGGCAAGGAGAGGTGCGCCCGCTGAAGACCTCGTAGCACCGCCGCCCGATGGATTTCCCATAATACTGGGTGGTCTTCTTGTTGGCGTAGGCCACGGTGTAGTCGCGCCGCTGCATGTACACAAAGGCCGAAAGCTCGTCGATGACGCTGAAGAAGAACTTGCGGTTGCGCTCGTGCAGCAGGTCGGAACGCCGCCGCAGCATTTTCTCTATCTGTAAAGCTTCCTTGAGCCGGGCCGTCTCCGGCAGTTCCCCAAGTTCCACCCCGATGAGCCCGGCCTCGGGCAGGGGGACCAGGCGGCACCTCATCGGGTACTGCCCCACGGCCTTGCTGTGGAGCCAGGTGAAACGCTCCTCCTGGCCGCCCTCCACCACCTTTCGCAACGCCTGGGGCAGGGCCCCGGCCAGTTCCCCGGGCAGGGGCAGGTCCCGTATGCTGCGCCCGACAAGCGGCGCCTCGCCAGCGGAGAAGACCGTCAGGCACGCCGCATTGGCATAGGCCACGACGCCGCCCGGGGTCAGCGCCACATAGGCCCAGGAGGCGTGCGCGGCAATGCGTTCAAGGCTGGAGGACATGGCTGCGTGTCGCCTCTCTTTGCTGTTTTCAAAATTGTCCATTTTGACTAGCAATCAAGATGTTATGCGGTTTTACGTGCCTTTGCAATAAAAATAGTTACAGCTTACTGTTTGAATTTAAAAGCAATAGTTATATGAAAAATCTGCGCCGCTCTTCTCATAATTAATAATGTGAGTATCAAACATGAGAATACGGCTTGATGCCGCCAGCCCTCTGGAATCAACACGCTGCAAAAGCGCCATCTTCTTCCCGATATTCCACACATAAATTCAATTTTGACAAAATGGCACACGAATTGAATTGCCAAAGGAAAATCGAAGGCAATCGGCGTGGGCTCTCTCAAAATTTGGCGTGTGAAATTGCAAAAAAGGGATTCCAGCGATGAGCGTTTCCAAATCCTCGTCAATCGAAAGCATCCAAAAGCAGATCCGGGACCACAACATCCGTTACATCCGCTTTGAGCAGGCGGACCTGCACGGCGTTTCCCGCAGCAAGACAGTGCCCGTCAACAGCTTCATGGACTACGTCGAGAACGGGTTGAACTTCTACGGCGGCCTGCTGGGGCTGGACATCCAGTCCCGGGTTCCCACCGGCACCGGCTACGCCGAGGAAGTGGCCTTCGAAGACCACTGCACCATTCCGGACCTCTCCACCTTCACGGTGCTGCCCTGGGTTCCCAATACGGCCAACATCACCGTTGACCCCTATTGGTACGACGGCCGCCCGGCCATGGCCTCGCCGCGGCTGCTGCTTAAAAAGATTCTCAACGAATTCGATGCGATGGGCTACATCTGTCGACTGGGCTACGAGTTCGAATTCTATGTGCTGGACAAGGAGACCCGCAAGCCCGTGTACACGGGGCAGCCAATCTTCGTCACCCTCAAGAACAACTTCGACATCGACTACGTTTACGACCTGATGGACAAGATGGACCAGGCCGGGGTGCGCGTCATCACGCAGAATTCCGAGCACGGCCCCGGCCAGCAGGAGATCAACCTGTACTACCAGGACGGCCTCCCCGCCGCAGACACCGCCTTCCTGTACAAAATGGGCGCCAAGGAAATATCCTTGCAACATGGCTACATCGCCACCTGGCTGACCAAGCCCTTCATCGACTCCAGCGCCTCGGGCTCGCACTTCCACGTCAGCCTCATCGACAAGAAGACGGGCAAGAACGCCTTCAACGACCCCGACGGCCCGTACGGCCTTTCCGACCTGGCGCGCAAGTTTCTGGCCGGACTGCTGAAGCACGCCCGCGCCAACACTATCTTCACCGCCCCCACCATCAACTGCTACAAGCGCTACCGGGTCAATTCCTTTGCCCCACACAGCGCCACCTGGGGCATGGAGAACCGCACCGTGGGCATCCGCCTCAAGGGTTGCCGGGGCGAGTCCACGCATTTCGAGAACCGCCTGGCCTGCGGCGGCGCCAATCCCTACCTGCTGGCCCTCAGCACCCTGGCCGCGGGCCTGGAGGGCATCAGGTCCTCCCCGGAGTTGCCCGCGCCCATCACGGACATCGCCTACGAGCGCGACGACGTGCCGCGGCTGCCCTTCACCCTGGATGAGGCCATCGAGGCCTTTGAAGAGGACACGGACCTGCACGCCGTCCTGCACCCGGAGTTCATCAAGCTGGTGCTGGCGGTGAAGAAGTTCGAGGTTGAGACCGCCAAGGCCCAGTTTGCGGACTACGGCACCGACACTTTCAACAACCGCGTGGATCCCTGGGAGTGGGACTACTACATGGAGCTTTTGTAACGGGCGCCTCCCCCGGCGGCGAGCGCTGGCCCGAGGCCGAAAACAGCCCCCGGACAGCGTCCGCCTGTTCGCCCCCGGCACGCAATTGGAGGAAATGATGACCAATGACTTGCCTGTTCTGGAGCTTTCCGGATCCCCTTATGAAATTGGACTTGCCCATGGCCGGGCCCTGAAGGACCGCATCGCGGAATTCGTGGCCAGTGTCACCGCCGTGCACCAGGCCAACAACGCCTACCTCAAGGTGGACGAGGACTCCCTCATCGCCCTGTGCAAAAAAAACTTGGGATTCCTTGAGAAGTTCTCGCCTGACCTGGTCGAGGAAATGCGCGGTATCGCGGTCGGCTCCGGTTTTTCCCTTGATGAGATCCTCTATCTGAACTCTTTTCTGGAGCTGGAGGACCTGCGCGCGCCAGGGCTTGGCGGCAGGGTACTGCCCGACGGTCTGTGGGGCTGCACCACCTTCAACGTGACGGCACAGGCCAGCGCGGACGGGCGGGCGTACCTCGGCCAGACCTACGACATGGAGAAGTACTACGAGAAGTACCTTTGCCTGCTCAAGATAACCCCGAAAAGTGGCCCGGCCATGCTGGTGGTGAGCTTCGCTGGGGTTCTGGGCGTGTGCGGCATGAACGCCGCTGGCCTGGGCGTGGTCATCAACAAGGTGACGGCCACCGACGCCCGGCCCGGGGTAAGCTATCCCTTTGTCATGCGCAAGGCCCTTGCGGCGCAGCGCGTGGGCGACGCTTTGGGCGCCATGATCTTCAGCCCGCGCGCCTCGGGCATCAACTATCAGCTCGCGGGCGGGGGCGCGGCCTTCTGCGCGGAAACCTCCGCCTCCTACTACCAGCTTCTGGAGATCAACGGCGCCATCGCCCACACCAACCACTTCGTGGGAGCCGACATGCGCCGCTTCGAGACGCCCAACTGGCTGAGCCATGGCGGGTCCATGGTTCGCAAGCAGGTGGCCGACGGGTTCCTGAGGAAGCACAGCGGCAGGCTGACGCCAGAGCTGCTGCGGGAACTGACCCGCGACCACACCAACCACCCCCGGTGCATTTGCGCCCACGGCTTTCCCGGAGAGGCGGAGACCACCGCCTTCCACACGGTGTTCGCCGTCATCATGGACCCCGCTGCCGGGCGGATGGAGTTTTGTCGCGGAAACCCCTGTGAAAACAGCTATAAAACTTATGATCTGTAGCCGATGGCGCAGGGGTGTTGTCGGTGGGATGGCTGGTTTGCTCAAGTTAACCTTTGTGAGGTGATCTATGCAGTCCAAGGACAAGATTGAACAGAGCATGCGGGAGTTCGATGCAGGCGGCATGAGCCGCCGCCAGTTTCTCAAGAGGATGTCCGTCCTCGGCGTTTCCGCCGTGGTGGCCAACGTGGTGGCCTTGTCGCCGCTGGGGGCGCTTAACGCCTTCGCGTCCATGAAGGGCGCTGAGGAGCGCGCCTGGGAGCTGGCCAAGGTGGCTGCGGCCAAGGCCAAGAAGAAGACCCTGACCCTGCTGATTCCCACCGGCTCCATCGGCAACATGACCCCCTACGTGAGCAAGTGGAAAAACGAGCTGGGCATCACCCTGGAGTTCATCGAAGAGCCCGACGAGGTCATCCACACCAAGGGCATGCAGGAGGCCGTGGCCAAGACCGGTCGCTACGACGTGATGATGCCCACGGCCATGTCCTACCCGGACTGGATCGATTCGGGCGTCATCTACGACCTCACCGACTGGACCAAAAAATACGATCCGGAGCTCTTCAACAAGGAATACGGCGTGGTGTTCCCCGCCAGCCACCATGCACAGCTGTACAACGGCCGCGTGGCCGGACTTTTGAATGACGGCGACCAGATCACCCTGCTGTGCCGGGAAGACCACCTGAAGGACAAAGCCAAGGCCAAGGCCTTTGAGGACAAGTTCGGCCGCAAGCTGGCCGTGCCCGACACCTGGAAGGAATACCACGACCTGGCGAAGTTCATGCACAATCCGTCAAAGGGCTTCTACGGCAGCCTGGAGTACCGCTCGCCGTACTACGTCAAGTGGATGTTCATGCAGCGCCTGGTGTCCAAGGGCGTGCTGTACTTCGACGGCGAGATGAATCCGACCTTCAACTCCGACACCGGCGTCCAGGTGCTTGAAGAAATGCTGGCCATGAACCAGTACCTGCACCCCAACGCCTTCAGCTTCACGTGGTCGTCCAACTACAACGCCTTTGGACGCGGCGAAGGCTTCATGAACATCGTGTGGCCTTCCGGCTTCAAGTACGCCAAGGCCCCCTCCACCGGCCCGGCCACCACTGGCAAAATCGCGGCCACGGTCATGCCCGCCGACTTCACCAAAAACGGCACCAAGGTGTATGCGGGCCTGTTCTGCTGGGGCTACGGCTACGCCGTGTCCAAGTACTCGGCCAACCCGGAGCTGGCCTACGCCTACGCGCAGTGGATGACCTCCCCGACCATCTCGGCGGACGCCATTCCCTACCTGGGCGGCTACTCCGACCCGTACCGCGTGAGCCACATGCTCAAGCCCACCAAACGTCTGTTGGACACCTACTCCCCGGCCTACCTGAAGACCCTGTACAACAACATCGTCAACACCGTGCCCGACTTCTGCCTGCCCGGCGGGTTTGAGTATCAGGACGCCCTGGACAAGCAGGTGCATGCCTGCATGACCGGCTCCAAGACCCCCAAGGAAGCACTGGCCAACGCCGCGCACTCGTTTGAGCGCATCACCCGGCGCATCGGCAAGGAGAAGGTCAAGAAATCCTGGCTGTCTTTGGCCAAGAACCTGGCCGTGCCCATCCGCAAGGCCAGCGGCGCGGACAAGTGGAGCTAACGACGTAAACGATTCCCGGCTGCGGGCCAGCGTTGCGCGGTCCGCAGCCGGGAATGAACAGGCGATAGGCACAATGACACATACACCAAGTTCTCAGCTTTCCACGGGGATGCAGGTCGTCAGGCCGGGCGGCCTGAGCAATGCGGCCATCGCCCGGCTTTTCACGCTGCCCGGCCAGATCGTCTCGATGCTCGTGCTGGTCATGCCGCTTCTGGTGGCCCTGTACATGAGCTTTACGGATTGGTCGCCCACCCGCGGCTCGCTCTTCGACGCGGGCTTTGTCTCCTTTGAGAACTACAGCGAGCTCCTGGTCTGGGACACGCGCTTCACCTACGCCGTCATCCGCACCATGCTCATCTCCATTGTCTGCCTGTGCCTGGAGTTCACCTTCGGCCTGGGGCTGGCGGTGCTGTTCTTGCGCAAGTTCCGCGGCAAGTCCTTGCTGTTCTCCGCCTTTCTTACGCCCATGATGATCCTGCCCGTGGTGGTGGGCTACATTTTCTGGATGCTCTTCCAGTCCAACGGGCCCATCAACCAGATTCTGGAGTTCCTGTTCGGACCCGAGGCCGCCCTGGAGTGGTTCCGCAGCGCGCCCACGGCGATCTTCGCCGTGATTCTGACCGAAGTGTGGCACTGGACGCCGCTGTTCTTCCTCATCCTGCTCTCCGGGCTCAACTCCATCCCGGAGAACCCCATCAGGGCAGCGGTCATATTGGGGGCCAGCCCCAGGCAGGTGTTCTGGCGGGTGGTCATGCCCATGCTGAGGCCTGTCATCACCGTGGCCTTCGTCATCCGCGCCATGGAGATCATCAAGCTTTTCGACGAGGTCTTCATGCTCACGCGCGGCGGCCCGGGCTCCTCCACGGAGACCATCAGCCTGTACATCTACAAGCTGGCCTTCAATGATTTCCAGCTGGCCTACGGCGCGGCAGCGGCCTTCCTGGTGCTGCTTGGTTCCCTGCTGCTTGTGCATCTATTGCTGGCCCCCGTGCGCGACCAACTTCTGGAGGTCAACCGCTGATGCTGACCAAGAATCTTTCCCCCTTGCAGGCCGTGCTGATGTTCGCCGCCTTGGTGGTGGTTCTTTTCCCGGTGTTCTGGATTCTGATGACGGCCATCAAGCCGCCCACGGACTGGAATGCCTCGCCGGCCATCTGGTTCCCGTCGGAGCCGACCTTAGTGAACTTCAAGACCCTGTTCGACCCGGACGCCTTGGGCGAGTATGGCGTGGGCGGGGTGAGCCAGCCCGCAACCAAGGCCGTGTTCGGCTCCATTCTGGCCACCATAGTGGCCACGGCCCTGTCCGTCACCATCGGGCTGTTCTCGGCCATCGGCATTTCCCGCTACGGCAACGGCAGCAAGCTCACCCCGCTGGTAATCCTTTCCGGGCGCATGTTTCCCCCGGCGGCCATCGCCGTGCCCTTTGTCATCATCTTCTCCCACGTCGGGCTCATCGACAGTTACATCGGGCTCATCTGCATCTACGTGGCGGTAACGCTGCCTTTCTCCACCTGGATGATCAAAAGCTTTGTGGACGACCTCCCGCGCGAAATCGAGGAGGCCGCAATGATCGACGGCCGCTCCAAGCTTATGGCGCACCTCACGGTGACCATCCCGCTCATCAAGGGCGGGCTGTTCGCCACCACAATGTTCATCTTTATCCTGAACTGGTCGGAGTTCATGTTCGCCCTGGTTCTGTCCTACACCAGCGTCAGCACCATTCCGGTGCAGTTGGCCAAGTACGTCACGGCCACGGCCGGAACCCTGTACGGCGTTCAGGCCGCCCTCGCCGTCTTGGCCATGATCCCGCTGGTCATCGTCGGCTATCTCATCCAGTCCCACCTTGCGCGGGGCATGACCTTTGGAGCGATCAAGCAATGAGCACCTGCAAGCTGGAGCTCGTCTCCCTGGCAAAAGAGTATGAGGACGGCAGCGTCATCGCCGTGGACGGCATCAACCTTCAGGTGCGCGCAGGCGAAACCATCGCCCTCCTGGGGTCTTCCGGGTGCGGCAAGTCGACCACGCTGAACATGATCGTCGGGCTGGAGCCCCCAAGCTCCGGCGACATCCTGGTGGACGGAAAATCCATCATCGGCCTGCCTGCGGGCAAGCGAGACGTTGGGCTGGTCTTTCAGGACTACGCAGTGTTCACCTCCATGAGCGTGCGCAAGAACCTGGCTTTCGGGCTGGAGGTGCGCGGCAAAGGCCGTGCGGAGGTGGACAAGGCCGTGGCCGAGGTGGCGGAACTGCTCGGCATGTCTGACCGGCTGGACGCACGGGCCAAGGACCTTGGCGGTTCCGAACTCCAGCGGGTGGCCATCGGCAGAACCCTGGTCACCAAGCCTTCCATCCTGCTTTTGGACGAGCCCCTGTCCAACCTGGAAACCGCCGCGCGCATGGCCATGCGCAACGAGCTGCGCCGCCTGCAAAGCGAGATCGGCCTGACCATCATCTATGTGACTCACGATCAGGTGGAGGCCTTCTCCCTGGCGGACCGCATCGCCGTTATGGACGCGGGCAAGATTCTGCACGTGGAGAAGAGCGCAGTCATCTGCGACAAGCCGAACCACACGTTTGTCGCCGGTTTTCTGGGCTTTCCGCCCATGAACCTTTTGCGCGGCAGGTTCGAGGGCGAAGCCGGGGCACTCGGCTTCAACAACGGGGCCTTCACCCTGCCCGTGCCGGAAACACCCGCCTTGCCCAAGGGCATCTGCACCATGGGCATTCGGCCCGAGGCCCTGCACCTGGCCCCCCAGGGCTGCGCCGCCATGACCGGAACGGTGGTGTTGCTTGAACCGCGCGGGCCGGAGTCGGTGCTCACCGTCAACGTCGGCCCCACGAAGCTCAAGGCCTTGGTGCCAAGCGACGTTCGCCTGAACGAAGGCGAGGTGGTGGGCCTGAACCTGGATTACGAGACAGTGTTGTTCTTCGACGGTGAAAAAAACCGGAGCATGGACTTCAAATTGAACGGAGGGCTGTGCTCATGACCGGTACGACCGAACGGCATCTGGTCCTCGACGTGCAGGGGATCAGCAAAAAGTTCGCCGGAAAACCCGCGCTGAAGGGCGTCGGGTTCACCGTGCCCAAGGCTTCGCTCACGGTCATCCTCGGCCCTGCCGGGGCGGGCAAGACCACCACCCTGCGCATCATCGCCGGGCTGGACACCCCGGACGCAGGGGACGTGCTGCTCTCCGGCCTGAACGTGGCGGGCTGGGAGCCCAAGGACCGCGGCGTGGCCATGATCTTTGACAACCTGGCCCTGTACCCGGACAAGACAGGCTTCGGCAACATCGCAAGCCCGCTGGTCATCCGGGGGGAGTCCAGGGACGTCATCGCCGCCAAGGTCAACGAGATGGCCAAGGTGCTGCAGGTGACGCCCATCCTGGGGCGGCTGCCCAAAACCATGAGCGGCGGCGAACGGCAGCGCATCGCCCTGGGACGGGCGCTCATCCGCTCGCCCCAGCTGTTTTTGCTGGACGAACCGCTCTCCAGCCTGGACGCCAAGCTGCGCATCGAGCTGCGGGCCGAGCTGAGGCGCATGCAGCGCGACCACGGCTACACCTTCCTGCTGGCCACCCCGGACTTTCACGAGGCCATGGCCATAGCCGACACCATCGTCATGCTCCGCAAAGGCGAGGTGGTGCAGATCGCCAGCCCGCAGGACATGTACGACCGCCCTGTGGACAGGGAGACCGCCCTGTTCATCGGCGCGCCGCAAATCAACCTCATCGCGGGCAGCCGCGAGGCCTCGACCCTGCGCTTCGCAGGGGGCAGCCTGCCCCTGCCGCAGCATCTGGAGTCGCTTTTGACCAACGCGACGGTCATTGAACTCGGCGTCCGGCCAGAGAACCTGCGCCCGGCACTCGCCGGAACCGGGGCCGTACAGGCCAGGCTGACGGACATCGAGTCCCTTGGCCCCAAGTCCGTGCTGACTGTGCGCAACGCTGACGCGACGCTGCACCTGGTGGTGCCAAGCGCCGAGGCCGTAGATCTGTCAGAAGGCATGGCCCTGGGCATCGACTTGATCGATCCGGCGAAGCTTTTGGCCTTTGATGCACACACCGGGCTTCGGCTTGGGCACGGCGCCTAGGAACGCCCCCTTTTGAGCGAGGAGCGCATGATCAACCTCTTTGTGACCTACAGGTGCAACCTTGCCTGTTCCTACTGCTTCGCCCGCGAGCTTCAGCCAGAGTTCCCCCGCGACCTCTCGGAGCAGGACTTCGAGAGGCTCCTGGAGTGGATGCGCGGCGCGGGCGTGCCCTCGGCGGCCTTCATCGGCGGGGAGCCCACCCTGCATCCTGGTTTGGCGGGCATGATCGAGCGCACGGCCCAGGCGGGCATCGCCGTGGTGCTGTTCTCCAACGGCCTGTTCGATGCCGGGCTGGCGGAGAGGGTCGCGCCGCACGTCTCCAACTTCGTCATCAACTACAACGAGCCCACGCTGTACACCCCGGCCCAGCAGGCCCGCCTGGACGAGACACTGGCCCGCTTGAGGGCGCTGGGTGCGCACATGGCCTTCTCCAAAAACTTCTCCAGAGATTACAGTAGCTATGAGTACCTGCTGGCGGGCTGCGAGCGCTACGGCGTCAGCTCCGTGCGCTACGACATCTCCCGGCCCAGCCTAAGCGGCGCCAACGACTACTTCACGGACGACGACACCCAGCGTATCATCTCGCATGTGGTTGATTTCGTGAAGGCGTGCGAGGCGCGGGGCATCAAGACCGGTCTGGACTGCAGCGTCAAGTTGTGCGATTTGAGAGTCGAGGACAGGAACTACCTGGAGCGCGTCTCCATGAAGTTTTCGGGCGTGTGCCACCCCTCCATGGACATCCACCCCGACCTGTCCGCTTCCTACTGCCTGCCCCTGCGCGAGGTGACGGTCGCGGACGTAACCGCCTTCCCCAACCAGGACGCCCTCATGTGGCACTTCGCGGAGCTGGTGCGGCCCATGCGCCGCGTGTCCGTGTCGCACCAGTGCCTGGACTGCAAGGACTTCATGCGCCGCTGCCAGGGCGGCTGCCTGGCCCTGCGGCGCCTATCTGGAGAGCAGGCCGGGGAAGACATTGTGCAACCGCGCGGTGGAGACTAGCATGCCCTCCCAGAAGTTCCTCACCTCCTGCACGCGCGACTGTCCCAACACCTGCGGCCTGGTGGCCACGGTGGAGGACGGCCGCCTGGTCAAACTTGGCGGCGACCCCAACCACCCCCTGACGCGGGGCGTGGCCTGCCACAAAACCTCAAAATACATCGCCCGCGTGTACAGCCCGGAACGCGTGACCACCCCGCTGATCCGCCAGGGCGGGGCCTGGCGGCGCGCCCAGTGGGACGAAGTGCTGGACCTCATCGCGGAGCGGATGAAGACCTTCGCCGCCCAGTCCGGCAACGAGTCCATCCTGTATTATCAGGGCTATGGCGAGCGCACGGCCCTGAAGCTGCTGAACAAGTATTTCTTTAACCTGTTCGGCGGGGTGACCACCATGCGCGGCTCCCTGTGCGGCGGGGCCGGCCAGGGCTCCCAGAACCTGGACTTTGGCGAGCGTGTGTCCCACGACCCGCTGGACCACCTGAACAGCAGGTCCATGGTGCTCTGGGCCCGCAACCCGGTGTCCACGAACATCAGCTTGGTGCCCATTGCCCGGGAGGTGCGCAAAGGCGGCGGCAGGGTCATCGTCATCGACCCCGCGCGCACCCGGTCCGTGGCCCTGGCTGACCACCACATCGCCCCGCGGCCAGGGGGCGACGGCTATCTGGCCATGGCCGCCACCAAGCTCATCATTGCCGCCGGGGCCCAGGACACCGCCTTTGTCGAGCAGCACGCCGTGGGCTATGAGCAGTACCTCGGCATTCTGGGCCGCTACAAGGTGGAGGAGCTCTGCGCCAAGGCGGGGGTTCCTGTCTCGGACGCCGTGCTGCTGGCGGAGACCCTCATGCGGCAGAGGCCCACCTCCATCCTCTTAGGCTGGGGCCTGCACCGCTACGAGTATGCGCATCATCTGCTGCGCCCCATCGATGCCCTGGGCGCGGTGAGCGGCAACATCGGCGTTCCCGGCGGCGGCGTAAGCCAGGGCTTTGAGGAATACGGTCCGTTTGATCAGCAGTACTGGGGCGACGGGCTGCACGCGCCGCGCCGCACCCTGCTCATCCCCATGGTGGGCGATGAAATCCTCACGGCCCAAGATCCACCCATCCGCATGATCTACGTCACTGCCTCCAACCCGGTGTGCATGGCGCCCAACACCGCAAAAATCGCCAGGGCCTTCGACAAGGCGGAATTCGTAGTCTATTCGGGCCATTTCATGGACGACACCGCCGACCATGCGCACGTGTTCCTGCCCGCCACCACCTTTCTGGAAGAGGATGACATCGTGGCCAGCTACGGCCATAACTACGTGGGGCCGGTGAACAAGGCCATCGAGCCCGTGGGCGAATGCCTGTCCGAATTCCACATGTTCTACGAGCTGGCCTCGCGCTTTCCCTTTGCCGGGCAGTACCGCAAATCCGTGGATGAATGGCTGCAGGTACTGTGCGCGCCCATCTGGGAACAAGGCGGCACCCTGGAGGGGCTGCGCAAGGCGGCCTTCCGGCTGGATGCACCCATGGTGCCCTATGCGGACAAGACGTTCCGCACCCCTTCGGGCAAGTATCAATTCATGACCGAATTCGACGACTCCGCCCATCCCGGCAAGGACGTGGCGTACCCGTACAAGCTGCTGACCATCGCCCCGCACCACGCCATCTGCTCGGAGCTGACCATGGCCGAGCACGACGCCCTGCCCGTGGTGATTCTGAGCGCGGACGAAGCCGGGCGGCTGGGTCTGGAGCATGACAGGCCCGTGCTGGTCGAGAGCGCCTACGGCAGGATCAAGGCCTTGCTGCGAGTGGACGCGACCCTGCGGCCGGACGTGCTGGTGGCGGAGCGGGGCGGCTGGGCCAAGGCCGGGCACGGCCTGAATCTGCTGACGCGCGACATGGCCAGCATTGTGGGCCAGGGCACACCGTTCTATGAAACCACCGTGGCCGTCAGGCCCTGCCCGGCCGGGACTGCGGCGGATGCGACCATCCTGGTGATCCAGCTGAGCGGCCATGCGCCGGGGGGCAACTTCTGCAAGAGCCTGCAACGCGAGGGCGCGCTGCTGTGCACCCTGCGGCCGGACAAGGGCGAGCCCCTGCCCCAAGGCCCGGAAGGCTTTGGCGGCCTGGTGGTGCTGGGCGGGCCGCAGCACGCCTATGACGATGCCGCCTCACCTTTTTTTCCGCAGCTTATGCGGCTTATGCGCGACTTTGATGCCATGGGCTTGCCTGTGGCGGGCATCTGCCTGGGCTGCCAGCTTTTGGCGCGGGCGCACGGGGCCGCAGCCTGGAGCATGAACACGCTGGAGTATGGCTTTGTGCAGCATCAGCCCACTGCCGAGGCCAAGGCCGACCTGGTGCTTGGGCCGTCCCTGCCGCTGCCCGGGCTGATGGAGTTCCACGAGGATTCCTTCGACCTGCCGCAGGGGGCCGTGCTTCTTGTGAAGGGGGCGCAGTGCGCGAACCAGTGTTTCCGCGTGGGCAGCCGGTCCTACGGCTTCCAGTTCCACCTGGAGGTTGATTCGAAGATCGCCAGCAATTGGATCGAGCTCTTCCGCAAGCGCGACCTGGAGAACTACACGGCCTACCGGGAGCACTACTGCGAGGCGTTTCTGGATGAGCTCGCCAGGGAGCTTGGGCTGCTCACGGCAGACTCCGAGCTGTTCTGCCGCAAGGTGGCCCGCAACTGGTTGAATCTGCGAACCTGCGGGACGGACACCTCACAGGAGCAGCCTCTGCACCCGTAGTAAAGCCCTGGCGACGAACCGCCGCCAGGGAACGGTGCGACAGGCTAGGCTTTCGCGTTCCCGTCTTCCTTCTTGAACACGATGAGCGGGCAGTTCTTGCAGATGTCCGCGCCGGGGAAGGCCTTGCCTGGCCTAGTGATGGCTGCGCCGCCCTTGTCGTGCACCCGGTCGCACAGGCGTGTGACCAGGGCCTGCATATGCTCTCCGGGAATGGCTACATTGATCTCGCCGCGCTCGGTCTTGCCGGAGTTGTAGCTGCCGCTGCAGGCCAGGAACAGGTTGGCCTGCTTGGCGTTGAAGGCGAAGACATTGCCCGCGCAAGCCGCAGAATTTACACTCATGGAAGGCCGGAAACACTTCATGTCCCGGGTGGCCATCCAGTCGCCGATGAGGTGATAGGCCTGCATGTTGTCGCAGTAGAAGTGCACCACGTCGGGCACCCCCACCGCCTGGGCCAGCGGCCCCACCGACACAGCCAGCAACTTGCCCTCGGGCAGGCGCGGCTTGGCCTCCACCACCCGCTTGGCCTGCTCGAAGTCCACGCAGTATTTGAGGTGGCTCTTGACCTCGCCCTCGTCCAGCCCCTTCCAGCCGAACACGTACTGGGCATTGGTGCAGCCCATCTTCTCGCGCTCCACCAGCACAGTTGTTCCCTCCATGCGCGCCCCGATTTCGGCCTGGCAGAAGGTCAGCGGCTTCACCGGCGCGTAGTGCGGATGTTTTGATCGGAATTCTGCAAGCTTGGCCTCGTCGAAATAGTAGGTGATGGCCACGGGATAATGCATGAGCCGCAGCTCGCGCATGAGAATTTCCTGCATCTGGACGAAATCGGGAGCAAGCATGGGGAACTCCTTTCCGTTCGGCAGCGGGGCGATCTGCCCGCCGCTAGTTATGTTATCTTTAGCATAACAAACCGGGCGAGGCGCGTCAAAGGGGGGGGCGCGACAAAACCGGCCACTTCGGCTTTCCAGTGGCCGCAAGCCGCAAACAGAGGCCGCTTGACGTTCTCAACCAGGGCACCATATCGTACCGATAGGGAAGAATTCGCAGCAGGCGGGCGCAAGCCTCTGGTCTCAAGGCGGTACGAACATGCCAAGTTCTATTTTCTGGCTCATCATCGCGGCGGTGGCGGCTTTGGCTCTTTTAGACGTGGGGCTTGGAGCCCTGCGGCCCGACCCGTACAGCGGCGGCGAGAAGCGTCCGGTGCGCATCGGGCTCAAGGAGTTTGCCACCAGGCCTCTGCCCATCTTCCTTTTCGGGGTGGGCACGGCCATGTTGCCGGACAGGGTCTGGGCCGGGGCCGGGATGTTGGTTCTGGCCGCGCTGCTGGCCTTGCTGGGCGGCAGCAAGAAGTCGGAAGGATAATGCTCGCTACTCGCGGCCCACTTTCTTGAGCAGCACAGTGAGGCCCACCGACACCAGTGCAAGCAGCAGGGCCAGCGCTCCGGCCCTGGGGAAATCTCCGGTGAACACCGCATTGTAGATCTCAAGGGATACCGCGTTGGTGCGGCCTATGATGTCGCCGCCGAGCAGGAGGCTGACGCCCACCTGGCCCAGGGTATCGGTGAGGTTTGCCAGTCCGGCGTCCACCTCGCCCGTCACCACGTAGGTCATTACCTGCGGCACAGTGGTCATGATGAATATTTTGTCCTTGAGGCCTTCGGCTAGCCCGGCCTTGGCCAGCGCCTCCTTGCCAGCAATGCCGTAGATGGCCTTGGCAGCGTAGGGCATGGACACGCGCTTCACTTCTGGCTTGGCCAGGTCGGCAAGGGCGCTGAAGCTCTTGCCCTTGGGCCAGGCCACAACAAGAGCGCCTTTGCCCAGTTCGGTGAAGGAGGCCAAAGTCGCCGCCTCGGCCAGGTCGTGGGTCACGTGGATGATGGGCATGGAGAAGGTGTCGCGCAGGCGCAGGAGTTCCTGGCGCAGGGCACTGCGCGTGGCCGCGTCCAGGGCTGAGAAGGGCTCGTCGAGCAGAAGCGCCTTGGGCCGCCGGGCCCAGGGCCTGACAGAGCTCCCCGCGCTGACGCTCCCCGCCGGACATCTGTCCGGGATGTGCACCGGCAAGGTGCGCGATGCCGAATGATTCCAGCAGGCTATGCGCCAGCACGCGGTCGCTGGTGGCATAGGCCACGTTCTGGGCCAGTGTCATGTGCGGGAAGAGCGAGAATTCCTGGAACACCAGACCAACGCCACGCGCCTGAGGCTTGCGAAACACCACGGCGGCAGTCCGCCGGGCCCTGGTCGCGGCAGTGGATGGTGCGGCCGCACTGGCCAAGGCTGCGCAGGGTGGCGTTCAGGGTGCGAGGAACAACGCTCGGTGGAAATTGTCCTCAAGGGGCATAGCCGCAATGTCTGCCAGGCTTCCCTCGAAGTCGCCTCCGAAACTCCGCCTCCATCATGCGCTCCCGGCCAGTCTGAAGCTTGAAGCCCTCACCGGGGTTGCCGGTGGCTTCTTCCGGCGAGAGAACCCGCGCGGGGATGCGCATTGGCTCGTTCAGCAGCTCTGCATGCCGCCACTTCCTTGTGCCCTTGCCTGGATGTCGTGGAGAATATCTGGCGTCATGTGTTCCTCTGGTTGTCGGGTAAAAATTGGAACAATTCATGTTGAAAGTGGAGGGATTTGTTTAGGGCAATGGCGCGTGTCACGATTTTAAAGTAAATCTGGACAGGGACCTATCCATTGGCGGTCACGCGTACAGTAATTATCGTGTAAGCAGACTGAGCGTTGCGATGAAATATCTTCACGCCACGAACTGTGCTAGAAATTTGTGCGTAGAGAGTTCAAATATGCACTCCACATTGCCCGCCATTGATGTTACGCATTGAGTAGGAGCTCGTTTTTCCATAACCATTATAACAGCCAAGGAGACCCGTAATGAAAGTCAGCGCCCGCAATCTCATCCCCGGCAAGGTCACCAGCATCACCATGGGGCCCGTGAACGCCGAAGTCGTTGTTGAAGTGGCCCCCGGCATCGAGGTGGTTTCCGTCATCACCGCCCACTCGGTGAAGGCCATGGAGCTCAAGGTCGGCAGCGTGGTCAAGGCCATGGTTAAGGCCTCCAACGTCATGCTCGTCACCGACTAACTCCGGCTTTACGCCGTGTGCGAAAAGGCCTGCGGTTTGCGCCGCAGGCACTTTGTCGTGCAGGCGCGACCGGAATTTCGCCACAGAGAGGGCGCATGGCGGGGCATTCGCCGGACGCCGTCGCTCAGGCCCTGGCGCTGCCATCGCAGGCTGGCCAACAGAACGGGCTTAAAGACCATACACCCGGCGCAAGGCGTCCTTCACGGTGCCCGAGGCGACGACCACCGGGATGCCGTGCTCGCCGAGGATTGTGCGCGGCGCACCTCCCGCCTCCTGCGCCACCACGGCCCGGCAGTCCGAAAGGGTGGCCGCCAGCTCCCGCCAGCCCGCAGCGCTCATGAGGCCGGGGTCCGTTTTGCCACCGCCTCCGCACCCGGCAACGCCGAGGGAGTCGCCGCAGCCGCAGCCCCCGCCGAGGCCGCGCACGGCGGCGCGCTCTTCCCGGAGCCGGAAGCTGCCATCCTCGGACATGCTCCAGATTTGCAGCCGCCTGGCCGCGCCCAGGTGCGTATCCACCAGAACGCTGCTGACCGAGGCCACGGCGACATACGGACGATCGTCCTGGACCTGCGGGGGCAGCTTCCCGCAGGCGGCCAGGACGCCGCCCAGTTCACCGGAACGGTCACTGCAGAGCAGTCCGACGGCGTCCGCCCGGCAACGACGGCAATGTGTCATCTGCGGCACCAGATGGCCAAGCTGCCCGCGCAGGGCGTGGATGGCCTCCTTGGTGGGCTCCGGCAGATGTCCGAAGGGAGTGCCCTCGGTGGGGTGCATGGGCATGAGGTTCATGAGGTCCGCGCCCAGCTCGCGGGCCTTCTCGGCCACGGCCTTGAGCGGGGCGTTGCCGTCGATGTCGTTGATGCCCGGAATGACGATGGTGTTGACCTTCACGGCCAGGCCATGGGTCTTGAGCGCGGCGATGGACGCAAGCTGGCGCGACAGGATCAGCTCGGCGGCATCCCGGCCCCGGTAGACCGTATTGCCGTCGCGCACCCAGGCGTAAATCTGCGCGCCAATCTCCGGGTCGATGGCGTTCATGGTCACCGTGGCGTGGGTGACGCCGAGCGCCGCCAGATCGTCCACGTACTGGGGCATGGCCAGGCCGTTAGAAGACAGGCAGAAGAGCATGTGCGGGTACTCGGCCTTGATGAGCCGCATGGTCTCCAAAGTCTCCTCTGCGTTGGCCATGGGGTCGCCGGGACCGGCGATGCCGATGACCGTGATGCGCGGCTCCTTGTCCAGCACCTGGCGCGTGTACTCCAGTGCCTGGAAGGGCTTGAGGATGCCGCTGGTGACGCCAGGGCGCGACTCGTTGACGCAGTCGTACTTGCGGTTGCAGTAATTGCACTGGATGTTGCATTTGGGCGCCACGGGCAGATGCACGCGTCCGCATGTGCCGCTGGCTTCCTTGTTGAAGCAGGGGTGCTTTGTTGATTGCGGGCCGGGCTGCTGGGCAGGGCCAAGGGAATCGGGAAGGTCAAAGCTGGATGGCATGTTCGGCTCCCTGTGTTGTCGCTGGCGGCGACAGGATCTCATTCTTGCGGAAGGGTCTGTACGTCAGGTTGAAACGCTTCATGCGCAGGCCCATTGTCCGGCGCGTCAGGCCAAGGGTTTTGGCCGCCTCCGTGGTGTTGCCCTGGCCTCGGCGCAGGGCCTCCACCAGCATCTCGTACTCGATGGAGGCCAGCCGGGCCTCCAGGCTGTTCTGAGCTGGACTGCCTGGGAGCGCCGGCGCCTGTAGCGATAACGGCAGGTCATGGGCCTGGATGGTGTCCTCCTCGGCCAGGATCACGGCCCGGTGGATAACGTTCTCCAGTTCCCGCACGTTGCCGGGCCAAGTGTGCTTGAGCAGCATGTTCAAAGCGGCAGGGGCGATGGCGTTGACACTTTTTTCGGTCTCCCGCGCGAAATGCTCCACGAAGTGCTCCGCCAGGGGTGCGATGTCGCCGCTGCGCTCGCGCAGGGGAGGCACCAGGATGGGAAAGACGTTGAGCCTGTAATACAGGTCCTGCCGGAAGTACCCTTGAGCCACCATCTCCGCCAAATTCCTGTTGGTGGCTGCGACGACGCGGATATTGACCGTGACGGTGCTGCTGCCGCCCACCCGCTCGAACTGCCGTTCCTGCAGCACGCGCAGGAGTTTGGCTTGCACGGGCAGGGAGAGCTCGCCCACTTCGTCGAGGAAGATGGTGCCTCCGTCCGCTTCCTCGAAGCGTCCCTTGCGCAGCTGGGCCGCCCCGGTGAAAGATCCCTTCTCGTGCCCGAAGAGCTCACTTTCCACGATATTCTCCGGCAGGGCCGCGCAGTTGAATTTTACCAGCGGGCCCTTGGGGTTTAGGCCGCCATAGTGCAGGGCGCCCGCGATGAGCTCCTTGCCCACGCCGGACTCGCCGAGCAGCAGCAAAGTGGTCCTGGTCCGGGAGACCTTGCGCAGCACATCGTAGATTTCGAGCATGGGCTTGGAGGAGCCGATGATATTGGATGGCCGGTAGCGCTCCTTGAGCTTGTCCATGAGGATGCGCGCGCGGTCCTCCCACAGGACCTTGTCCACGTTTTCCACCAGGTGCAGCTCCACGGCCTGGGCCAGCATATGGGCCACCACCACCAGGGCGCTTACGTGCTTGTCCAGGAGCTGCTCGTTTTCGTAGCGGCGCTCCGCGCTGATGGTGCCGAGCACCTTGGCCCCGCGCAGGATGGGCACACACATGAAGGAAAGCTCCTGGTCCGCGGCGCCAGAGAAGCTCTGGGTCCGGTTCAGAAAGGCGGGCTCGTCGCCTATGCGCCGCACGATGATGGGCTTGCCCGTCTCCACAACCTTGCCCGTGACGCCCTCGCCAAGGGAATACACGCCCCGGTCCTGTTCCTCCCGAGTGAGGCCGATGCTTTTGTGCACGAAGATGCGGCCGGATTCCCGGTGGTGCAGGCTGATCATGCCCCGCTTCATGCCCATGCCCGTGAGCATGTAGTCGAGCAGGCAGTCCAGCGCCCCGCAGAAGTCATTCTGCTCGGAGATGCGGCGGCCCATCTCGAAAAGCAGGGGCACGATCTTCCCCCGGCACACCCCCGCATGGCACTCCTTCATCTCGCCCTCTGCCTCCAGGCTGCGAGGGGCTGCGCGGCTGGCGCCGGGTGGGAGGTCGCTATGATCTGGCATGTTCGGCCTCCATGGGTTGCAGCGTTGTATGAGCAAGGCATGTGCCACCACGGGCGGCCTTTTCGGCTGGTGTGCCAAAAACTGTTCCGGCAGTGCAATCTGCCGGATAAGCTGTGCAATTCGTTCTCCGGCGCTCGCTTGCGGCGGCGGGACGCAACGGGTCGGCCCCAGCCGCAGACAATTCCGGCCACCATTTGGTATCCTGCGCCATTTTTGTTGTTGCCCGGCGCAAGACGAAGGCTCCCGGACTCACCCCGGCATCAGAATCCGTGCTTCTTGCCTTTGAGGGATTCGATGCTGATGCGGATGACCGCTGTGGCCTTGAAGTTCGCTTTGGGATACTCGAACTTCCTGTCGGTGAAGCGGGCCACGATGGCGTCCAGGGCCGTGATTTTTTCGGCCTCATCCTCCACGAAGAAGGCCACCCCGGTGCCGATGACAGTGCGGTGCCGGGCCTCGAAGTCGCATGGCTCGTCGCTCTCAATGACCCCGTGGTCCACGCTGATGCAGAAGCAGACCTTGCTGTTGCGTTTCAGTATCCCGATCTTCGAGCCCGCCCTGGCGGAATGGAAGAACAGGTTCCTGCCGTCGTAGGCGTAGAACACCGGCACCACGAAGGGCATGTTGTCGTCCGCCAGGGCCAGGTGCATCACCTTGCCGCCAGCGAGGATGGCGTCCATTTCCGTGCGGTCGGTGATCTCGCGGTCCTTGCGGCGCATGGCCCCATGCGGATGTTCTGCGGATGCGTTCATGCCTGCTCCTTGTCGGTTGGTTATAATCTGTGCGTTGTGGGGCGCGGCTCAAGAGCCGCACTCGTGGCAGCTGGTCACCACGCGTATCTCGCGCTGGAAGTCGCTGCGCAGGGGTACGGCGTAGGCGGCTGGCTTGGCCGGGAGGTTTCGCAGGGTCTCTATGCAGGCGGCCGGGAGCCCTCGCTCCACGGCGCCCTGGATGATGAAGTCGAGGTATTCCCTGCTGGGCTGGCGCGGCAGCCCCAGAATGTTTTTCTTGTACAGCAGCACGGTGCGCCTCTCGCCCGCCGCGTCCCTCACCCTGGCCGGGTAGTGGAAGCAGGTCCCGGCCCCGTCCAGCCGGGCGTCGTGCCACACGTCCAGGCGCTGGGCGTCCGCGAAGGTCAGCTCGTAGACCACGCCCCAGAGCTCCCGGCCAGGCATCGGCACCGCCGTCTCCACAGCGCCGTCCCAGGTGTCGGAATGGCTGAAAAAGCCCAGTTCATGGTCCGGCAGACAGGCCACGGAAACCAGCACCGGCCGGGAGCAGCGCTCCCTGATCTGGGCCGGGTTCATGTCCGACCCGTAGGCGAAGAGATACTGCCGGCAGGGGTTGCCGTCGAAGGTAAGCGCGCTGTCCTTGGTCATGGAGTCACCTCGGGGAAAGAATAGACAGGGGAAGGATGCGGGAAGGGCAATCCCCGGAGCGCCTGGCCGGAAGGCCCCTCCGGGGATCGTGCGCCGCAGGGGCGGCGCCCTGGCCCGCTACCAGACGTTGAGGATCCATTCCTTGTTCTTTTTGTGTTCCATGTCGGCGAACAGGGTGTTGGCCATAAGCTCGGCCAGCCAGATGGCCCCCGCATAGCCCACCACGGGGTGGCGGTGCAGACCGGCGCGGTCGTATGTGGGGAAGCCCACCCGCACCATGGGGATGTTGTAGT